>ERZ1684502.188-NODE-188-length-12283-cov-96.918711_pt1 | contig 12283 bp, 7 predicted proteins | sample MGYA00580192_ERZ1684502 | MGnify/ENA primary metagenome ERZ1684502 (study PRJEB41476, sample SAMN13258264) | hydrothermal vent metagenome | biome: caldera [ENVO_00000096]; feature: acid hot spring [ENVO_00002120]; material: acidic water [ENVO_01000358] | place...
CCCCTCCCATTATACCGATTCTTGGTATTAAAAGGAAAGAAGTGAAAACTGTGGTAAAGGCGTTTACTCCAGTAAGGATTAAAAATGGTCTTAGGTTTTTGTTGAAAGAGATTAAGAACGTTGTTAGAGTACCAATCGGTGCTGGTAAAGTAGAAGCTAATAAAAGGATAATCATTGGCTTTATACTTTCTACATAGTCTGGGAAAAGCTTAGGTATTAAAATTTCAGCAAAAGGAAGTGAAATTGCTACTATAAGTAACGTGAGAAGAGAGACTACTTTGAATGAAAGTCGGGACATTAAGACTTCATCTTTTCCTAAAGCCTTATAATAAGAAGAAGAGGGTAAGAGGACACCAGAAAGACCTGAAACTATCATTGAGGGCACACCAGCTACTAAAGCTGCAAACTGATATAGACCTAAGTAATAGCTTCCTAACAAGTAAGAAGTAGTAACTCTATCCCCCTGACCACTTAAGAATGTGGCTCCTCCAGATAAATATAAAGGTAAACCTACTCTAAAAATACTTTTGAAAACGGTTAAGCTAAACTTAAAAGGTAAACCATTTACTGCTTTATAAATAATGATGAACCCAATGCTGTTTACAATTAGTGCACCCAAAGTCCATATACCTATGAACAAGTAGATGTTTTTAAGAAGGACTGCAATAATTGAGACTATCCACCTAATTATTAAAAAAGAACTTCCAAGTATAGCACTTTCTGTAAATTTGTTCATTCCAGTAAGTATGCTGTTTACGTATGCCCCAAATATGTATAAAACCAGGTAAGGTATAGCAAGCTTAACGTACGAAGGGAATACTACCAGAATTAGAAAAGCTGGTGATATAATGAAAGGGGTTAAGAGCACTGTTGAAATAAATGTCTTGTTAATTTCATTTTTTGCATACATGTAGCTTACTTCTCTATTTATAATGCTCGAATTTAGAACTAGAAAGAATGAGACCGAAATTACCTCTAGGAGTTGGATTACTGCCATTTTCCCGAAAAAAGCTGGGTTAGTAATTTTTGCAGTAATAACGAAGAAGACCAAAGCGACTATGATGTTAATGGTGGTAATGCTTAGGTTCTTAAGTGCATTGATTATCGGATTCATTTACCTTTACTAATTTTAATGTTTAGATTTAAAAACTTTCTAAGACTTTTCAGTTAGTCACAGTATAATTAAATAAACCTTCAAGAGGCACTTTAATGTAAAACTTAATAATTGCCATAAAATCATTTGGTTTTTATTTTAGTTTTTAGAGTTTATTGATAAATGATGATCTCCGTTATTGTCACCGAGTATAAGAAACGTGGTTACTTAATTCATGCTTTGCGTAGCGTTTTTAATCAAACTTTAGACAAAGACAAATACGAGGTTATCGTTGTTAAAAACGAGGAAGATAAAGAAGTTGATGACTATGCCAGAAAAAACGGTGCAAAGGTAATAATGTCTAATGAAAGATGGTTAGGTCCTAAAATAGCTCAAGGTCTTGAGGAGGCAAAAGGAGATATAATTTCTTTGCTTGAAGACGATGACATGTTTACACAAGATAAACTAGATAATGTATATCGTATCTTTAGTGAAGATAAAGTTAGTGAGGTACATAATGCGATATATGTTATTGATTCTAATAATAATATTTTATCGAATTTAGGTGGCGTCTACGAATATTACGTAAATAAAGATAATTATATTCATAAAAAATACGCTTATATACTTGGATTGGATTCTTGTATTTCTATCAAAAGAGAATTGATAGATAATGGTATAGAATATCAAAAGATCCTATTAGATGTATATCTAACAATTAGTGCAATTTGTAAAAGCGAAGATAAGAATGTTCTTTTTTATGGTAAGCCCTTAACATATTATAGGATCCATTCTCAAAATACTATGAATACATATGCTCCTGAAAAGAGAATAGCCTTAATGGAAAGCATCATAGAAGATTATGAAACATTATACAACAAATTTTATACTTGTAGCAAAGAAATCAAGAAGACTCTGAAACTCCTTTTTTTAAATTCAAAGCTTCGTTATTATCTACTAAAGCTCTATCTTACTGAGGAAAATGAAAAAATAGAAAAAGACCTCAAATTTTCGTTTAGTGATAAGTTATTTTTGCTTGATCCTTTCAATAAACTTCGCCCAAAACATGTAATTGAAGGTATTTTGTCCTCAAGTTTTCTCTTTTTGCCGTTAAGTGCACGTTTTCATTTATTTAAGTTTCTACAAAAACATACTAATATTGTAAACAATGCACTTAAAATTTTAGAGACAGAGCAATAACTTTCATTATTATCTTCAAAAATTGTTTGATGAATGATAAATATCACAATAACTACCTTCAACTTATTCAGAGCAATTATTTTTAAATCAATTTCTTATATTATGATTTAGCATCATTAATCTTAATTTTTTTAAGTTTCTAAATTCTTAAATTATATAAGATAAGACCGAGCTGTATTATGAAAAAAATACAAAGTATAAAAGCTTTTAAATTAGGGTAAAAGTTCTGTTAAATATAATATTTTGAAGAAAATCTATTAGGCTTAGTTTTAAGTAATAACTGACAGTTTAATTATAGTCATTAATAAAATAAAACACTATCTCTGTTTAGTGAGAAGGAGTCTCCAATGCCAATACTTATTATATCGGTCAGTGTTCGCTTTTTAATTTTTCAGATTAGTTATATAAATATTTCAAAAGCAATTTTCTAGTTTGATCTACGAAATAAGACCTCTAGTTAATGGCAAGAAAACTTAATTTTTTGATGAAGTACAAAGTAAACTAACAAAAGTTTTACTAAAGCTATTAAGTCTTTTATTTTAGTTCTTGTCTTTGTCTAATGATGATCTCCGTTATTGTCACCGAGTATAAGAAACGTGGTTACTTAATTCATGCTTTGCGTAGCGTTTTTAATCAAACTTTAGACAAAGACAAATACGAGGTTATCGTTGTTAAAAACGAGGAAGATAAAGAAGTTGATGACTATGCCAGAAAAAACGGTGCAAAGGTAATAATGTCTAATGAAAGATGGTTAGGTCCTAAAATAGCTCAAGGTCTTGAGGAGGCAAAAGGAGATATAATTTCTTTGCTTGAAGACGATGACATGTTTACACAAGATAAACTAGATAATGTATATCGTATCTTTAGTGAAGATAAAGTTAGTGAGGTACATAATGCGATATATGTTATTGATTCTAATAATAATATTTTATCGAATTTAGGTGGCGTCTACGAATATTACGTAAATAAAGATAATTATATTCATAAAAAATACGCTTATATACTTGGATTGGATTCTTGTATTTCTATCAAAAGAGAATTGATAGATAATGGTATAGAATATCAAAAGATCCTATTAGATGTATATCTAACAATTAGTGCAATTTGTAAAAGCGAAGATAAGAATGTTCTTTTTTATGGTAAGCCCTTAACATATTATAGGATCCATTCTCAAAATACTATGAATACATATGCTCCTGAAAAGAGAATAGCCTTAATGGAAAGCATCATAGAAGATTATGAAACATTATACAACAAATTTTATACTTGTAGCAAAGAAATCAAGAAGACTCTGAAACTCCTTTTTTTAAATTCAAAGCTTCGTTATTATCTACTAAAGCTCTATCTTACTGAGGAAAATGAAAAAATAGAAAAAGACCTCAAATTTTCGTTTAGTGATAAGTTATTTTTGCTTGATCCTTTCAATAAACCACGAAAAGAGTTCATTGTTAAAGGCATTTTAGCTTCTAGTTTTCTCTTTTTGCCGTCAAGTGCACGTTTTCATCTATTAAAGTTTATGCATACACATTTAAAAACCATAGATAAGATGCTTGAAATTTAGGAGCTACACGTTAGATTAAATTGTCGCTTTAAGTTATGAAATAGTTTTTTATATCAAGATTCAAAGTGCAATTAAGATGCAACGTTATTTTACAATTGTATCAAGAATTTTCTCTTCTTCAAGAGGCTCATTACTTATCCTATTTTTGATACAAGCTGTATATTTATGGCTTGTCTTAAGAGGTAGACTCGTGGTGTTTTTTGACACTAGTTTTCCAATAAATCCTTTCCTAGCGCTAACCGGAAATCTATACTATTGGAATTGGCCCGTATTCCCTGGTGGGGAATCTTACGTAGGATCTTATTTTTATGAGCTAACTATAGCTTCATTTTTTCAATTACTCGGATTGTCAACTGGTGTTTTACAATACCTTAGCCTTCTTATATTCACATCCATTTCCTCTTCCGGATTTTTTCTTTTGGTTAAAGATCTGTTGAATGATTTCTCTGCTAACAAGGCGCATATAAACTTAAGTGGGTTAATAGCTGGTCTCTTTTACTCGTTATCACCATTTTACACACTTGATTTCGTCAGTAATCTTTCTGGGTATATTTATTCCTACGCATTTTATCCACTACTGTTATATTTCGCACTCAAATATGTAACGAACGAAAACAAACTTTCATTAGATCTCATGTATTTTACTACAGCTGTTCTTCTTTTCTCATTTGGAAATCCTTTAGGGACCCCACCAGTATTATGGTGGGAACTAGTGATAGGCTTAGTATTGCTCATCGCTATGTACATTTTAAAGCTCTATAAGATTTACCTTATCAACTTAGGAGTAGTATTCTTAATTGTGATAGCATCTTTTCTTCCATTCCTTCCTTCTTATTTTGCAGTTATACAATCGTTAAGTTATCAAGTTACACACACAACTTTCCTTGGGAAAAGTTTACTAGAAAACGCTCTTGTTGCATCATTCCCCGTTATGAGCCTACACAATTTTGGCTATCTGTATTATATTCTAGATTACTCCTTTTCTCTTTATAAAGAATCGGAAATATGCATACTTGTTTTACCTATCATAACCGTTTTAAGTTCGCTTCTGATAATCAAGGATAAGAAGTTATTAAAGCTCGTGTCTATCTTGTTGACTCTAATGCTTGTGATAGTTGGAGGAGCTGCTGGAGTTTTTAATCCAATAATAATATATGATATGTTTCCTAATTCTGTTACCTCCGGTATCGCATATTCGTTTCAATATGTATTTAGCCTTTATCCTATATCTTTCATTCTCACATTACTATTTAGTATAGCGTTCTTTTGTATCTTGAACGAAATTAAATGGAAAATTGTGTTTGGAAGTCTATACATCTTTATTATTCTCTTTATAATGATTTCTATTATCTTACTACCGCCTGTAAGCCTTTATACAGGTTTTAATTACCCGCCTGCAACTTCATTAACTCCAGTTATTCCACCCTTAGTTGAATTATCTAGCTTTCTAGACTCACATAAAGGATGGTATAACGTATTAATATCGCCTTCTCAATGGCCTGGTTACTCATATAATGGGACAGCAATAATACCTACAATAACCGCCTTCGGAACAATGATTTTACCTCCTGGTGAAGAGCTTGTAGGCGGATTGGGAGGACTAGCAGACCCGATACTTGTTCATTTTCCTTCATCTGGTTATAATTTCACAAACTTCTTCCTACTCCTTGGAATAAAGTACGTTATAATAAATACTCATGCATATCCAGGGCCAGGTATAGCTTTAGAGCCTCAATATGCTAGTGGTTTCAACGGTAGAGGCTTTAATGTTACTGGAATGGAGTATATACTAAACAAAGAGGGGGCAAAACTAGTGTCTAATTACTCTCTTTTCCTGATCTATCAAATCTCGTCTGATGTTAAAATGGTTTATGCCTCTAACGGAATACCATTTAACTTCTCTCAGCCTCACGTAAATGAGGCTATATTTTCGCTTTATGCGAACAACACGTACAAGGTTTATAACGTTAGTCTATTGTCTAGCAAGATCACGATAAATGATCTAAAACCCGGAGATGCCAACATAACTTACAAATACGTTAACCCAGACTGTTACATCGTCTATGTAAATGCTTCAAAAGAGTTTTACTTAATCTTTGATCAAGGTTATTCACCTTCTTGGGTATTAAAGTTCAACAACGGAACAGTAAATAAAAACCACTATTATGCTAATGGTTACGCTAACGCTTGGCTAATGCCAAAAGGCTCATACAAAGTTAAGATTTACTATTCTCCATCAGTTCCTTATTTCCAGTACATGGAAGAGATTTACATACCTCTCCTCCTTGTTGTGAGTGCTCTAGTGTTGTTCAAAAACAGAAAGGGCATAGGCGAGAAAATCAAGATAAAGAAACCCTTTTAGCAATTTCAATAGCTAACCTTTTTCTAATTGGTCTAGGTAAAAGGACTGTAAGATTTCTAATCAAGGTATAAACTCTTATTGCACTGCGAAAATCTTCCTTTACAAGTCCTAAGACGCTTTCTAATGCTTTCATAAATGATGTGGAATACTCTTCACTCTCAAAAATTCTCAGATACAAATAAGAGTCGTATGCAATTATCCTAAAGAATTCATTTACTTCTTTTAACTTGTCGTAAAGCTGATATTGCTCTATGTTATCTTTTATAATTTTCTCGTTTATCTTACCGTCTATGAAGAGCTTAGATACATTAGAGGTATGAACTCTGTAGTAGGTAAGTTTTTGTGACGAAAGAAATATATTATTTTTATAAGCAGTGAGGAAGAAAATAATTGTATCAAGACCTAGATGTTTTATGCCTTTTATGTAATCGAGGTAGGGTAACAAGGCGTCTTTCCTGAAAGAGATGGAACTATTGTTAAACGAGAGTTTTATTTTGCCAATCAAATTTTTCTTTAGAAAGGTATAACTTACAGGCTTTTCCCTCAAGTATTTTCTAACTACTTCTTCCCTTTTTCTCTCAAGGTTTTCAATTCTGTTCCCATTCCCGTCTATAAAGTACATTTCATTGTGGAAAAGCGAAATGTTATATCTATTGAATACGTTGTAAATGAGTTCTAATTTGTTTAGAGAAAACAAGTCGTCGTCCTCTAAAAGTGAGATAACCTCTCCTTCCGAATTTAAAATACCTTCAACTACTTTTCCTCCTAGAGCAAGATCTTTGCTCTTTATAATTTTTACTTTCTCTCTTTCTGGCAAATCTACATTAGCAACTACAATAATCTCATATTTGTCTTTATTAAGAGTTTGATTTAGCACAGAGCTAATTGCTTTTCCAATATATTGAGTGCGATTATACACCGGGATAATGATAGAAATGTAAGGGGGCATAAAGAGAAATTGAAGAGAAAGATAAAAAATAAATGATGTGAAAGCTTAGGAAAAGATAGAAAAATAATAATTACTGTAGTAAAATGTGGCGATCTAATATTTTATCTTTTTGACGTTTAAACCATTTATCTATACTGATTAAAGTAAAGTTTTATAATCGAAAAATTGTCTTTTTAGTGTGTCTAATCCCTACATTTCTGTCCTTATCCTTGCTCATGATAGAAGGAAATATTTATTTGATGCCGTTAATTCTGTTTTATCCCAAGACTTACCAAGAGATAAATATGAAGTGCTTGTAGTCAAATATGAGCTTGATGACGATAAGGATATTGACAAAAAGCTTGAAGAGCTTGGCGTTAGAGTAATAAACACTAAGGAGATAAGCCTTGGCGCAAAGATTGCTGTAGGTGCTGACGAAGCAAAAGGAGAAGTTTTAGCGTTTCTTGAAGATGACGATTTATTTCTACCAAGGAAGTTGAGTAGAGTTTATGAGGTATTTAAGAAAGACGAAAAAATCGGATATTATCATAATGAGATGGTATTCTTTGATGTGGATAAGAATGAAGAAATAAAGAGAGATACGGAATTTAGAAGAAAATTCTTACTTAGATTCAAAAAGCATTTCAAGGATTATTTGATAACTAGAGGAATAGATTTTTGGGGCAAAATACCTTTAATTTCGATAGATTTTTTTGCATTTAATAATAGCTCTATTGCAGTTAGAAAAGATGTCATTCTTTCCTTTAATAAAGTGTATAAGCTTTCTGAGTTTAACTATTCGATAGATCATTTACACTTTATTCTATCATTGGAACATGGTTATTTGAACGTTGCAGATAAAAAAGAGCTTACCGTTTATAGGGTTCACTCTAGTTCTACAATGTTAAAAAAATACAAGAGCTTTGAGGATTTGGTAAAAAGTATTATAAATATTACTGAAGTCCAAATTAGGAACCTTTCATTACCATGCTCGCTACATAAGTTAACCAATACTGAAAAGTTTTTGACCTCAATTAAGTACCGTGTAGAACTAACTAAATATATTTATGAAGACGCATTAGATTTAAAGCCAAATTCTCACCCCTTCTCTATTATTATTTTCTTACTTAGAAATGATAGAAGTTTTATTTATTCTCTTGGTATATTTCTTCCCTATATTTATGCTATTTTACCTCGCAATGTGAAAAAAACGATATTAAGGCGTAACCTTAAACATGTCATTCAAGCATAGATTTACTACTAGGCTAGATCATTAGAAAAAGCTTTATAATTTTCCTAGTTATTTGTTGTTGTGTCCCCTTACATTTCCGTTATTATTCCCGTTTATAATCGTACTCAATACGTAAATGAGGCAATCAATTCCGTATTAAAACAAACCTTGGATAGAGATGAATACGAGATCATTGTAGTTACAAACGTAGATTTGTCAGAAAGAGATGGAGTGAAAATTATAAAGAGCAATGAAAAATGGCTAGGCCCTAAGATAGTTCAAGGTATTGAAGAGGCTAGAGGTCAAGTGATATCGTTACTTGAAGACGACGACTTGTTCCTTCCTAATAAATTAGAAATAGTGTACAAGATCTTTAAAGAGAATGAGAAACTAGGTCTTTTTAAAAATCCTATAAAAAATGTAAACGGGTACGGTAAAGAGTGGTTTGACCCTGTCCCTCAAGAACCTATGGTGATAACACATAAAGATTTACGCCTAGATATGATGGGACTACTAGTTGGTAAATATGGTGTGGGATTTAATAACTCTTCAATGTCATTTAGAAAGGAGCACATATGTAAATATTTGGACTATCTCAAAGAAATTAAGCTAATTGTGGACAAGTTCATGGGGTTTATTTTCCTTTTTACGAGCCAAGTAGTTATATGGAATCAGCCCTTAAGCATATATAGGATTTGGCCAAACAGTGCAACATATAAGTTGGGAGATTTAGATCAGTATTTGGAACATAAACGCTATTTCCAAAAAATAGTTTATGAAGATTATGTAACCACTTATAATGCTATTAAAAATTCTGGATTTAAAGAATTTCTAGAAAGATACATATATTTTCAAAAAATTATTGTAAAACTTTTGAGTAAAAGTCGAGGTGAGATGAAAGTAACTTTAAAAGAGGCATTTAACGCTGTACCATTACATAATCCTAGAGCCTCTAGATGGAGAATTTTATTAGCTTATTTAGCTTCTTTTTTACCATATTCCTTAAAGAAAAAGCTCATCTTTGAGTATTTCTATAGGCGAGAGCTAAAAGATTTAAAATTTATTTAGATTACATAAGACGATTATCATTATTATATCTAATTAGGAATTAAATAGATCGTGTAAAAAATTGGTTAAAGTATATTTAAACACATAAATTAATTAATTCAATAATTTTAATAGAGGTAGTGAATAGTAAGAAATTCTTTTACCTTGATAATAACGGTAGTAAGAACAGAAGGTAGTAGACAATAATATTATAAAAATTATAAAAATAAATTTTAATTACATACTTTTAAGTTAATATTACTTGTATTTTCTTACGATTAAGATAGAGCAATAAAGAGTTAAACTCGCTAAAATAAATAATTATTTTTCTATTAATTATACTAAACAACTTATACAGAAATATTTATAATATGATTCCACTAAATAGAAAATACATGTTGTTAGATAAAATAAAGGTAGCTAATTTGTTACACAAAGAACTAGGAGTAAGTTATTTTCAACTTTTGAAAAGATATTTTACAAAAAATGACACTGTAACAATACACATCAAAAATTTCTCAGTTCAGATGGATCTTAGTAAAGCGATGGTTTATGCTAATATTTTTAGAAATATAAGGAAACATGGGTGGAGAATTGCAAATATTGTTGATAATTTAGCAGTATTCGAAAACACACAAAAAGGCATAAAGCTCCAAACTTTAGTTGATGATAGCCTAGAATATGGTGTATTAATTGAAGAGATCTTTGTTAGAGAGGTTTACGAGGCAAACTTTAAAAACAAAGTTGTAATAGACGTTGGTGCCTATAGAGGGGAGTCTGCAATATATTTTGCAATAAATGGAGCTAAAAAGGTCATAGGACTAGAACCAGACGAAGATAACTACAAACTAGCTTTACTAAATATAAAAGAGAATGGTTTAGAAGATAAAATTGTGTTACTAAACAAAGCTTTAGCACCCACCGGGGGAGTAATTAACTTCTATAAATATTCCCGTTTTACCAATGCTAACTCAATAGATCCAAATAACATGGTTAAGCTTAATGATCAAATAATCATTAAACAAGTTGAAACAGTAACATTAAATCAGTTAATTAAAATGGTAGGAGAGAGAATAGGATTACTAAAACTGGATTGTGAGGGTTGCGAATATTCCGTCTTGAATTCGTTTTCTGATTTTGACCTGATTGATAATATAATCTTGGAATACCATAATGACGTTCAAAATTTACCTAGTCTATTAAAATCTCACGGTTTTGAAGTAACAGTAGAGAAAGCTAATGAAAAAATAGGAATTATAAAAGCCTTCAAAAAATAACACAAGTAAAACATATGTTAAGGTTAATTAACTTAAATAGTGCGGTCAAATACAAACCCTTATAATTTACTCTAATATGATTTACCATTACTTGGTAAGTAAGCTGAAATCTTAATAAGTGATTATCGAAAACATCCTTATCATTGTTATTTAAATGTGTTGTTCGCTAGCTTATTTAACGTTGTTATTAATAGCACTAAAGTTAGAATAATAGTGTTTAACAAAAAACGCTCAATTTTCAATTTAGTGTTATTATTTAACTATTATTCTACTAATGTAAAAAGTCATAATCATTCGCTTGTAGTCGCTAAAGGTATAACAACTAAGTTGTAGATAAGCTTGAAGAACTCACGTTACATTTAATCACTTTTTAATTCTATCTTATAACTTTCCTTATTACTAGTAATTTCTTACTTTATCTTCTCATTTCTCTCCAAATAGACACCCCAATCAATAAACTTGTTACTACAATTAATGTTATTTGAATAATTGGAATTAGCTGTTTAATATTTGTACTTTGATCAGGCGAGACCGTAATTACTTTATATACAGCGTATGCAGGATAAGTTATATTTATTATAGCTGAGGAGTACAACTTTATTGATATGTTTCCGAGACTACCATAACCAGAAGTATAATCTTTATCATATTATATAAACAACATAGTATGCCGATATAGTAGCCATTAATCCATTTGAAAGCACGTAAAACTCAAGAGGAAGTATTGTGCTAAAATCAGTTCTAATGCCAATATATCCTATGCTATTCCACGGAACTCCAGTATCATATTTTATAAGATAAGTAGAGCCGTTAATTATGATGAAGTAAACACATACAGTGCCGTTTCCGCTTCTTGTGAATATCAATGTGTAGTTACCTGAGGCTAATTTAGGTAAAGTTGATAATACTTGATGCTTGCTATTTAGTTTGCCTAATCAGAGTGAGCCAGCCCAAGATGTTAAGATCTCATAATTTCCCGTTTGACCGTCTGGGCTAGTTAAAGAGAAATTATAGCTGTAAAGAACCATTCCGGGATTAACTGAAATTTTGCCTATAACTTTACCTTGAAATGATACTATTAAAGTAGAAGCGTTACTCACGTTTATTTTATCAACAGTCCAATATACCCCAAGTCCTTGATATGCGGTGTTATTATTGATTTTTAATATTTTGGTCCCTGGATTAACATATCGGAAATTTGTTGGGTTTATCACTGTAGTTACCAAAGAGAAAGTTACTGTAAAGCTTTGCCCCTAATTAAAGCTCTTAGAACAATTTACTTCGATTACGTAATTTGCTGAAGCGACAGAAGGAGGGCAAAATTACTAAAGAAAACAGAAGCAGTACTATTATTTTTCACATAAAGACAACTAGAATTATGGGTTTATAAAAGCTCTGATAAGTAAAACGACAAAACTTAATGCTTGTCAATCTCTATTACCCTCGTGGAATACAAAGAAGTAATTGCTGGCTCCCTCCTCATTCTTTCTTCATTCTTTCCCCACTATTTTCTTCCTTTTCTCTTTCTTATTTACGCCTTTGCCTCCTTCTTTAGGCTTAAGTATTTCCCTCCTTTTGTTTCAG
>ERZ1684502.189-NODE-189-length-12276-cov-170.768759_pt1 | contig 12276 bp, 8 predicted proteins | sample MGYA00580192_ERZ1684502 | MGnify/ENA primary metagenome ERZ1684502 (study PRJEB41476, sample SAMN13258264) | hydrothermal vent metagenome | biome: caldera [ENVO_00000096]; feature: acid hot spring [ENVO_00002120]; material: acidic water [ENVO_01000358] | place...
ATTTCGTAAACACCGGTCATAGGTTACTCTTATTACCTATGCTTAAAAACTTTAAATCAGAAGTGAAACTCAAATGAATAGATACTATTTATTTTTGATCGTTGGTTCAGTTTTAATTATTATATTTTTAGCTGTGTATCTTTTAATACCTATCTATTCCCCCTATTATAAAAATGTTGAAAATGCATTGAAGAATAATTATAAAGTTGCGATAATTCCACCCCATAGTTCAAAAATAATTTTTACCTTGAGTACAACGAAAACTAACAATACTATATACCTTATTGGCAATACATCAAGTCTTTACTTACAAATAATTAACACTTCTGGATTAATAGCAAATAATTCAAGAGTCTTAATAACGAAAGTTTCTCCGGGAAACTACTCTGTAGCAGTATTTAATCCTACAAACACGACTCAGGGAATTGAAGTTAGATATGGAGTATTCCCTTATAGTGAGTTGAGCACTTTGTATTCGTTTATAGGAGTAATAACTACAGTCAGTGAGTTCTTCATAGCATTAGGAGTAGTGGCAGTTGGTTATGGAGGAATAGGATTGCTCATTTCAGTAACTGGCCTTAATAAAAGGTTCAAGAGAAGAAAATAACCATTTGATCCCCTCTGTAATAAAGCTGGGCCCTTGATGAGCTAAGAAGTCCCCTTTAGTAAATAAAATGGGTTTCTTCAAAAGGTCCTCTAATCCCCTCTGTAATAAACTTCTCTTAAACCTTTCTACTTCGTAGTCTTTATACATTTTAGGCTCATAAATTATAACATCTGGGTCTTGAGAGAGAATTTCATTAGGGCTTGGAGTAAAATAAGCATCTTCTTTATGGTCGAAAATGTTTTTCCCACCAACATGATAAATTGCATCACTTACATGCGTAGGAAAGCCAGGAGTTATGGGGCCTCCTAAATCAAACTCAACATAAACTTTTACCCTTTTCTCAACTCTCCTCTGAAATGATAGAAGAGAGTAAAGCAAATAAGAATAAAGCTTTCTTCCTTCTTCAAGAGCCCCAATTACATTAGATATTATAATGACGTTGTTAAGTATTCTTGACACAGAAGTGGAAACTCCTATTGGGTAAACAGTAAAGCCGTGATTTAATAGCTTCTTAGTCAAATCCTTTTGTGCCCCAGTAGTAGTAAAAATAACGTCTGGCTTGTTCTTCTCTAAGAACTCAATATTTACATGAGTATAGCTACCTATCTTAGGAATTTTCTTAGCTTCAGCTGGCCTATAGCTAAAGGCGTCTGTTGCAATTACTCTATCTCCGTAGCCTAACATAAAAATTGTTTCTGTAGTTGCAGGGTCTAAACTAACAATCTTTTTAATAGGCCTTGGGACTTCAACATATTCGTCTAAGATCTCATTATAAACTTTCAAATCTCTTTCCCCCAATTAAAGATATAACCCTGCTAAACAAGAGGTAACTCCATAAGCCCTTCTAGCACTTTTTAGTAAAATTTTACCTCCGTAAGTATATAGCATATCTTCACACGTTTCTGCTTCAATAACCTTATGTTCCGCATTTAGTAACTTACTGATTTGCTTTATATTACTATCATTTACTGGGGTGAGAATCACATCAACTCTGTTTTCATTTATGAAAAGACTTTTCATAGTCAACTTTATTGAGTAGAGCAAAACTTCTCCTGGAACTTTTTCAATATAATGAAGCCCAACAATCATCTTTATTGGCTTTAATACAACTTCCCCGCATCTCCCCTCCCCAATAACTATATCTGCTTCGCACGGGGTTTGAGTTTTAATATATTCTTCTGGCGTAATTATTGGTATTCCGTCTGAGTAAATGTAAAGCCTTCTTCTCTCTAGCAATTTCCTGTTTAACTCCTTTATTTTCTCCTTGTTCCTAGTAAACAACGCATTCATCCAAGCAAACTCCTCAACGCTGTGCAAACCTCGCTGAGAAAACTTAGACGTTGTAATTAGGTTCGAATTTATAAGGTCTGCAATAATAGAGGAAATAAAGGATACCCCTTTACTTTCTCCTTTCAAGGGAATTACATATTCGCCATCTTCTGATACAAAGATTAAGCCTGCTTTTTTACTCACAAATTTTAGCGCTTTTTCCATCTCTCCAACAACTACATATAAGTTTGGCTTTTCATCAACAATATAACCTAAGCTAGTAAGTAAAGAAGAAATTTTGTTAGCTAATTCACCCTTGCCTATAATCTTAACGCGAGTAAAATACAACTCAAGATAATAATACTACAGCTTGTTATAAAAATTTTAAATAGTGGTCAAAAAGGTATATATTTAAAACTTAAGTTTTAAAGTTTTCCCCGGGATGTTATTACGGTAAACTTCTCTTTTAGATATTCAGTATAGTCCCTTCCCATATCCTCGCTATACTCCTTCATTATTGGAGATAATTCCTTAATCTCCTCTTCTGTCAGCTCTCTGTATTCAACTCTTGGTATTCCAACCTTTTCTTCAAACAACCTCTTTGCATATTCTTTTGCTTTTCCCTCTAGCAAGTCCATTATTTCAATATATTCTTTCTCTCTTAATTTCTCGTAAGTATCTTCATCAATTAGTTTGTCTAGGAGTAAGGCCTTTAGCAATTTTACAACTTCAACCTTTGGCGGTTGCAAACCAATTTTTGATGGTGAAACTCTGCCACGTATATATATCCTTCCACCTACCATCCCAGTTCCTACGAAATTGCCAACAGGCTCCCTTCTAACGTTAGTTCCAAGAACTACTATAACTCCTCCAGCCATATATTCGCCTAAGTAATCGTCAACCATTCCACCAATTATCAGATAAGGCCTTCTGTCCTTGTATTCCCTCATTTGAATCCCAACTCTATTCCCAGCATTACCCTTTACAAACACTTTACCATTTTGAAAAGTTTGAGCCAAAACGTCTCTTGCATCACCATAAATTACTACTTTTCCCCCATGCATTGTATCGCAACAATCATCTCCAACATTACCATAAACGTAGAAATAGTTATCCTCGTTCAAGTTTGCTAAAACGTTTCCAACAACACCATATAAGTTAACTCTAACATTATGAACTCCAAATCTCTTGAAGTTTATACCAATGTAGCGATGACCCATAACGTTTGCAACAGTTACTTCTTTCTTCCCTTTCTTAACCTCTTGAATGATCAACTGATTTAAATCCTTGTAATCAACGTTTCTAGCGTCTATGTCATACTTTTCTGGGACAAATATTGGTGGGGGAGAAAAGCTCTTCAGTTCTTCTTCATCTCTTCCATAACTAATTACACCGCGGTTGAGAGAAGCAATGAAATAAGAGCCAGGCTTTAAAGTCCAAACCCTTGCGTTAGGATTAATTTCTCTAATCTCGTTCTCTTCGCTTGCAACATAATAGAAGTTCTCATCTTCACCAATTATTGCTGGCCTAAACTTAGACCTATCTGCTAAAGCAATTAAATATAAGTCGTCACCAGAGTCATAGCCAATTACTGCAGTGAAAGGTCCGTCAAGCCTTGCATTTCTATACAAATAATCAAGCTCCTTTGGGAGAGCATTAAATCTCCTAGACGGGTTTATCAGAATCTTTACTGCTTCTTCAACAGAGAATCCTTCAGAGATTAGCTCTTCAAATAGAAATGCAATTACTTCGCTGTCAGTTCCAACAAACCCCTCCCAGTTCCTTTCAAGCAAGTACTCTAAGTTTGCCCCAAAGGAGCTTACATCTCCATTATGAACAATTGCAATATTAAACGTTGAGAAGGGATGAGACCAATAAGGATAGTGCCCGGGGGAATTTGTAGGTTGTCTTGTGTGGGCTAACCATAAATCTCCCTCATATTCCTCAACATTGTAAATTTTTGCAACGTCTTTGGGATAGCCAACGCCCTTAAAAACTTCTAAAGTTGAGCCAAAGCTATACAATCTTCCTTTCCTTTGAGACCATATTATTTCGTTAATGTTCCTAAATGCTTTCTTTGCAGAAGTTATGTTGTCTAGGGTTATGTAGTACTTACAATCGCAAACGTCATCTATATATTTTACTTCTTGAGCTTCAACCTTTATTCCGTGATCTTCTAGAATTTCCTTGACAGAGTCCGGATTTCCCTCATAGAACGCTTTAATTATATACTTGTTGCCTCTGTCTTTATCAAATACAGCAAAACCAGCCCCTCTGTCGCTCCCCCTATATTTAACCCTTTCTATTGCGTTAACTACTTCAATGCCCTTTATTTTTCTAGCGTGCTTCTTCCTTAATATTCCTAACACTCCACAGCCAGAGGGATGAATCATAAGGAACCAGCCACCTTAACCCTTAATTTTTTCAAGAGGTAGGAGTTTAAGTTAATAGCTCTTAACAGCTCTCTATTACCCGTTAACGTTGATTGAACAGAATAAACCCCTGCTGCACCAGCTAATAATGCAATCTCTTTCTTAAAGCCAGCAATTAAGTTAAATGCCTTGCTCTTTAGGTCTTTTCTAGCCCCTTCGCCAAGAGCAACTTCAAATACTTTATAAGACATTATAACGGAGTCGGCCCCTAAAGCAACAAACTTAAACACGTCTCCAGAGTCTCTAATCCTAGAGGACTTTGCAATTAAGTCAAACTTCTTCCTAATTCCCATCCTCTTTAGCTTTGTGTCAATTTCTGAAATGACAACCTCAAGGTCTTGATTTCCGAGATCTTCATCAATGATAAAGCCTGGAATCCCTTTAAGTTCTACAACTTCCTCAATTGCTTCCTCATTGCTTGGAAGCAAAATGTAGCTCCCCGGCTCATAATCTCTGCTCCACTTCATAATCCCCTTTCCATCATGGCTAATAGATATTTCCTCGTAAAATGGAGATGTAAAGTCTGTAAACACTGCAGTGCTCAAGGCAAGTGAAGCCCACTGAACAGCTTCTTTAATGTCTTCTTCTGCGTCTATTACATCAAATATAATTGGCAAGGAGAGATAAACTTTTCCATTAGCTAAGTAAAAGCTTGTATCTATATCCTCTCTGTAAGGGTCAATTGATGGTCTAGTCACTTGAGCCCCATCAATTCTTAACCAATCAACTATCCTTGCAGGCTTCTCAACATCTGGTGGGGCAGTACTTCCCATGCTGGTAATTACTGGATCACCTTTGTTTGATAGCTCATGTAAGTAAACTTTTCTCCTCCTTGTCCACAGTTCACCTAGCTTTGGTGGCAGTTCTTCTTCTTCCCCATCAATTCCTAAAATGGAGAGGGTCTCTCTAGATAAGCCCTTTCCAATGAGCAAGTCCCTCCTGCCTTTAAGCTGATCAATAGATGATAGGCCTAAATTGTCAAGAATGTTAGCTAATTCAAGGGTGAAACCTTTAATGAAGTTGACTAAAACTTTAAGGCCGAACTCTATGTCTAGCTCTCTAGTTCCATCAATCTTATTTGTTAAAGCAGTTGGACAAGAGCCAATATGACATTTATGAACCATTACACAGCCCATTGCTATTAACGCCCCAGTTCCAACGCTAACTGCATCTGCCCCTAAAGCTATTAATTTAGCTGCATCAGTTGCATCTGCAACTCTGCCAGCAGCAATTATAGTGAAGTTTTCCCTCATCCCTTGATCTCTTAAAACTTTATCTGCTGAGGCAACTGCAAGCTCAATTGGAATCCCAACGTTGTCCCTTACAACTATTGGAGTTGCTCCAGTACCAGCTCCGTGGCCGTCAATTATGACTCCGTCAGCCTTCATCCTCGCTATTCCAGAAACTATGTAAGGAATGTAATTTGTTGCTGCAACTTTTACAAAAACAGGCTTTCCTGTTGCCTCTTTTAATGCCTCAATCCTTTGGCCTAAATCTTCAATAGAGTAAATATCGTGATGCGGGGCTGGGGAGATTGCGTCAATCCCCACTGGAATTCTCCTAGTTAAAGAAATTGGCTCTGTAACTTTACTCCCCGGCAAATGGCCACCAATACCTGGCTTCGCTCCTTGACCTATCTTAATAACTATTCCAAGGCCGTGCATTAAAACGTCAAAGTCAACCCCAAACCTAGCTGAAGCCCATTGTACAAATATCCTTTTTGACTTTGCAACCTCTGGATGAAGGCCACCTTCACCAGTCCCAGCTAAAGTTCCAGTTATATCTGCAGCCCTAGCAATTACAATATTTGGATTTCCGCTTAATGCTCCATAAGACATATCCCCAAGGTAAAGCGGGGCAGACATTTCTATTCCTGCAATTTTTGTTACTGTAGTTGCTTTTGGCAAATCTGTAATTCTTGGGTCTTCATGCTTGAAATGAACTCTATCTAAAATCCTCAAGGAATTCCATTGGGGGAAAATTTGTTGAGGCTTTCCAGTTAAAGCTAGTTTACGAATATGCTCTATTCTCTCAACTGTCCAAAATTCGCTATCAGTTTGCTTAGGTATTGGCAAGTACTGCCTAATGATCAATGGAGGGTCAAAATCAAAATATAATATAACTCTATATATTTGTTTATAGGAATTTTTAGCTAATATATGGTTCGAGATTACGGAATATATAGTACTAATTAAGCATTAGAATCCTACATAAAATAGCAAATTCAAATACGACGACTTAAATATAATACGACAATTTAAGATCCAAAATATAAACTGTTTAGTTGTAAAAAGGAATTAATAAAAAAATATCAAAAAAGGTTGAGATTAGCTGAACAGAAAATAAAGGGATAAAAATAAAACTTCTTTCTAAAAAGAGGATATATAAAATAAAAATATTTTTGCTAGATGATAGTCTTTAGATCTACGAAATATTTTAGACTACCACATCTTCCTTTTTCAGCATAAACGGCTTCCTAACGACAATTAGCTAAAAAGGGTACTATACACAATTTATCGTAGATACTAGAATTCGCTTTAAGAGCGATTTTTATTCTTCATTTTATATCAACAAATACGTCTTTTAAAGCAGAGTTATTAAGCAATCTAAGATCTGTCGTTAAAAGTTTGCAGTTATTCTTTATTGCTAATGTAACAAATGACGCATCAAATACAGTTATGTTATTCTTTATTGCCAAATCAAATGCATCATCAATAACTTCAGAATAAGAATGAATTTCGAAACCACTTATTAACTCTTTAAAAGCTTCGAAAATCTCTTTTCCTTTCTCTGCTGATAACTCTTTCCTACTAATTCTTTTTCTTATAGCATTAGCGAACTCGTAATAGACCAGATCTAACGTTAGTATTTTATCTTCATTTCTGATAAACTCTTCAACTAACTCTCCATACTTCTCTAAAAAGATCATTGAACCTAGAGCTGAAGTGTCAACCACAATCATCTGCTATCCCTATCTTCTCTAACGTCTTCATAGAAAGGCCTTCCTCCTTTTATTTCTTTCTTTAGCTTATCAATTTTCTCTAAAGCCCTTCTTCTCCTTTCCTTCATAACAAGTTCTTCAAGGTACTGCCTAACTTTATCTGCGTAATCAATTCCAAGTTCTTCCAATTCCTGTTTTAGCTTTTTACTTATTCTTATAGAGATTACGTCACTCACAATAGTATATTCTCTGAAATGTTTAAAAGTTTATTATTTCGTTTACAAAATCGACTGCCTTTGATGTAGGACAAATTAATAATTCTAGTGCATAATACTTCTTTAAATACCATAGAATTCTTTGTGACATAGCAGACAGTATTATTTCCTAATGAGCAAAAGCTGAAAACGTAAAATAATGCGGCCGCCGGGATTTGAACCCGGGATTACTGGCTTGGAAGGCCAGCGTCCTAATCCAGGCTAGACGACGGCCGCATTATACAATTAACTATTAGCGATTTAAAATTTTTCCATCCTTAGTTTATTACATTTAGCGATGAAATAGCGTATAAGGAAAATTTGAAAACTTGATGCGTAAGAACAAGTTTTTTATTTTACAACAGAAATTAACAAAGACTTAGACACTTCTTATAAAAGAAGAAACTTAAAAAGAAAAAAAGGTTTAACTTATCTTTCTATAAACCAAAACTATTGCAACTATAGCTATGATTAATCCAATTATGCCAGCTGCTAATCCTGCATAAACTAACGGTGTTATGCTGCTTAATTTGCTATTTAGGCTACTGACTGTGCTGTTTAAACTGCTAACTTGGCTGTTTAAACTTGATATCTCATTATGTAGACTACTGACTGTGCTGTTTAATGAAGATATGCTGCTTTGCAAGGACTTTACTATGCTCTCAAGGCTTGATGCTTCACTTGATATACTTGATAACTCGGTCTCTAGACTAGATATTGAAGAGTTCAATGATTTGATTTCATTCATTAATGTGTAAACAGTGCTATTTAGTTTTTCAATCGCATTATGTAACTTATTAACGTACTGAGTAATTAATGTGGTGTAATTAACTTGAGCAGCTATTGGCACATAGATAGTAGCAGTTAATGATGAATATGTTGCAGTTATGTTCATCAGTGCATCATAAGATACATTCATTGCTGGCAACATAAATGTTACCATGTAATAACCCATATATTGCCCTGATGTTACTGGAGTTGCTGTATACATTGTTGTTCCTGTTGGTGTAGTTACCATTACAGTTACAGTAGCATTAGTAACTTTCATCCCAGCAAACAATGTTTCTATGTATACTGTCACGTTCTCACCTTCAGTTGCTACTAGCGATGTATAACCAGATGGGTTCAATGGAGCAATTGTTGCTCCGTCTTGTGTAGCAGCTACTACATATACATTAAGCACAGCAGGATATAGCGTCAACATTACTGTTTTAGTTTGATTCTCATATACAGATACTGTTGCACTAGCATTTACATATCCTGCCATTGAAGCAACTACTTGGAACTGCTGAGTGAAGTTGAATGCTATTACATGGAATACTGCAATACCAGTAGCGTTAGTTATTTCTGTAGCTACAAGCTCATGTACCCCAGCAGTAATATTGTAAAGGTAGACCATAGCTCCAGACAATGGCAAATGTTGCTCATTTTGAACTTCTGCTATTATAGTAGCAACAAATGGCTTATAGTATATTGTAACAATAGCAGATGCTTGACCGCCGTTTGCTTCAATTTGAATCTTGTACTCGCCAGGCAAATTAAATGGATAGACACCAAATTTACCTAAAGTAACATTAATATATCCATTAGGACCGAAAGCCCCAGCAGTTATTGGTATGTATGTCCCAACGGGATTTATTATACTAATTGAATAGGTGGCATTGGGCTGATACTTTGCTACTACTACTACTTGCTGACCATAATAAAATGTCTGACCATTCTGAGGCGATATTACTTGAAGACCAGATGTTGCTGCAATTGCACTTAGCCCTAGAGTTACCACCATTATTGATAAAATTAAACCAAGAACGAAACGTGCATTCATATTCATTCACCCTTAAATCTTAATAAGATAAAAAAGAAAATTTGACTTTTAAAACTCCTCATAATTCCCCTCATTGTATAGTTACGTTAGTGAAGATTATGCTTACTGGGTATTCAGATATTACTGGACCTTGTGCAAATGGCACAGCGTACATCTGTACTGTGTAAGTTCCTGGTGGTAATGATAATATACCGCTCATCTGTACTGCAACCTCGATATATGGCTGTAGTGAACTTCCTAATGCCGGCTTAGCTACTACTGCTTGATATGAGTAGTATACTACTGGAGCTGCTGTTGATGCATTTACTCCTGGCCTAACTATAGCAACTATGAAGAACTCATATGGATATGGTATTACGCTAGTTGCATAGATATTAATTACTGGGCTAGTTGGAGTTATAATTACAGGCTTGCTATAGTAGTAGTTTCCAACTGGAGCGTGAGGCATTGGTGGAACTATTGGAATTGGTGCTAATCTAATTGGTGTTATGTTTGCTGGCATTAAGTATGTTGATACTGTTAAGCTTGATACTGGATCGGATACAGTTACTGATACATTTGCATCATATCCTATCGATACGCCTTGATATGTTACGAATGGTAGCACAAATAGTCCTGCAGGTCCTAATGGTACTACACTACCATTTGCTAGCTTTAATCCTAGAGTGCCATTAATGTATATAGATATCCCGCTCACTGTCATTGTGGCTACAGTAGTATTAGGTATAATTACGAATGGTAATTCTCCAGTAAATATCCCACTGCCTGCAGAAGTCTCAGATATTGTTGGTAATAAGTTGCCATGATATATTGCTACGACTTGTCCATATACGTTGACTGCTATAGTATCAGTTCCATTGAAGTATACCACTGCCTTATATCCATTGTGATATACAGTTATATTGTCTATTGTTAAGTGCAATATGCTTGTTGGATTGATATGAGCATACTGATAATCAGTTAAGTTGAGTGCTGGTTCTTTGTACATGCTATAAGCTATGAACCATGGTGTAGATGCTGTTAATAATGTAGTAGATGCTTTGAATGTTAGGAAGTAGAACACTTCACCAGGCTGTGCTTTTACTAAAGTCAGTCCTTTTAATGCTACCAACTTTGTACTTGCTACTAAGGTCTCATGAGTTACGAAGTCATATACTGTAACTGTCAATGTGCTGCCATTCAATTGCTGTGCATTCAAGCCTAATATGCTCTCCAAGCCTGGTATGCTAATCTCGAATTCATATGTTCCGTTGCAGTATTGCAATTGCTGTGCATCTAATGATACGAATAATGTAGTTATGTTCTTTGTTGTTAGCAATATTGTGTACTTAGTGCCAGAAGGTAATGTTACATTGACATACAACATCTTTGCTAAGTATAGTGGTGTTGCGTAAAATCCAAATTCTAAGAAGTTTGGTGCATTCCATGTTAATGTGCCAAATGTTCCTAAAGCTAGATATGCTGGTAAGTCTGCTCCGTAGTAAGATTCGTTAAAGTATAATGGTGCGTAGGATGCGTATAATGGTGTAATGTTGCTGGCGAAGTACAATGTTGCAGTTATGTTTGGCACAGTTATTTGTGTTTGAACTTCATATTGCTTTGAAGACATAAAGTAGTGATATACAGCATAGTCAGTGCTTACATACTTGTAGTAATCAGTTGCTCCCACAAAAGAAGCGTTAGGTGTTATAGTTATGAATGCATTTGCTTTGTAAGGCACTAATATTGGAGCATACGAATCCAATACTTTGAACGTTATATAGTTAGTTATCATGTAGTCGGCATTATAATATTGTAGATTTTGTGGATATATCTCAAAGTAATAGCCTGGTTGTGTTTGAGCTTGCATCATATTATAAGTAACTGTTAATCCTCCTTGATATTCATACTGCTCGAAGTAGTAGTTAACATCTGGATTGTTATCTGCATAGTATTGTAGTAGAGAAACATAGGATGAAGATGGAGTCAGTAGAGTTGGTTTGCCGCCATAGGGTTCAAAAGCTAATTCATTAGCAGACAACTGACCATTAACAGCACTTAACTGCGCTGGAGTATATATGAATTCGCCTAATGGCTTATATTTCAGCCAATTATTATTGGATAGAGGACTAGCAAATACACCACCAGTTATTGCATATAAAGTGTTGCCGTAGAATATCACTGGACCCGTTACAGTATTTCCGTTATAATATAATTCTGATATGTTGTATGTAAAGCTTCCAGTTGGATTGCCGGGTACTAATATTGCATCTGGATCGTATATGTATACCTCTGGAGCATTATAACACTCAAAGCTCTGTGGAGTTATAGGCGGCGTAGATATCCTTGGAGGTATTATAACTGCATAGAAGTATCCTTTGTTTCCTGTAACTACTCCACCTGTAGCACTATATGCTTGTGCTACAACAGAAGTCTCATTGCTCCATATTCCAAAGTCTACTAATGTCATATATGCATATTGAGGAACAGTTATAAATTCTAATGTTAATGGGCCACTACCAGTTAAAGTTGCAGGGACAGATGGTGATAGTAAGGTGTTTGAGAATGGACCTAAGTTTCCATTTGTAGCTTCTTGTAAGTTTAATAGCTTATTAAATGTAGATGCCTGCATTGCGATCTGAGACCCAGATATAAATAATTCATATTCACCATTAGTGATGTTATATTGAGCAGTCGCCATGTATTGCATTGCAGAGGTTCCATTTATTACTGGATATGCAGGGGTTACTACTATTCCAGCAAATGAGAATCCTGGTAGTTTAATGTTACTAAATGTTAATGTCGCATTTGTTAGTAATGTTAGAGTTGCTGTAGCATATGAAGAGTATAGATTACCAGAGTCTTGGAATGTAGTTGTTCCTTTAATGGCTATGCTTGATGGCGGAGTTGATAATATAGGTGATGAAGTGTAGTATCCACTTACTTGCGCTTCTATACCTTCATATGCT
>ERZ1684502.190-NODE-190-length-12064-cov-178.358231_pt1 | contig 12064 bp, 10 predicted proteins | sample MGYA00580192_ERZ1684502 | MGnify/ENA primary metagenome ERZ1684502 (study PRJEB41476, sample SAMN13258264) | hydrothermal vent metagenome | biome: caldera [ENVO_00000096]; feature: acid hot spring [ENVO_00002120]; material: acidic water [ENVO_01000358] | place...
TTATACCTCTCTTTACAATTACAGCTAAACCCCTTTTATATTGTTTGACTTCCTCCCCAGAAACTTTAGCTCTTCCTATTCCGATAAGATTGTCCTCCTCATCTACCAATAAGACTTCGTCTCCTGCTCTTATATTTTTATCAGCGTCTACTATAAATTTACAAAATGCATTTTTCCCTTCTCTAATAAATTTTGCTACATCCGATCGGACTATAAATCTAAAAGAAGGGGGGGAAGAGCAATTCTTTATTATATTTCCAGATATTTCTGTTAATGAAAACAAATTATCTTGCGCTCTAAGGACTAGATAGAGTTTTTTGTCTTCCGTTAAGATATTTCTTATTCTATTTGTAGTCAAAGATTTTTGTATTAAGAATGCTTTATTGTCTGGAAATAAACACGAAGCTATCTTATAAGAGAACTGATAAGTAGCTATACTTCTTAAATATTCTATTTCATAGGGCTCTGCTCTTAATGGTTTAGTTAAGTTAAACATATTTTTCTTTTCTATCACTAATTTTGAGTTTATTATTTTTTGTCTTAACTTTTTCTATCGCATTTAATAAATCTTCCATTGTTACACTTCTCCTAAAGTTCCTTATTGCTACATATCCTGCTTCAGTACACACATTTTTTATATCAGCACCGCTAAATCCATCAGTTAATTTTGCAAGTAATTCATAGTCTATTTCGCCCTCAATCCTCATCTTACTCAGGTATATCTTAAATATTTTCTTTCTACTTTCATAGTTTGGTAATGGCACTTCTATTATTCTATCAAATCTGCCTGGTCTTAATAAAGCAGGATCTAATATGTCTATTCTGTTTGTAGCCGCAATTATTTTTACGTTGTCTAGGGGTTTAAACCCATCTATCTCCGCTAGAAGTTGCATTAACGTTCTTTGCACTTCTCTTTCCCCACTTGTTCCAATGTCAATCCTTTTAGCCCCTATAGCGTCAATTTCATCTATAAATACTATGCTTGGTGCTTTTCTTCTGGCCAGCTCAAATACTTCTCTAACTATTCTAGCGCCTTCCCCAACAAATTTCTGTGCAAATTCGGATGCAACAACATGTATAAATGTTGCGTTACTTTCTGTTGCAACCGCTTTAGCGAGCATTGTTTTTCCAGTCCCTGGTGGCCCATAAAGTAATACTCCTTTTGGTGGCTCAATTCCTATTTCTTTAAATATTTCTGGATTTTTAAGAGGTAGCTCTACCACTTCTCTAAGTTCATTAATTTGCTCTTCTAATCCACCTATATCAGAATAATGAACATTAGGTTTTTCAATTACTTCAAAGGATCTAACATATACATCCTCTCTATTTGGCAAAATCTCTACTATTGTTGAACCTCTTTGTGTAATTGCTACTGAAGTACCAGGTTTAAGTTTTTTAATATCTATGTTCGATGAAACATTCACCACTAAATTGGGACCAGAAGAGCTCTTTACTAAAACTTTACCATCTGGTAATACATCTAAAACTGTAGCCTCTATATATGGGGGCGCTAGCAATTTTTCGAGTTCTTCCTTATACCAGTTTAAATCTTGACGTAATTTCTCTAATTCTCTTGTCAAAGCTTCTATCTTTTCTTCTAATAATCTTATTATGGGGTCATCATTATTATAATTTCTAGCCCTATAACTGTCTAACTCTCCTGACAACTTACCCCATATACTACTTGCTTCGTTAAACCTAAAAATGTTTAAGAGTAGTAATAAAGAATAATAATTATGCAAAACTCTATTACGAAATACTGTGAAATGTGCGGCGCTCCTTTAAGAGGTAAAGGGATTACAGTGTCTTATGAAGGAAGTATTATTACTGTATGCCCTAATTGCTATAATAAAATTAAAAAATTCGCAAAAATTATAAGTGAAAGAGAATTAAGGAGAAAAGAAGAATTGAGGAAAAAAATAAAAACAAATGCGCCAAAATTATCTACTGAAGTGGAGCTTGAAGTAGTAGATGATTATTATAAACTAATCAAAGAAGCTAGAGAAAGAATGGGCCTATCTCAGCAACAATTAGCCCAGCAGTTAAGGGTCTCAGAAAATATAATAAAAAGATTTGAGAGTGGAAAACTAAAACCTACAATACAACAAGCAAGACAGCTAGAGAAAATTCTTGGAATAAAGCTTCTTAGACCGGTTGAGTCAGAAGAAGAAACAGAGGACGCAGATTTTGAATTAACGTTAGGAGATGTGGTTAACATTAGAGAGGGGAAGAAGTGAAAGCAATTTTATTTACATCAGAAGAATATAAAGATGAAGCTCTGTCTTTAGCAGAAACTGCTCTATATGACGTGATAAAAATATATAAAATTCCAAAAAAGCCAAATCCGAAATTTTATATACAAGTTGATAAAGTAGAGGAAATCAAAAAAATGAAAGATATAGAAGCAATTATCATTTTCGATCTTTTAAGATCCCATCATTTTACAAATCTGAATAGAGAATTACTAGGAAAGAAAATACTAGATAAAGTTCTTCTATTATTAGAGATATTTGCACTTCATGCAGGTTCTAAAGAGGCAAAGCTACAAATAGAATTAGCAAGGTTAAGATATGAATTGCCTATCATAAAAGATATGTATAAGAAAGCCAAAATTACAGAGCAACAAGGCCCATTAGGGGCAGGTACTTATGGAGTAGAAGCCATGATTAGATTGTATCAAAGAAGAATTTCAAAAATAAAGAAAGAATTAGAAGAATTAAAATATGCAAGAGAAGAACAAATAAAGAGAACAAATTTTGATACTATAGCAATTGTTGGATATACAAATGTTGGAAAAACTACAATTTTTAACTACTTAACAGGTTTAAATCAGAAAGTTGATTCCTCTCTATTTACTACAACTACCCCCAAAAGATATGCTATCACGATAGATAGCAAAAAGGTTATGATAGTAGACACTGTGGGGTTTATTAGAGGGATTCCGCCACAAATAATAGAGGCATTTTTTGTAACTTTATCTGAGGCCAAATATGCTGATGGACTTATATTAGTACTAGATTCTTCTCTCTCCACCACAATGATATTAGAAATGCTTCAAACCTCTCTAAAAACCTTGCGTGAATTGGGAATTTCTGGAAAACCAATGATTATTGTATTAAATAAAATTGACAAGAACTTGAATGAAAAAGAAATAGAAGATAAAGTAAATATGGTAAAGGAAATCTCTTCCTCTCTTTACTTTCCTATAATTGATGTTATTCCTGTGTCAGCATTAAAAGGTGTAAATATGAATATTTTAAGGGATAAGATATTAGAGCTCCTACAGAATTAAAAGATGTTTATGTTTTAAGGCTCCATCATAGACCAGAAAGGGATAAGAGGGTTACAACACATGTAATATTAGTAGCTAGAGCTTTTGGTGCTAAGGGGGTTTTTGTTCAAGGTGAAGATATGCATCTAGTTACTACTACAAATAAAGTAAAGGAAAATTGGGGAGGAAAATACTTCACTTTAGAGTTTATTAGAGATCCAAAGAAATTAGTAAAAGACTGGAAAAAAGAAGGAGGAATAGTAGTCCATTTAACAATGTATGGTGTTCCTATCGATAAGGTTATTGATAAAATTTCTCAAATAAATAGCAAAATTCTAGTTATTGTTGGCTCAGAAAAAGTAGAAGGCTGGTTCTATTATAATTCAGATTATAATATTGCTATAGGTAACCAGCCTCATTCTGAGGTTGCTGCATTAGCAATTTTTCTGGATAGAATATATAAGGGTGAAGAACTAAATATACAGTTTAGTGATGCTAAATTATCAATCATACCTCAAGAGAGAGGGAAGAAGGTGATAAAGAATGGGTAGTAAAGCAGAGGAACTCATTACTAGTTTAGCTAAAGATCTAGTAGGAGATGATACCGCAGAACTTTTGAAGTTTTTGCTTAAGAAAAGAGTAGAAATGACAGACGAAGATATAGCAAAAGAACTAAATACAAAAGTAAATGAAATAAGAAAGAAACTATATCTCTTAGCAGAACACGGCTTTGTCAGTTATCGTAAAACTAGAGATAAAGAGTCCGGATTATATATTTATTATTGGAAAGTTAATATAGATCAAATAAATGACCTATTAATTAATAGAAAGAGGCTTGTACTAGAAAAATTAAAAATGCGATATGAGCAAGAAAAAGAAACAACTTACTATTATTGTCCACAAGATAATATCTTATATACCTTTGAAGAGGCGTTAGAAAATGAATTTAAATGTCCTAAATGCGGGTCTCCTTTAAATTACTATGACTCTGAAAAAACGAAAACTTTTCTCCTTTACAAAATAAATCAGTTAGAGAATGAGATAGATAAGGAGACAAAACGTGCAGCCAGTAATAGTTGACCTTTTTTCTGGAGCGGGCGGTTTTTCTTTAGGCTTTAAAAAGATAGGTCTTAAAATAAGTCTAGCCATAGATATAGATCATGCGGCTGCACGCACATATTCAACAAATTTCCCTGAGACTATAGTGATAGAGGAGGATATAAGAAATATAACTGGAAAAGATATAGAATATTTTGTGGGAAGAAAAGTAGATATTGTAATAGGGAGCCCTCCTTGCGAGCCTTATACAGGTGCTAATCCTTCGAGGATGAAAGAACCTTTAGATAGACTTTATCTTGATCAAGAAGGACAATTAACATTGGAGTATATTAGGCTAATAGACGAGTTGAGGCCTAAAGTCTTTGTTATGGAGAATGTTCCAGCAATTGTGGGTACAGGGAGTTTAAGACTAGCTATTGAACACGAATTTAGGAAAATTGGATATAAAGTATTCTTTAATTTTTTAAAAGCAGAAGATTATGGTAATCCATCAAGAAGAACACGCGTGTTCATAAGTAATATAGAACTTAAACCGCCTAAAGTTAGTAAAAAGAAAACTGTACTAGAAGCAATTGGTGATTTACAAGGGCGTTACGATGTTCCAAATAATGAAGTACAAGAACTAAGTGAAGATAAAATAAAAGAAATAGCAAAATTAGGTTTTAATGACTATTTAACTATGTTCAGAGGAAGTTCTGGAAAGAATATTCCTCTATATATTAGGCTAGACCCTTATGATTTGGCGCCTACTGTGTTAGGTAATTCAAGATTCATTCACCCATTTGAGAATCGATTTTTGACTGTAAGAGAACAGGCTAGACTAATGTCATATCCTGACGATCATATATTTTTGGGAGGAAGAGATGAACAGTATAATCAGGTAGGAGAATCAGTTCCAGTAGTCTTATCTACTGCAATTGCACGAGAAATAATGGGTAAAGTGTATGGAATTGTTTATAGTGTTACATAATGTTACTAGCACGCAAAGAATTATTGATTTTGCAAAGTTAGTGTTTAATATTGGTAATTTAAATTATCTTATTATAACGAAAGTAGGTGGCGTTGGAGCGCAAGCAGGAATACCAGAAGTGAGTAAATTAGCTTACAAAAATAATAAGCCATTTATTGTTCTTCCAGATCTTAAAGATGCAATAGAATTGTTTAAGCCTGATGGAGTGTTTATTTTTACTCAGACAGCAGAAAAAATATTCACTAAAGACCTAATAAAGGGTAAGAATAGAATAATGCTTGTGTTCTCGGGTAGCGAGTCTGGATTTAATAAACTTGAACTTAATCTTGGCGAACCTGTAAAAATAGAAGGTTTAAACGGTGAGATTTCTTCGATAGCTTTGGCAGGAATTGTAGTTTATTGTATAATGAACGAAGGAAAGATTTTAAAATAACAAATAAATAATTTTTAACGGGCCCGTAGTCTAGCCTGGTTAGGACGCCGCCCTGACGCGGCGGAGGTCCTGGGTTCAAGTCCCAGCGGGCCCATTTTATCGGTAATAAGTAGTAATTATCAATTTTCTTCTTGTACAGCAACTAAACATTTCTATGAGGAAAGCAACTTAAAATATACGCGATAAATTTAAAATTGAAACTACCTGTAGCATAATTAAATTGATTAAGGTAAATAATAAAGAAATTGCGATAATTATATTTTCTGTGCGATCCCTAAAGAGAGGAATAATTATTTAATGGTTACTACAATCCAACCATGCCTTATGATTACAATCTCTAGATGGGAATATTTTCACTTTTGTTTTAACTTTTTAGACGTTGTTAAAGTTACAAATTAATTATCCTTTATTAATGAGCTTTAAAAGAAGATGTTTCTTCTCGTAGCAATTAATTTTAAGTAGTCATATTTTCTAGGAGGAGTATGTTGCTAGAAGGACATCTAAGAAACTAACTATTTGTGTGAAAGCCATATAAATTAAAGTTAAATCTGTTTTGATATACTAGTTGCTTTCTCATTCGTTATCGGTGATAGAGTTTTTGTCGAAGGAACTTAGAGCAGTAAGAGTAGGAGTTAAACTTATTTTTATTTTTCTCTCTTTTTCTTTAATGGACTATAAAGTCAAAGATCCTAGTTTAGCAGAACAAGGAAGGAAGCAAATAGAATGGGCAGAAATGCATATGCCAACCTTAATGGAGATAAGAAAAATTTTTGAAAAAGAGAAACCTCTAAAAGGGTTGAGGATTAGTGCCGTGCTTCATGTTACTAAGGAGACAGCAGTTCTAGTAAAGACTTTGAAAGTTGGCGGAGCAGAAGTTGCACTAGCTGGTAGTAATCCCCTTTCTACTCAAGATGATGTAGCTGCAGCTTTAGTTCAAGAAGGCATAAAAGTATTTGCTTGGAGGGGAGAAAATGAACAAGAATACTATGAAAATATAAGGGAAATCCTAAAATATGAACCACATATAGTAATGGATGATGGTGGAGATCTTCACGCGTATGTTCATGAGCATATGCCAAATTTAAAACTTTATGGGGGAACAGAAGAGACAACGACCGGTGTAATTAGGCTAAAAGCTATGGAAGAACAAGGAATATTAAGATATCCTGTTATTGCTGTAAATAATGCATTTACAAAATATCTTTTTGATAATAGAATAGGAACTGGACAGAGTGCAATAGACGGATTACTTAGAGCAACCAATATACTTATTGCGGGTAAGGTTACTGTAGTTGTTGGCTATGGTTGGGTAGGAAGAGGAATTGCTTTAAGATTAAGAGGGATGGGCGCTAGAGTAATAGTAGTAGAAAGTTCCCCATTAAGAGCTCTAGAGGCAGTAATGGATGGATTTGATGTAATGCCAATGGATAAGGCAGCAGAAATAGGAGAAATATTCATTACAGCTACAGGCAATATAAATGTAATAAGAAAGGAACATATATTAAAAATGAAAGATGGTGCAATATTAGCGAATGCTGGACATTTTAATGTTGAAATTGATGTCAAAGGATTAAAAGAAATAGCTATATCGTCAAGGGTTATAAGACCAAACTTAGAGGAATATGTACTGCCTAATCGTAAAAGGGTATACCTTATTGCAGAAGGAAGACTTGTTAATTTAGTAGCTGCAGAAGGGCATCCTAGTGAGGTAATGGATCTTAGCTTCTCAAACCAGGCATTATCTGTAAAATACATCTATGAGAACAAAGATAAATTAGATAAAAAAGTATATAACGTACCTCTAGAGATCGACGAGACTGTAGCAAGGCTAAAACTTAAGAGTATGGGAATAGAGATTGAGCAATTAACTCAAGAGCAAATAGAATACATGAAACAATGGAAATATGGTACATAATTTTATGGCTCATGATATAAGCGCAACTCTTTTAAATCATTTTTACATAATTTGTAATTGGGCCCGTAGCTTAGCCCGGTAGAGCGCCCGGCTCATAAAAATGGTGGGTTTTGCGTTTTGAGAAACCGGGTGGTCCGGGGTTCAAGTCCCCGCGGGCCCATTAATAGTGCATTTCCGAATTATAATTTTGTTTCCCCCATTTAAGAATCAGAACTTAATTTAATTTCTAGTTTATTACCCCTTAAATTATAATGGTAAAACTTATTAGTAAGATGTTAGGTAATAGAAATGAAAGCCCGCCGTAGCTCAGCCCGGTGGAGCGCCCGGCTGTAGGGTAGGAGGGTGCGCGGTGACCGGGTGGTCCGGGGTTCAAGTCCCCGCGGCGGGACTTTTTTGGTTGTTCTTTTTATTTCATTTTTCTTATTGTCGTATCTAGAATAAGTTGTTTTTCCATTTTCATCTGTTTCTATCCTATTAACCGGTTCAGATTTAATTTCTAGCTAATAGTCTCTTTTAATTCCTAATTTACTTATGATTTAAAATAGAAGAATTCAAAAATAAGTCAAATAAAATAGGGCATTTGGCAAATATAATATAAGCATATGAGTAAGGAAGTATAATGGGCCCGCTGGGACTTGAACCCAGGACCTCCGCCTTGTAAGGGCGGCGTCCTAACCAGGCTAGACTACGGGCCCGATATCATCTTTTGATTGAAATTTTAAAAAATTATAGGTCTGAAAGTCCTAAAGTATTCCATCTAAACTACTCTAATACTATCAAGTATTTGTGGTGCATAAACTTTTGTTCCTTTCATTCCAATTTTTTCTTTTTCCTTTTCAACTAATCTCCTGAAAGATTCAATTGCATTTGGTTCTCCGTGGTTTAATATCAAATTCTTAGGTTTTACATTTAAATTCTTAAGAAAATTAATTAGTTGCTTTCTATCAGAATGACCAGAAAATCCTTCTATTCTTTGCACCTCCATGTTTATCTTTATATTTTCTACTTTTCCATCTCTATCTATTATTTGTATTTCAGAAGCACCTTCGCTAACCTTTCTACCTAAAGTTCCTTCGGCTTGATAACTTACGAAGACTATCGAATTTTTGCTATCTGGAGCTAAAGCTTTAAAGAATTCTACTGCAGGTCCGCCATTTAGCATTCCAGAAGTAGCTATAATTATGGATGGTTCTCCTTGTGCAATATCTTCCCTATAGCCCTCTATTCTATGGAAAAATTCTGAAATAAACGGGTTTTCATCTTTGTATAGGATTGCCTCTCTGACTTCTCTGCTTAGCATTTCTGGGTAAGCATTATGTATTGCTGTTATTTCTTCTACTAAACCGCTAATATATATGGGCACTTCAGGTATTAATTTTCTCTTCATTGCGTCATTGAGGACTAACATAATTTCTTGTCCTCTTCCAACTGCCAAAACAGGTATTAGGACTTTTCCTCCTCTACTTATTGTCCTATTTATTATTTCTATCAGCTTAGCTTCAGCTTCTTCTCTACTTTCTTGTTCACGGTCACCATACGTTGTTTCCATGATTAATGTATCGACTCTAGGGAACTCATCATTAGCTTTATCAAGGAGTTTTGTTCTTGCATACTTAAAATCACCAGTATAAACTATGTTATGTGTACCATCACCTATATGTAAATGGACCATTGCAGAGCCAAGTATATGTCCTGCATTATAAAATGTTAATTTAACATCAGGTGCTATGTCCGTGACTTCTTCATAGTCAAGCGTGATAGTGTGAAGGAGTTCCTTTCTTACTTCTTTAGCAGTATAAGGAAGTGGTCTCCCTTCTTTTTCAGCCACATCTAAAGCGTCCAATTGCATTAAAGCCATGATGTCTCTTGTTGGAGAAGTGGTATATACGGGTCCTTCATATCCATATTTAAACAGTAGCGGAACCATTCCACAATGATCTAAATGTGCATGAGTTACAACTACTGCATCGAGATCTTCAAGCCTTAATTGATCAATATCTAGTTTTGGAAATAGTTTTTCTCCGAAATTAACACTAGGGTTAAGTCCTACGTCTAGTAATATTTTACTTTCTGGCGTTTCCACCAGTATTGCGGATCTGCCTACTTCCTGGAAACCTCCTAATGCAGTAATTCTAACACTTCTATCTTTAAAAAGAAGTTCTCTATGTATTCTTTCTCCGAAGACTTTGAGTATTTTAGCTCTGTAATCCGTCTCATTATATATATGTGTTAAGATGCTATCGACCGTCTTTGATTTTAGTGGGGGTTCTCTGACTATTATTGGTCTCCAATATGTCTCAAAAAATATCTTATTTTGTATTGCTCCCCCTTTTCCTATTACAAGTCCGGGTTTCTTTGCCTTTATTAGGACTTCCCCCAGTTCATCATCAAATTTTATATCTGTTATTTCTGCCTCTTTAGGTACTATACTCTTTATAATTTCTATTGCTTCTTTCTTATCTTTTCTCACTTTTTCGTCCGCTTTTAATACTATTCTCTTCTTTATATCTTTAGCAATTTTTCTTATCAATTCTATTTTATCTGCCAGTACAGAAGGATTCTTTACATATACTGCTATTTCTGGCCCTTCAAATTCTATTTTAGATATTACAGCTTCTTTTGGTATATTATTATATATTGTCGTTATTATGTTTAATCTAAGCGAAGACACTTAATTCACCAACAGCAAGAAATAGGTATACAAATATTGTATGCTAACTTTTAATATTTAAATTCTTGTTATAGGATTTTGTGGAACTAAAAGAACATACTATTGATTTACCAAAGAAAGTTTACATAGGATATGATATAATTGAGAATATAAAAGACTATATTAGTGCTTTAAATCTCTCTGGTCCATTTCTTATTGTTACTGGCCCTCTAGTAAGGAAAATTGTGGCACACAAAGTAATTGAGCCATTAAATAACGAGAAGATAGAAGTAATAGAAGTTAAGACCGCTTCCATAGACGAAGTAAGTGTAGTAGAAGAATTTGCAAAAAAGCTTAATGCTAATACATTAATTGGTGTTGGTGGCGGTAATGTAATCGATACGGCAAAATACGTGGCTTATAGGTTAGGTAAAGAATTTATTAGCGTTCCTACAGCTCCGTCTCATGACGGAATCACTTCGCCTTTTGCAGTAATTAAAGGTTTAGGGAGGCCAACATCCATAAAAGCAAAAGGACCTATAGCCATAATTGCAGATATAAATGTGTTAGCGTCAGCTCCTAGAAGATTAATAAATGCGGGAATTGGTGACACAATAGGGAAAATAATAGCGGTAAGGGATTGGAGATTAGCAGCAAGACTTAGAGGTGAATATTACGGAGATTATACTGCCTCCTTAGCATTACTTTCAGCGAAACATGCTTTGTCATGTACAAAAATCCTAGATAAAGATATAAAAGCTGGAGTAAGGATTCTCGTAGAAGCATTAATTAGTAGCGGAGTAGCAATGGGTATGGCAGGGAGTACAAGACCTGCTAGTGGATCAGAGCATCTTTTTGCTCATGCGATCGAAATGTTATATCCGGATAAAGCCCTTCACGGAGAGTTAGTAGCTTTAGGCACAATAATTATGGCTTATATTCATGGTATTAATTGGCGTAAGATCAAAAAAGCAATGAAAAAAGTAGGTCTTCCAACTAGAGCAAAAGATCTAGGTATATCAGACGAAATTGTTATAAAAGCACTCACAATTGCTCACACAATCAGACCAGAAAGATACACTATACTAGGAGATAGAGGAATAACGTGGGAAGCGGCAGAAAAAATTGCTAAAGAAACTGGAGTTATTGACTGAAAACTCCTTTATTGTAATTTTCTATGAAAGTTACTGTAGATTCTGGTAGTACATAATTTATTATATCTTTGGCCAGCATATATTTCCTTATTTGAATATCTTCAACTAAGTAAAGTTCTTTAGGAATAATTAGCTTAACATTTTTCTTCTCATCCATCTCTATGTTTAATTTGTCTACGTAAGACTCTCCTAACCATCTTTCAATCAATGCTTTTATTTTATCTATTTCGTTATCTAGAACTTTAACCACTTTTACTTTATATACTAGATATTTTCCTGCTAATGGATGATTGAGATCAAGAATCACTCTCCCTCCAGATACACTTTTTATTGTAGCTATAGAGCCATTAGATAGTCTCACAACCATGTTAGGGTGCGGAGTGACTCCTTGCCTCTTTAATTCTCCTAATGAAACAATCTTAACCTTCGTATTATCCCTAGGCCCGTAAGCTTTTTCTGGTGGAATTTCTATTTCCTTTTCTTCACCTGGGCTCATTTGGTATAATGCTTCTTCAAGACCCTGAATAATATTATGTTCTCCTAATATTACGAGCTTAGGTTTGTATTTAATTTCTTTATTATATATGTTAGCCTTTTTAGCCTCTTCCTCAA
>ERZ1684502.191-NODE-191-length-12056-cov-190.329389_pt1 | contig 12056 bp, 13 predicted proteins | sample MGYA00580192_ERZ1684502 | MGnify/ENA primary metagenome ERZ1684502 (study PRJEB41476, sample SAMN13258264) | hydrothermal vent metagenome | biome: caldera [ENVO_00000096]; feature: acid hot spring [ENVO_00002120]; material: acidic water [ENVO_01000358] | place...
TCTATCCTGGCTGAGCTACGGGTCCATACTATCCTTCTTTATTTCTAACTTAAAGGTTTTTCGCTTTAAGCAAAGCATTAAATAAAGATTAATTTAAGGAACAAAGAACATGAAATCTAAAACGAGGTATCTAACGTTTTAGTTTTCTTCACTTATTATCGCTTTTGTTAACAAGAATTTAACAATTAAAAAGAATAGACCCAAATTATAATGGCAAACCAGAAATTAAGCTTATAAAGTATCCTAGAGTCATGAATGGAATCACCGGGATTCCCCATGTAACCCATATATAATCATCTTCATTTATTAGCCCTTTCTTTACATATTCGGAAAACTTTCTTCTCCACTCTGCATCGTCTTCCTCAACTGAGAAAGTAGTTCTTATTGTAATTTGCTTAGATGATTCATCAATCTGGGTTAAAGGATAAAGAAATTTTGAGTTAAGAAAATCTTTTACTTTAACTCTTCTTCCGGATAAGGCTAAGATCAATCTTAATCCTATAGGATATCCCCTTGTATAGGGGTAATTTCTTACTAAGTTTCCAATACTTATTAAGAGAATTGAGAGAGAGGAGTAAAGCAGAATTGTTAAGGGTTCAAGCCCCATTACAGATAGTCTTGCAAAAAACAATGGCCTTACAGAAGCATTACTTAAAGATAAAATCAATGAAAGAAATAAATCTGCGCCTCCTATCAGAGAGACATAGTAAAAAATAAGCAGCAATACATTAGCTGTAATTGCCGAATACAAATATAGGAAAATGTTCAGGTTTCTATACTGGAAAAGGAAGAGAAGTACTAGAGGAGAATATAATAACCATATTTTGAGGTCAATTTCTCTGCTCTTTAAATCTAAATAAGTTGCATGAAGTAGCATTATTGAAGTCAAAATTATTTGTAATATGTAAATGACCTCATTCAAAGGTAAATCACACCTGCAGGGCACGGCAGGAAGCCCTCTTCATACTGCCTACTTCGAGGCTGTCAGAGGGCTAGATACCCCGGTAATATAATTTACACACTTACTTTTAAATTTCTTGCTTCTTTTTCCCCTTTAAGTAATGGAGTCTACAACTTCTTAACATTAAATTACTAGCCTCTTAATAATAAATAAGAGCCATAAGGCTATTTGAGTTCTATCAAACCCAACTAGCTATATTGTGGTAAGAAAATATTCCGTGATTATAGTTTAAACTAGTAGAATAATATTTAATATTGCTTAATTAATTTATATTTGATGTTCTTGTTAAGTAAGGAACTAGAAGAATATAGAGAGAAAATTAGAGAATATGCACAGAAGACTGTTAAGGATTATGCAAAGTATATGGATGAAACTAATGAGGGTGGAGATAAGATAGTTAAGGATTTAGGAGAAATGGGTTTGCTTGGGATGAAACAGCCAACAAAATACGGAGGATTAGGATTAGGAGAATTAGCATTCGCAATAGCTACGGAAGAACTAGGGGCAGAAAGTGGTGGTGCTGCACATTCTTTACATACACAGCAAAACGCTTTACAACTTTTAATCTCAGTTGGTGGAGATTCCGCACAAGAATGGATTGAAAGGGGAGTAAAGGCGAAAGAGATTTATGCGGTAGCATTAACAGAACCTCAGGCAGGATCTGATCTGGGAGCATTACAGACAACGGCGAAACCTGATGGTAATGAATTTGTATTGTCTGGCGAAAAAATATTCACAAGTGCCGCAACTTATGCAACAAAAATGCTAGTACTTGCTAGAACAAGTGGAAACCCAGGAGATAAGCAAGGAATTTCATTACTTTTAATTGATACAAAATTACCAGGAATAGAAATTCATAAGTTAGATTTAATGGGAATAAGAGGGGCTGGAGTATCTTATGTTAAATTTAACAACGTAAGGGTGCCAAAAGACAGCATTATAGGAAAAGAAGGAGATGCATATAGAGGGGTAATAAAAGCAATAATGATAGGAAGAAATGGATATGCGGGAATTGCGGTGGGAATAGCTAGAGGGGCATTAGAAGAGGCAATAGCAAGAGCTCAGTCAAGGAAGCAATTCGGTAAAGCGTTAATAGAGCAAGAGTGGATTAGCTTCAATTTGGCTGACGCATATATAAAAGTAGAAGCCGCTAGACTTCTTACATGGAAAGCTGCAACTCTGTTTGATAATGGTTATGAAGCATTAACAGAGGCTTCTATGGCAAAATATTATGCAGCGATAACAGCGACAGAAGTAACAAAACTTGCGCTTCATATTTTTGGAGGGCATGGACTAAGCAGAGGTTCTAAGGTTGAAAGATTATATAGAGATGCAAAAATAATGGAAATAGCTGAAGGGACAAATGAAATGCAATTACTTGCAGTATCTAGACTCTTTCAAACAAAGAAATGAAAAGATAGAGAACTGTAAAGTTTAGCAAGAGGATCGGAATAGAATATTTCATAAATTCGAAGAATTCAAAGCTTTTTCCTCCTCTACTTTCTGAAGCTTCTGAAATTATTACATTGCTTGCTGCCCCTATTAAAGTAAAGTTACCTGCTATAGTACTTCCTGCCGCTAAAGCTATCCAATCTATTGTAGATGTAGCCCCCAACTGATACATTTCTGGTATATAAATTGCTACAAGAGGCACATTACTAATCACCTGGCTAATCAAAATGCTTGAAACCATAATAAGGAGAACATTTGTAGGTGGAGGAAGAATCTGGTAAATTAATTGTATAACACCACCTTTATATAAACCTTCAGTAAAGATAAAAAGCCCAATAAAGAACATAATAGTTGACCAATCAACCTTATTAATGATCTCTCTCCTTTCCTTACTTATTATAAGTAAGATTGCTGAGGTAGTTAAGGAAGCTAAAAGAATATCAATTCTTATAAAACTAAATACGAAGAAGAGTACAATAGTTATTATAAGAAGAGAAAGAGAAGAATATGCAAGCCTCTTATTTAATTTAAGGTTTATATCGTCTACTATTGCACCTATTACATTTCCTAAATCTACGTTAAGTAGTTTTCTTCTAAAGAGAAGCAACATTAGATAGTAAGATAAGATGAGATTAATTATTGTAGGGACACCAAGATAGAAAAGAAATGTAACAAAAGGATTCCTCATGTTACCCTCAAGAGCTATAAGTAAATTTTGTGGATTGCCAGTAGGCATCATAACGCTACCTATGGTTACGCCAAATGCTAAAGCATAAAGGAAAGGTAATTCATCAACTTTCATAAATCTAGAGACTTCTAAAATCACTGGAGTCCAGCTAGCTGTCACACCATCATTTGTCACTAAATTAGAAAGAAGCCCAGAATAAAGAAGAATGTAAAACATAATACGCCTAGGCTGTTTATAGTTTATAACTATTTTATATGCCAAGTATTTTAAGAATCCAGAAACTTCTAGAGATGATGCAAAAATAAAAAGCGTAATTAAAAATAGAATAACATCGAGGTTAATTGCTTGTAGAGCTTCATTTATAGTTAAAACGCCAGTGACTATCATTAAAATACCTGCAAAAAACATTGAAGCCCAGGGCGGAACTTTTGACAGACCTCTAAAAGCAATCATACCATAAGCTATAATTGCAATTATTAGCGCAGGTAAGTACACAAGTTTGGAGTTATCTACTTTGAGCTAAAGAAGTTTTTCCTTGAGCCGAACCCCTTTTAACTTTATTTTTTGAAGTTTCTTTTACGTGAAGTTCTTCTTAGGGCAAACGTTTATAATTGCAGGTTTAACTATGCTTTCTCTACTTTATCCAATATACTTATATCAGCATACACATTCCATGGCCCTGCTTGGATTAAGCATAGCACTAAATAATATAGCAAATGGCTTTGGTTCATACTTCTGGGGTTTGGTTATCGATAGAAATAGGGAAAGATATTCCTATTTTATTTTGCTCCCAATAGGCGGAATATTGATATCATATCTAACGTTAAAGACAAATTTTGGTTTAATAGGTTATACTATACTTGGATTCTTTAGCGCATTAGATGGTCCTCTTTATTCTGTCCTTTTACTAGAGCAATTAGAAGCTGAAAAAACTGTATTAGGAAATGTTAGACTTTCTCAACTGTCCTTAGCTGGAAATATTTTAGGAAGTGTAATTGGCGCAATAATTGCTGATTTTCGTGTACTGTTAGGGTTCTTTTTAATTGCACTAATCTTAAACATAATTTTTGTACCCAGATATAAGGGTGATATTAGAGATGAAAAAGACGAAAAAGATATAACAATAAAAGACCTAACAGAAGCGCTTCTCTCTTTCTCAGTCTTTAATCTTTCTGCCGAAATTTTCTATGTTATTTATATACCTACGCTAGGATTATTTAAAATACCTAACTACGTTTATTTTCTCAGCTATACTGGTCTTTATATCTTAAATGAACTTGCTTACGATAAGTCAATAGAAATTGTAAAAGGAAACGAAATATATTACAGTTTTCTTGTAATGAGCCTTAGAGGGTTAATAATGATAATTCTTGGAGTCCTTACTTTTCTTAAGATAAACATTGGTCTTGGAATAGTAGTACCGTTTGTCTTATTTGGTTCTTTATGGCCTTTATATAGTACTGCTTTCTTTTCGTTAATGTTCAAGGACTTAAAGAAAAATAGAGGCACTATACTAGGAATCTTTAATGCTGGAGCAAGCTTTGCGTCAGCAGGAGGTAGCGCAATAACTTCATTAGTTTCAGATCAGAATTTATCCCAAGCTTATTTTATGGGATTTTTCGGATTCTCTTTAGCATTCTTTTTATGGCTTGATTTCTTAAATAAAAAAGCTAAAATAAGGACCTAAATGTTTTTACTTTTTTGTTAATACCGTTAAATAATCAAATCAATAATTATTTTTATAGAATAGAATTATAAATGGCGCCGCGGGGAGGACTCGAACCTCCGACCACCGGGTTAACAGCCCGGCGCTCTGCCAGCTGAGCTACCGCGGCAATTTATAATATATCTTTAGTGTTTTTATGACTTTCGCCCCATTTACTTATCAAAGAAATACAATAAACTATTGAGATAAGGATGATAAAGGCTAAAGCACAATCAATTAAGCAATTAATCAACTAGAATTATAATGTATTGAATTTCTAACAATTTAACATCCCATACAGGTAGAATAATTAATGTATTTGGCCCTACATTTCCTATATAAAGATTAACTTTGTATGTTATTAAAGTATTATTTAGCGAATCAAGAGGGGTTACATTAATTACATGAACTATACCGCTTAGTTGATCTGTATATACAGAATCATTATATAAATTGAAATATGTCTTATTGAAATAAAGTATAAAGGAAATTGTAGAATTAGGTTTAGCAATAATGAAAGTGGGTTGAATGTAAAATACATCGTATTTAATAGAACCGTTATAAATAAATTGTGGTGATTTGCTAAATGAAACCGTTATATTTTTAGTTATGTTCATTGGCAAATAAGTCAGTAAAGCACTTTCCGATCTATAGCTATTGTTACCTAAAGCAATAACATATGCTGGTGCAATAGAATTATTCTTAACTATGACAGTGACATTTTTATTCTTTGTGAGATTAGGAGGAGCAACATGATAATATGTCGTAAAATATGTAACAATGAAAGCAATAACTAATGAAAGCAATACTCCGCTAACTGCTGCAATAATTAGTTTATTCACATGTCACTTTTAGGCTTAAGTACTTTAAATATCTATTCCAAACTAATGGAGGAAAACCTTATTTAACGTTTAGGAGAAATTCATATTAATGGAGTTAGAATTATCACCGACAACTCGAAGGGTTTATTATTATTTGTTAAAGAAGAAAGAAGCTACTTTAAGACAGATCCAGGAAGATTTGGGCTTTGCATCTGCGAGTGCTGTTAGATATCATATAAAGAAACTTATTGAAAGTGATTTGGTTAGAGAAACATATGATGGAAAATATGTTGTAAATAAAGTAATTCTTGATGACGACTACATAATGATATTCAATAGTATATTACCAAAAAGCGTTTTCCTCGCATCTTTCTTTCTTACATCAACAATACTTCTCGTTATTTTAATGTTTTCACATCCTTTTGCAATGGAAATTTTCGCTACATTAGTAAGCATCATAGCTTCGGCTGTTTTTGTAGCAGATTCAATAAAGAGATATAATAAGTTTCAAAAAATATTAAAGTCACGTAGATCAGAAGACTTCAGATAGGAAAATAACACGTAAGTTTTACAAATAAACCTTAATTGTTTAATGACTGACGTTTCTTATTTTATATAAATTTTGACACCTTAGTTAAATCTTCTAATGAGAGATAAAAAGAAAATCAGCCGGAGATAATCTCTTCATCTTTTCAGCACATCGACCTTCATCACTTACAATATGCTCCTTAAATTTAAGGTAGTATCAAATTTTAATTCTTCATCCTCTTAAATTAGATCTTTCTCTTCTCATAAGCTCATTTAGTTTTAAATATTTCGAAATCAATATTCTTATTGTGAAAATATCAAGACGTGAACTAAATTACCTTTTAGCAGTGAAAAAGTATAATGATGAAGGAAAACCTGCAAAATTATCTTGGATATCAAAAGATTTAAACATAAGCCCTGCAAGTGCATATGAGGAAATTCAACATTTAGAGAATAAAGGTCTTTTACAAAAAACAGAAAAAGGAATTTACCTAACTACTGAAGGAATAGATGCTATAAATTCATTGATAAAAGCCCATAGAGTTATAGAAACTTTACTAGTAAAAATGGGGATACCAACAGATGAAGCCTGCAAATATTCTCAGCAATTTGACTGTTATGTACCAGAAGAAGTAGTAGAGAAAATTTATGAGTTTCTCGGAAAACCGGATAAATGTCCTCATGGAGAAAAAATACCTTAAATAGACTTTTTTAACTTTGATTAAACAAAACTTTTTAAACTAAAAACAGAAACATACAAATTATGGTCATGATGGACATTTCAACAATAGAAGCAGAGATAGGGATATTACAATATATCTTATCGGTAATCTCAGGCTTTCTAGTTGGCTTTAGCCTAGGGCTAATAGGTGGAGGAGGTTCAATTCTTGCAGTACCTCTTCTGCTATATTTTGTAGGTTTGGCTTATTTACCGGGAGTAGCAGGAAATCCTACTGCTGAAAGCTTAGTTGATCACTTAGTTATAGGTACTACAGCACTAGCAGTAGGGCTAAACGCATATATAAATGCCTTCATTCATTGGAGAAAAGGAAATGTTAGAGTGCTTGAAGGGATTGCTTTTTCATTAGCTGGACTTCTTGGCGATTACATAGGTGCAAGACTAGGTCTTATAGTCCACGGCGGTCTATTACTGTTCCTATTCGCAATATTAATGATAGCAATAGCAGTAATGGTTTATAGAGGAAAAGATAGACCAACAATAACAAGAACATATACAAATGGGGGAGGAAAATTGAAAAGAATAAACTTTGCAAGACTTATTCCAGTAGCATTAGGAGTTGGGTTTGCTTCTGGTTTCTTTGGAATTGGCGGGGGATTTCTCATTGTGCCAGGATTACTTTTTAGTACTGGAGTATGCATGATTAAGGCAGTTGGGACTTCTTTAATTGCAGTAGGAACATTTGGAGTCGCTGCAGCAGCCACATACGCATTCTCAGGTTTGGTTGATCCAATAATAAGCGTACTTTATGTATTAGGTGGAGTAGCCGGTGGTTATATCGGTGCAAAAATTGCTATTAGCATGCCAAGAGGGATGCTAAGAAAAGTATTTGCAATTATTATAATATTGGTTGCTATTTACATGATGTACGAGAATTATTATGCCATAGAAAAATTAGTTTAAAATCTCTTTGTATAACTTATCTATTTTTGCTTCAATCTTCGATTTTATTTCTAATATTTTTATTTTAGTTTTCTCATAATCTTCTTTCTGGATGTATTGCTTCAACTCTTGAATGTCTTGCTTTATATCTTCATCTTTCATTCTCCACAAACCAGATAATTCTCTATCAACCCATGAGAATATTGTTTTTTCTTTTCTCTCATTTAGGTGCAATAAAACCTTTTCGATAGAAGTCTTTATTAAGATTAAATCTTGAAGTTCAAAGAATTTCTTATTTATTGACATTAAAGTTAATAGCTTCTTCTGAAATTAAATTTTTAATAGCCCCCACCCTCCTCCCAGGATCTGAGAGTTATCTATGAGGGTCCTCAGCCGGGTGGGGGACAACATGATGATGCCGACATAGTCTGATGAGTGAAGAGGGGTCGATTATCTGATGGATAGTTTAGAAAAAATAAGAGAAGAAGTCCTTTCTTGTAAAAAGTGCAAACTATGGCAAACCAGAACTAATCCTGTACCAGGAGAAGGAAATCCAAAAGCAGAAATTATGTTTATAGGTGAAGCGCCAGGAGAGAATGAAGATAAAGAAGGAAGACCTTTTGTTGGAGCTGCAGGAAAACTTTTAACGCAACTAATAAAAGACGTCTTAGGTTTAAGTAGAGAAGAAGTATTTATAACGAACTTAGTAAAATGTAGACCCCCTAACAACAGAGACCCAGAAGAGGACGAAATCCTTGCATGTTCTCCATATCTAGACAGACAAATAGATCTAATAACGCCAAAAATAATTGTTACCTTAGGAAGACATTCTACGAAGTACATACTGAATAAAATGGGTATTGAGTTCTCTTCAATAACTAAAGTGAGAGGTAAAAAGTATTTATGGAAATACAAGAATAAGGAAATCATAGTTTTCCCTACTTATCACCCAGCAGCTGCATTGTATAACCCTAACTTAAGAAAAACCCTAGAAGAGGACTTTAAGAAAATTAAAGAGCTAATGACAACAAAGCAAAATAAGTATACCATTGAATATTTCCTTGGTGGTAAAGATAGATCTAGGAATAAGGGGGAAGAAAGTAATAGTAACAGCGGCAAGTAAAGGAATTGGATATGCTACTGCAAAAAGATTTTTAGAAGAAGGTGCAAAAGTAGTTATTTCTTCTCATAATGAAAACAACTTGAAAAAAGCATATGAAAAATTAAAGGAAATTGGTGAGGTATATTATATAGTAGCAGATCTAACTAAACCTTCAGATGTAGAGAATTTGATTAAAAAAGGATATGAAATTCTAGGAGGGCTTGATGTATTAGTTTATGTTACTGGAAGCCCAAAACCAGGGAATTTGCTAGAATTGAGCAATGAGGATTGGATTGAAGCATTCTACTTACTCCTTATGAGTGCTGTTGTAGCTGTTAGAGAGGCTGCTAAATTAATGAAGAGCGGTGGAAGGATAATTCTATCCACGTCAATGACATTAAAAGAGCCTTTGCCCAACCTTGACTTGTCAAATGTAGTCAGACTTTCATTAGCAGGTTTAATTAAGTCTGCAGCTAGAGAGTTTGGAGAAAAAGGAATATTAGTTAATGGAGTAATGCCAGGTTGGACACTTACAGATAGATTAGAACAAATAATTAAAGATAGGGCTAAAAGAGAAAATAAAAAGGAGGAAGAAGTCATAGAAGAAATAGTTAAAGATGTACCCCTTAAGAGAATAGGAAAGCCAGAAGAGGTCGCAAATGTAATACTTTTCTTGGCGTCAAATCTATCTACATACGTTAACGGCATATTAATACCTGTTGATGGCGGGCTAATTAAAGCTACCCTTTAAAGCGTTAGCACTAATAATACTACCTTTTTTTCTCTATATATGTAACGTCATCAAATAGCCTGCTAATTGTTATATCTTAAGATGTAGAAATAAGCGAATAGTGAAGAAAAGTGAGGATTATCAACTTCTATGTGGATCACTTTAGAAGTTTATCAAATATAAAGCTAGAGGAGCTAGGAGGATTAAATGTAATAGTTGGATATAATGGCTATGGAAAAACGAATTTGCTTACTGCAATCTATTTATTTGTTAGAAACTTAGGATCAGGATTGGAAAAAAGGAGCATAGAGGATAGAAATCAAGAATATTTGCTATTATGGAAAGATTATGAGATAAATAAGCCTATAACTATTGGCGGCACTGTAGAGTTTTCAGAAGATGAGGTAATGAAAGCAATAGGAAAAAATAGAAAAATGAGAATTGAAGTGGTAAACAAATTAAGGTATAATAGCGGTTTTGTTGAATGGGAAATTGAAAGATTACTGGTAGATAATTCTCCGCCAACAAAAGAGCAATTAGAGGAAATAAAATCCTTGTTCTCACTTGCAGTGCAAGAGATAGAATATGTTCCAATATTTGACCAAATGTATTTCGATGCTATATTAAGGAAAATGATAGAAATGAATAGAAGCCCAATTAATATGAAAAGGAAATGGTACGACTTTACAAAATTAGTAGGAGAAGTAATTCCAGAAATAAAAGGGATAGAATTTTGGGACTCGAGCAGACTTGTTTTAAATATTCAGAATCTACCAATCTATATTGATTTAGCTGCAAGTGGATTTCAAAGAGTTATATTAATGTTATTTATCTTATGGCTTAGCGGAAGAAAGATACTATTAATTGAAGAACCAGAAGTAAATATGTATCCTACTTTACAATCAAGGATTATGAAGCTTATCAAGAATTGGACTGATAATGGAGTATTTCAAGTATTCTTAACTACTCATTCACCTTATATTGTCTCATCCCCTGTAGATAGTTACATAATAATGAAAAAGAAAAATGGAGTTTCTTCTGCTATCAAGGTAAACTTAGATGAGCAATTAAAAACAATTACTGGAATATTAAGAGCTAACCTACCAGAGATAATTTTTGATAGATTAATTATTTTAACCAACGAACTAATAGAACCTTCAGTTGTCATAAACTGGTTAAGAAAAATAGGAATAGTTAACGATGAGCTAGGAATAGGAATATATAAAGTAAATACCGACCTTGACCTTCAGTTATGGCTTAGGTTAAGGGAACTCCTAGGCTTAGACATATTATTCCTAGGGCTTTGCGATAAAATAGATATAACTTTAAAGGATTATTGTGTGCCATTAGGTAGAGAAGTAGAAAACTATTACGCTAAAAGTAAGCTAATTGAAGTGCTAAGAAAATTTGGGATATATTTAGATGAAAAAGAACTGAGAGATTTATCAAAAGAAGATACATATAATTGGCTTGTAAATGTATTTAAGAAGAGAGGAATAGAGTATGATAAGGTTAGAGATAGTGTAGGAGAGTTAGTTACGATGTATGATGGTGTAGAAATGCCGAAAGAAATGGAAATACTAGCAAATAAGATTAAATCTTTTGTATCAATATAAAAATTATGAATCAGCTTTTATTTGCCATAGGTTTAACTGTTATATTTTTAGGTTTGATTTTATTCACTTTAGGACTTCTTATAGAAATGAGAAAGAAAAGTGAAGAAAATGAGGAAAGAGAACAAAAAACGGAATATGGAGGGGTTATCTTTATAGGCCCTATTCCTATAGTTTTTGGGAGCAATAAAAAAATAGCAAAAACTATGTTAATTGTAGGTATAGTTATCTTTGTTATTCTTTTGCTTCTAACTTTTATAACATACCTCTAATCTTCATTGCATTTACTACTCTTTCTACTGCAAGTGCCATTGCAGCAGTTCTCATATCCTGGTCTCCTAGCTTATTGTACTTCTGGTAAACCGCATCAAACGCAGTTCTCATTCTTCCAATTATTAAGTTCCTTGCCTCTTCTTCACTCATTATGTTCCCCATCCTGTTATTAGCCCACTCTACCCAACTCCCTACAACTCCACCAGCATTTGCTAATATATCTGGCACTACTGGAATTCCTCTTTGTTTCATTATTTCATCTGCATCTGCAGTTAATGGCCCATTAGCTCCTTCAACAATTAGTTTAGCTTTAACTTTTGGTGCATTAAACTTATGAATTACGTTCTCTAATGCAGCAGGTATTAATATGTCGCAATCAGAAATTAGTAGATCATCGTTTGTAACTTTCTTTCCACCAGGATAATTAATTACTGAGCCAGTAGCATCTTTAATTTCTTTTATCTTCGCTACATCAATTCCATTAGGATCAATAACTCCTCCTTTAGAATCGCTTACACCAATTATTTTTGCCCCCATTTCTTGTAAGAACTTAGCAGCATAA
>ERZ1684502.192-NODE-192-length-11978-cov-41.823870_pt1 | contig 11978 bp, 11 predicted proteins | sample MGYA00580192_ERZ1684502 | MGnify/ENA primary metagenome ERZ1684502 (study PRJEB41476, sample SAMN13258264) | hydrothermal vent metagenome | biome: caldera [ENVO_00000096]; feature: acid hot spring [ENVO_00002120]; material: acidic water [ENVO_01000358] | place...
TTTTGGAGCTAAAAGACTTGTAAGAAATTTAACTCTTACAGGGAAAAGAAAACTTCCTGGAAAAGATACCTACGTCGAAATAAAACCTGAGTTAATAGAACTTGATACCTTACTCAAGAAATTAGGCATAACAAGAGAGCAATTAGTCGATATAGGGATAATAGTAGGTACTGATTATAATCCAGGTGGTATAAGAGGATATGGTGTAAAAACAGCATATAGAATTGTAAAGAAATATGGAAGCTTAGAAAAAGCCGTGGAAAAAGGAGAAATACCTAAAAGTAAATTAACATTTAACATTGAGGAAATCAGAAATCTTTTCCTTAAACCAAATGTTCAGGAACCTAAAGAAAATCTCGAACTTGAAGATTGTGATAGCAAGAAAATTATTGAAATTCTGGTCAAAAATCATGATTTTAATGAAGAAAGGGTTAGAAACGGGATAGAAAGACTATCAAAAGCAAAAAGGGAAGCAAAAGGAGCTTCACGTCAGACAGGGTTGGACCAATGGTTCTAAAGTAGTTTAGACTTCCAATACATAGCTTTTAAATCTTGAATTTTTATAATGATATTTGTGAGTACTTACAACTTTGTACCATTATTTATTAATGTCAAGGATCTTAAAGTCCTTATTGTAGGAGGGGGTAAAATAGGAACAAAAAGAGCTTTAAGTTTTACCGATCATGGCTCTAATGTAACTGTTGTTAGTCTTTCGTTTTCTAAAGATTTAATTAAGAATAAAGATAAAATTACGTTAATAAAAGAAGATGCAAAAAATCTTACTGCTGATTTTTTATCAAAATTTGATATAATAATAACTGCAACTAATGACAAAGAATTAAATAAAAAGCTTTGTGAATTAGCTAAAAATGAAAGAAAACTTTGTAATAATCCAACAAACTCAGAAGACTCTAATTTTATAGTCCCTATTTACTATTCTGACAATAAACTATCGATAGCAATAACTACTTTCGGAAAATCTAGTTTAACTTCAAAGTACATACTAAAGTTAATCCAAGAAGAAATTCTCACTAAAGATATTTATGAACTAATTACTGCTATGGGATATGTAAAAGACCTGTTAAAGCGGAAAATTACTGATCCATCTCAGAGATTTTCATATTATAGCAAAATATTTAATGATGAAATATTTAGAAATTATGTAAAGGAAGGAAAACTAGATTTTGCATTAGACAGAGCGAAGGCGTTAATCGATGAATAAGGAGTTCATAGATATTAATAATTATGCCTCTGCAGTTTATACATACAAAACTATTGGAATTAGTAAGCTATATGAACATTACATAAGAGACCAGGAATTAGAGGCTTTTAAAGGGCTTATAGATGGCGAAATAGCAGTAGTTCAAACTTGTAATAGGGTAGAGGCTTATTTTTACCTTAATAATATAGAAGAATTCTCTAAATTCCTTAAAAAACTTGATGATATACATAGCAAACCTATTTCAAACAACGCAATTATATTGAAAGGAGAAAATGCGATAAGACATCTTTTTGAAGTAGCGGCAGGTCTAGATTCTCTAGCTATAGGAGAATATGAAATACTTAGACAGCTTAAAGAAAGTATCGAAAAAAGCAAAAAACTCGGATTAAGTAGTGAAAAACTTGATTTCTTATTTAAGAATGCAATTAAAGTTGGTAGAAAAGTAAGGGAAGAAACTGATATATCTAAAGGAAAAACTGGTGTTTATACCTTAGCTATAGATTATGTAAAACATAAAATGGGCGGTCTCTCTACTTCCAGAATAGCAATCGTAGGAGCCGGAGAAATAGGAAGAAAGTTAGCATTAATGTTACATAATGAAGGGGCAACAAATGTTACTATATTTGATAGAACTTATGAAAAGGCCGAAGAAATAGCGAGAAACTATAAGTATAAGGCTGAAAAGCTTGAGTTTGATAAAGTAAATTCAAAAGATATAGATATTGTTTTTGTTGCAATTTATTACGATAAGAAGATAAGGCTGCCCAATCCCAAGCTAGTTGTTGATTTATCAGTTCCAAGAATTATTGAAGGAGAAAACGTTATATCATTAGAAGATTTGAAGATACTTTCAGAAAAAGTGCTAGAAACTAAAAAAGCTAGCTTAAAAAAAGCAGAAGAAATAATAGCAATTGAAATAGAGAATTTCAAAAATGAAATAATTAAATATAACCAAAATAAATTAATTTCTAGATTTATGAAAAAAATTAAAAATATAAGCGAACAGGAAGTTGAAAAAGCATACGAAGAGATATTAAAGCATATTAATGATAAAGAAGAGATAAAAAATATTCTTGATAAAATGACCAATTCAATGCTCAAAAAGATCTTTTCTCCGGTTTTTGAAAACATTAGAAAAAATGAAGAGATAGCAAACTACATTAACCAAGCTTTCGAAATATTAGATAATGGTAACATTTCCAACCTTAAGGCCAAGGAGACTAAGAAGGGATAAACCTATAAGAGACCTTGTTTCTGAAACTCAACTTAACACTTCACATCTCATTCAACCAATATTTATTAAGGAAACAATAAATGAGCCCGAAAAAATAGATAGTATGCCAGGTGTAAACAGATATCCTATTAATGATAATCTTATTAAATTTGTGGAAGAAGTCTATGAGAGCGGGGTTAAAAACTTCCTACTTTTTGGCATACCCTCATACAAGGACGATTTTGCTTCTTCGGCTTATGCAAAAAATGGCGTTATACAAAAATCATTAAGATTACTAAGGCAGACTTTTGGAGACAAAATATTACTTATTACTGATGAGTGCACAGATGAATATACTTCTCATGGGCATTGTGGAATTGTAACGCAAAAAAATGGTAAAATTTGTATCGATAACGATGAAAGCCTTAAAGTACATGCAATGATAGCAGTAAGCCAAGCTGAAGCTGGTGCAGATATAATTGCACCATCCTCCATGATGGATGGAGTTGTAGGAGCAATAAGAAAGGCTTTAGATGAAGCCGGGTTTACAGATATAGCGATCATGGCTTATAGTGTTAAGTATGCTTCGACATTTTATTCACCTTTTAGAGAAGCGGCATATTCAAAACCTGCATTTGGTGATAGAAGAGGATATCAGATGGATCCCAGAAATGCGTACGAAGCAATAAAAGAGGCAGCACTTGACATAGAAGAAGGTGCTGATATATTAATGGTAAAGCCCGCTCATACGTATCTTGATATAATAAGACTAATAAAAACAACTTTCCCACAATATCCTTTAGCAGCGTACCATGTTAGTGGAGAATACAGTATGATAAAAGCTGCTGCACTAAATGGATGGATAGATGAAAAATTAGCAGTACTTGAAATTACTACAGCTATAAAAAGGGCTGGAGCAGATATGATAATTACATATTACGCAAAGCAATTAGCTGAGTGGTTGAAAGAAGGTGTTCCATTTTGAGTGAAAAGCTTTGGAAAGAAGCTTTAGAATTATTTCCAGGAGGAGTAAATAGTCCTGTAAGAGCTGCCGTAAAACCATATCCTTTTTATGTTGAAAAAGGAGAAGGAGCGTTTCTCTATACAGTGGATGGCCAAAGACTGGTAGACTATGTCTTAGGTTATGGGCCACTAATTCTAGGTCATGCAAATGAATACGTCAAAAAGAAAATAATTGAACAGATAGAAAAAGGTTGGCTTTATGGCACACCAAGCAAAAGTGAGATAGAATTGGCTAAAAAAATAAGAACACATGTACCATCAGCTGAAAAAGTAAGATTTGTAAATAGCGGGACAGAAGCTACAATGTTAGCACTTCGTCTAGCTAGAGGATATACAAAGAGAGAGAAAATACTTAAGTTTGATGGTAATTATCATGGGGCACACGATTATGCATTAGTTAGTGCTGGAAGTGCAGCATCAGAATATAATGTTGCAATTTCTATGGGAATACCAAATAGTATCCTTAATACTGTGATTACATGTAAATATAATGACTTAGATTGCGTAGAAAAACAACTTAAAAAAGAAGATATAGCAGGGGTTATAGTTGAACCAGTAATGGGAAATATGGGGGTTATCCTACCAGAGAAGGATTTCCTTAGAGGATTAAGAGAACTTACAAAAACTTACAACACAATTCTAATCTTTGACGAAGTAATAACTGGATTTAGATTAGGTCTTAGTGGAGCACAAGGTTACTTTGATGTTATACCAGATCTTACCACATTAGGTAAAATAATTGGTGGTGGTTTACCAATAGGTGCAGTAGCTGGAAAGAAAGATATAATTGATAATCTTACACCAATTGGAAAAGTATTTAACGCAGGAACATTTAATGCTAATCCACTTACTATGGCTTCTGGAGTTGCAACAATTGAAGTGCTTGAAACCACTAATGCTTATGATATTGCAAATGAAGCTATGGAAGAATTAGTAGAAGGAATGAACGAGATTTTTACCTCAAAAGGCTATAAATTTACTATAAATCGTATACAGAGTATGGCTCAATTCTTCTTAGGTGTTGATAAAGTAAAAAACGCAGATGATGCTAGATTAGCGAATAAGGAACTGTATGTAAAAATCCACGAGAGGTTATTAAAATATGGTGTATTTATTCCACCAAGCCAATTCGAAACTATATTTACATCGGCAGCTCATAGCATAGAAATTGTTAATTTGACTATCGAGGCTCTAAGAAAAGTGGTGTCAGGGCTTTGAAAATAAGAATAGCAGCTAGGGGTAGCAACCTTAGCAGAATACAAGTAATGAAGGTAGAAGAAGCTCTCAAAAAAGTTGGAGTTGAAACAGAATTTATTGAAATTAAAACAAAGGCAGATCTTTTTCAAAATTTACCTTTAGATAAACTTGGCAAAGGAGTTTTTGAAAAAGAGGTTAATCAGGCAATTTTAGAAAATAGAGCCGATGTTGCAGTGCATAGCATGAAAGATATACTTACTGAGATGCATAAAGACTTAGAGATATTTGCAGTATTACCTAGGGACTCTCCTTATGATGTACTAATTGCAAATAAGGGTCTTTTTAATTTAGAAAGAGGAAGTATAATAGGTACAAGCAGCATCAGAAGAAAAAACTTCCTAAAATTTTATAGACCCGATTTAGAAGTCAAAGATCTAAGAGGGAACGTAGATACTAGAGTCAAAAAATACTTGAACAAGCAATATGATGGGATAATTATTGGAGAAGCGTCTATAATAAGACTAGGAATAAAGATAAATTATTCTAAGCTTGATCCTTATTCTTTCACGCCAGAAGCAAATCAAGGAATAATCGTAGTAATAGGGAAAAAAAGAGATGAGAAAATAAAACAAATATTCAGGGAGATTAATGACGAAAATACATTAGAAATTGCCTTTGCAGAAAGAAAAGCCTTAAGCGTAGTTGGAGGAGGATGCCATTCGCCAATTGGAGTATATTTTGAGAAACTAAATGGAGAACTGCATGGAATTATGAGTACATCTACTGGAAATAAAAAAATTACAATAGAAGAATACTTTGATGAAGAAGATCAACAAGCGGGCGAAAAATTGGGGAAAAAATTTTTGGAGGAGATAAAAAATGAAGGTATTATTCCTTAGACCTGAAGGATCTTTCGTTCCCAAAAGACCAAATTTTCTTCACATTGAAATAGTAAAACCTTTTTGCATACCATACAGTTTTGATTTTAGTAATGTAGATGCTGTAGGATTCACTAGTGTCAATGCAGTTGAGTGCTTTAAAGATTTTGATAAAATTCAAGAAAAGAAAATATTTTCTGTAGGAATAACCACAGCTGAAACACTGAAGAAGAAAGGTTTTAATGCAATAAACATACCAGAAGAATACACAGTTAAGAATTTAGTAAAAATAATAAAAGAGAAAACTAAAAATCCTGTTCTAATTAGAAGTTTAGTAGCAATAGATAATACTTTAAACATAAAACAAGTTGCAGATTATACTTTAGAAGTAAATCGAGATAAATTGCTTGAGGCAAAAAAGATTATTGAAAACTGTGAAGTAGATTTCATTGTATTAACTAGCTCTTTTATATCAAACTTGGTAAAAGATTTTATAAAAGATTGTGAGAAGATTATAAGCATAGGGCCCTCTACGACAAAAACTCTCAAAAATAAGAAAATTATTATATATGAGGCAAAAGAACATGATATGAGAGGAATTTTAAATTTATTAAAGGAACTGGGTGTTCATAATGGATGATAAAATAAAATCTTTAACTATTTCCACATTAAGGAAAATAATTGGGGATTTTGACGTTAACTCTCTAGAAATAAAATTTTATCAGACATTTAAAGATAGATATGATATTTTTGGTACATTTAAGAACAAAAACGGCATTTACGAATTTGCTATAAGTGTGGATAAAAAAGGAAATATCAAAAGAGATTATGTAAATTTAATCATGCCGATAAAAATTAACGATGATATAGATAAAAAAATACATAGTGAGTAACTTTGAGAATTTTATTAATAGTTATAGATGGTGCATCATACAAAGTTATAGAGCAAATAAAAGAAAAGTTACCTACATTAAGTAAGCTCATAGAATCAGGTTTTTATGGAAAATTAGAATCTGTTTTTCCTTCTCTTACCCCTATTGCATTAGCTTCATTAGTATCTGGAAATCTACCAGAGCATAACGGAATCGCTGCGCCAAAGATCTTTCTAAAAGGACGTCCATTATCATCTCCCTTGACAGCTTTCAGCAGTGACGGATTAAAAAGTGAGCCTATATGGGTATATTTAGCTAAATCTGGATACAAAGTTACTGTAACTTCAAACCCACAAGCCTTACCAGATAAATGGGGGTTAAAAGACGTAGTATTATTTGATCCTTATAAAAGTAAAATGAAAAAGTGTAGTGATGCTAGACTTATAGTAGAAGGCGAGAATAGAATATTAAATAAAGTATGGTTAGTGGAAAAGAGGAATTCCAGGTATCTAATAGTATATCCAAGTAGTAGTGGGGAAAAGGAAATAGAATTAGAAAAAGGGGAATGGAGTGAACCATTGGAAATCTATGGAAAATGTGGAAAAGAGGAACTAAGAGGAATAAGTTTTCTTCGTACTCGAGAGAATAATATCTATATGACTCCTATAAGTTTTTTAAATTATAGATGGGGTAACAATGTAGAGTTGCAAGATAAAGTATGGAAAGAAATAGTTCTTAAATATGGAATGATATTAGACGGTGATTATCATTCTTTAAGTAAAGATATGATAGATTTTAACGAATATATAGAAACAATAGAACTTGCTTACTCATTTTTTTTAAATTATACACTTTTTATGTTAGAAAATACTAGCTGGCATTTTGCTATAACCTATTTGCCAATTATAGATAATCTGCAACACTTATTATATGGGGTAGATGATGAAAGAGCCTTCAGTTATATTGTAAAAGGTTATGAGCTAGCAGATGAATTTGTTAAATCCCAACTAGATTACGCCGATATAGTTATAATATGTTCTGATCATGGAATAGCTAAAATAAAGAAAAAAATCTTCATAAATAAATTCCTTGAAAAAATTAATGTCCTAAAATTAAAAGAGAATGAGGAGATTGATTGGAGTAAAACTAAAGCATATTACGGTGGAGGGGGACAAATAAGAGTAAACTTGAAAAATAGAGAAAGAAATGGTATTGTTAGTCTTAAAGAGTTTCCTAAACTCGTAAGATATATAGTAAGAAACTTAGAAAATCTAACTGATGAAGAGAATAATGAAAGAATATTTACTTCCATTATTGAAAAAGATACACCAGCTGGTGACGGAGAAGGTGATATTAATATAATGGGAATAGCTGAAAATTACGGCATAAGCAGTTTAGTTAAAAAAGATTTAAACATAATAGAAAAAGTAAAGGAATATCGTATGACATCTGGAGATCATGGATACTTTAGAAAAGATGATCTATATGGAATAATTATAGCGTATAACAAAAATGTTAAAATTAGAAAAAGTTACATAAATGCTAAGATCATTGATATAGCACCAACAATTCTTAAATTATTTGATATTAACATAGCAAATTTTAAAATGGACGGGAAACCTATCGTTACATTAGTAGAAAAATATGGAAATTTCAACAGTCGTCAGTAAAAAACATAGAAGAGTTATAGGAGTAAGTTATATTGAACCAGGTTTACCAAACGTCGAAATTATAATAAATGGCAAAAGAACCAACATAATAGAAGAAGTTCATCAAGGGTCCTCATTACTTGAGATACCATTTAACATAGAGTTATTTCACAGAAATCAATTTGTTAGAAAAATTACGCCTTTATTATCAAATTTGCAGAACTTACCTTATAGATATGATAAAGTTCAAAGTACAAAGAAAACTATAGAAAAAATAAACGTGAAAAAACTTATAATAGGGGGAGGAACTGCTGGTATTTTATCATTAGACAAAGAAACATTACTAATAGGTGAAGAAATTATTGGAGACATAGAATATGATGAAAGCCCTTTGCCCCAAATAGAGAGAAATGAAGTGATAAAAAAACTTAAAGAAAAAATTAAAGAATTTGAAAATAAAATAATAAAAGGAATATATGTAGGAAAATTCGATGAAGGTCTTCTTTTTGAAACCGATAGTAAATTCTTATTAGTAAGTGCCGAAAATATCATAGTTGCTGCTGGAGGGAGGACATTAAGGCCAATATTTAAAAATAATCACATACAAGGAATCGTATCAAGAGAACTTTATCTAAGAAAACTAAAAAAGAAATATAATAATATCATAGTTCTAGGATTCACTAATATCTCTATTAGAACTGCTTTAAACGCTGAAAAATCAACGATAATTTATCCTAAAGGAGTAAAGCCTGTCTTTTCGAAGTATTATTTAGAGAAGGCAGAGGAGAAAGGTGTCCAAATAGTTGAAGGAGAAATCCTTGACGTAAAAAAGAAAAAAAATAAAATAAAAGTTATTACTAATAAGGAAGAACTTAACGGAGATCTTATAGTATTCTCAACCGTAAAGCAACCCAGAGTAGAGATTACATATAACTTAGGTTTACCTTATAAATTTAATAGAACGTTACATATTTACCAACCCCAAGATAACGAAAAAATAAAAATAGTAGGAGGAAATATTGGACTTAGTAATGACTTTGTAAGCATTTTAAATAGTAATAATGCTCTTGATTTGAATACTTGCAAAGAATTTGACCCTGGAGTTTGTGAAGAATACATTGAACAAGAAAAATCCCCCTATCTATATGGCGAAGAAGGAATGGTTTGTGAATGTGAAGATCTGGATATGAAGGACATATCATTTGCTTTAAAATTAGGGTTTAATGACCCAGAGAGTATAAAAAGAATTACTGGACTAGGAACCGGGCATTGTCAGGGAAAAGTTTGTGTTTATCTTGTTGGCAGTATTACTAAAAGTAATACATTAATTACTTTTAGATCACCACTTTATCCGGTGATTATATGATAATAATAATCGGGGCAGGAGCACATGGATTAAGTATTGCCTATCACCTAAAGAAAAAGGGGATCAAAGATGTTATATTAATAGAAATGAAAAGAATTGGTTATGGTTCAAGTAGTAGAAATATAGCTAGATTTAGATATCATTTTTACAGCAAAGAAAATGTTGAATATGCAAAAAAAGCAATACCATATCTTATATCTCAGGCTAAAGAACTATTTTTAAACCCTGCAATAAATATTACAGGATATTTATGGGTATTAAGAGATGAAAAACAAATTGAAACTTTTAAAAAACTAGATAGTTTTTGGAAGGGATTAAGTATTGGAGGAAAATTTGTGAAGTGTAAAGATTTTGAGTATCTCAATTATGATGGAGAATGTTATTTTGCGCCACAGAATGGTTCGTTCCATCATGATTATATATTGTATAGTTATTATATAGAAATAATGAAAGATTATAAAATCGTTTATGACGAAGCAACTGAGATACTCGTAGAAAGCGGAAGAGTAAAAGGAATAAAAACTTCTTCTGGAAAAACTATTGAAGGAGATAAAATCGTTATAACAGCTGGAGCCTGGAGTGGAAAACTCTTGGAAAAAGTAAAACTTCCTAACTACATTGAACCGGAGAGAATAGAAGCGTTTATCACTGAGCCAATAAAATATTTTATTAAACCATTAATAATAGATAAAGAGTTCTATTTCTCTCAGACTTTAAAAGGTGAAATTATAGGTGGAATAGAAACTAGAATTGAAAAAGGATTTTTACCATTCACTATCTCCTTTTCGGAAATGGTCGAATTCGCTACTAAGCTAAAAAGTCTAGTAAAAAGAATTGAAGGTATTGGAATCTTGAGGGGATGGAGCGGTTATTATGAAATGACACCAGATCATTCTCATATTATGGGATATGGAGAAAATTGGCCAGAAGGTCTTTATATAAATGCAGGCTATAGCGGACATGGAATGATGTTTGCACCATACTCAGGTAAACTAATGGCAGATCTTGTTGCAGATGATAGAAAAGATCCTGCAATAGCAACTTTTTCCCCCGATAGATTTACAAAGTATAAATTGATTGAAGAAAATTTAGTAATATAGACATCTTTTACTTATGGCAATAAAATAAATGATTTTTTAGGAATGTGTTTTTTTGCATATTCAAGTAAATCTCTTGCATATTCACTTCTGCTTCCATCGACAACAATAGTATCTGCAGTAGTATTGTCAATATAATATATTGTATCTTCAAAATCTGCATGGCTGCTATATCCTAAAATATACGATTTTTGGTCAATTTGCCTTATAAACTCTGAAATTTGCCAACCATCCAATAAGAAATTTGTAGCATTCTTATCTCTTTTCTTAAATTCAGTAGCATGATGAAAAGAAATGTACACTCCATCCTTGAGTATCTCTCTCCCCTCTTCACTTTTCTCATCATACACGTCTTCAATCTTTATACCATGTTTTATGGCAACTTTAGTAAGCTCACTGACTTTTCCAGATACAATAAAGGGGACTTTAACGCTATATTGCCGTAATATTTTCATTACTTCTTGGAGCTTACCATAATATGCATATATTCTTACAGGACCATGAAGTAATGCGTCTCTAATGTAATCTGAAAGGAGCATATCTGACTCTTCCTTAAATTGTCTCTTGTGAGATGGATTCCCATATGTTGCATCAATTATCAATATATCAGGATTTAATATTGGTGTTCCTTTTCCAGGATTTCTGAAATCTCCCGTATACGCTACTTCTATCCCTTCACTCTTAACAACTACTTGAGAAGAGCCCATTATATGTTCTGCCTTCTCTAATCTTATTTTCTCTCCATCTATGTTTAATGTAATACCATAATCTAGGTCTATTCTTTTATGTTTTGGTATAGAATAACCTAAAATATTAGCAGCATCTAAAGTTACCGAAGTTGCAATAATGCTGCTACATTCTTTTATGCTTTTATCCAAATCAACCATGTGATCTGAATGAAAATGCGTTATAACCCTAAATAGTCTTCTAAAATGACCATCTACCGTAAAATTTCTGCCTAATAAGATTGCACCGTTATCTAAAATATTGAACACTATCTTATTATGATAAAATGAGTATATGAAATTTAATCTAATAATTCATGTCTCATCTGTTGGTTTATCCTCTTTCTTTGTTAGTTTCATCTTATACATTTCATAAATCTCTTTAGGCGTTGTTGCATCCTCTACGCTTTTATCCTCTCTCCATCTAATAAACCTTGGAAATCTAATAGACAAACCTGCATCCTTAGTTACCATTCCTTTGCAGCAAGTGTGCTGTGGAGATAGAGTTATTTCAGCCCCAATAATTTCAGCGACAAATTTAGGTTCAACCCAAATGTCCGGTTCTAATTCAGATTCAATCCTTGGATCTTTGTTATCTAACTTAATTTCCATTAATTTCTTTTGTAGCTCATCTAATTCTGCATCGCTGAATCCGCTAGCAACCTTACATACTGTTTTAAATGTATCAGTTTCTGGATCATAAGCTGCCATTAAGAGGGAGCTCAACTTTCCACCT
>ERZ1684502.193-NODE-193-length-11935-cov-80.192845_pt1 | contig 11935 bp, 12 predicted proteins | sample MGYA00580192_ERZ1684502 | MGnify/ENA primary metagenome ERZ1684502 (study PRJEB41476, sample SAMN13258264) | hydrothermal vent metagenome | biome: caldera [ENVO_00000096]; feature: acid hot spring [ENVO_00002120]; material: acidic water [ENVO_01000358] | place...
ACCATTTTTGATCAGGATATAGTGGTAAAACACCCTTTTAAGAACAACAGACTGTGAAAGTGGTATTACCCCCTTAATATTTCGTAATGTTTAGATTTAAACATCGATGTTTTTGTTTGAGTTGGTATAGAGAAGCCCAGTCTGGGTCTGACCTACTCTCGCTATAAAGAGTGAGACTATCTTAATTAATGGGAGTATGTTCTAACTTATATCGAATTTATAATTGTGATCAGCTGCGGGGTTGCTGTTTAGATTTAAACAGACCAGATGGTGTCCTCGGATAGTATTTTTACTTAGGTCGAGAAACTGTTCTGTTCACGCCGCTCTCTCTGAGCATCATGTCTAAACACTCGAGATACGTTCAACAGCGAAACAGTTGCAGTTCTGTTTTTGCTGCAATTTTTTCTAAACGATTTTGAAAGAGAAGCAGTTGTTTAGATTTAAACAGACAGTTAAATCGTTTTATATCTCTTCTCAGCACCTTAACTAGAATGTCTTGCAACTTGAAAGACGAAGCGTCTTATCTGACCCCCTTGCCAGCAAATCGACTAAAGGTCAGGCTAAGTCGGGAATAATATGAAAACGGACTTAGCATTAAAACAAATCAGCAGATTGTAGTTATAACAGATATATATTGCTCAACTTTCGTTTACAACAATAACTGTTTAGATTTAAACAGTGACGCAGAATTATTTCGTTACACAAGCTCTGATTGTTTAGATTTAAACAGATGTGTTTTTAGCTTGAGAATGAAGAACAACACAGAACGAGTTCCGTTTTTATAAAGTAGAATGAGGTCGGAGAGTTGATGGCGTTTTATTCCCCCAGTCACTCCCCCTTTTCGGGAGAGCTCTTCCTGAGGGCAGTCGAGAGGAGCCAATATCCCCTCCCATAAAGATTGCGAACAGCTACGTAGTCACGGTTGTCTTCAAACCCGCAGTTTAAACATTTAACCATCCTGTCCTTTGTCTCAGTCATTGGCCCCTTACACTTTGGACAGGTGAGTGAGGAATACCTAGGTGATACGTACAATACTTTCATTCCGTGCTTCCTTGCCTGCCACTCTATCCACTCTTGTATCCTTTTGTACTGGAATAGAAGTGACATCGTCTTTGACATATCTAGTCCTTGTATCTTCTCAAGCACAATTACATTAGCGTTAAGCATTGTAGCCACATCAACTACCCACTTTCCGATTTTCTTTGCTGAATCCATGAGGATCAACTTTGCTTTCTTATACAACTGTCTGTATCTAAACTGGATTCGCCTAGAGTATTTGAACTTCTCTCCGTACTTCTCCTTCAGCCCCTCAGCTACTTTGATGTAGTGCCACGCATCGTAGAACCTCGTTGGTACTTCGACTACAATCTCGTTGTTGCCAGCCATGATGAACTCCTCGTTGATATCAACTGCGATTAGACCACGTGGTCTAACTCTCCTCTCTTTCATCTTTACTGTAGTGTGTAGATACCATCCATCGTCCTTTTTGATTAACCTAGATTGAGCGAGTTCACCAAAGTACAGCTTGCTGTGCCCTAGTATTTTCGTCTCTTTACCTAGAATGTAAAGTTTCTGGTTGTATATGTCGAAGCTGAATGTAATTCCCGGTGTTAAGATCACTGAGACCTTCTTGGCTTTAGGCAACTTCTTTGGTTCTTGAGCTCCTTTGATCTTTACTCCGACCCACGATTTATACGTGTTTATAGCGTCTTTGTAGCAGTCCAGTATTAGAGCTAACGGCATGCCTCTCTGCTTCAGCTTTGCATAAAACTGTTTATGTAGTGTATCCATGAAGTCAGCAGTTATCGAGTTTTCAGCGAGGTATCTAACCATCTCTCTTTTTGCCTTTGCATACAAATATGCTAGGTGTTTAGTCTCATGGCTGGGAGCAACTTTGAGCTTAATCGTTGTTTCAGTTGTCCCAGCCATAATTTAAAGTTCATAACTCACCTAATAAGCGTTTCCGTTTACAACTGCAAGTATTTCGTTTTTTCCAGTTTAACGTTTAAATTCAACTACTTAACACTTTCAGCTACCACTCTTAATGATATACCTTCCTTATTTTGATGAGCGGAGAAAAAGAAATTGTATTTAACTGCATGAAGGAGTGTGCCAAGAATAAAACTGAAGACCCCCTAAGGCATCTAGCAAGATGCTGTAGCGAAAACGGAGTTGACCCAATCAAAGGGATAATTATAGCAGTTATAGACTACGATTTTTTATCGGTTAACTCTCCTTTTTTTAAGAAAGAGTGTTTAATAGAGAGGTGGTAAAAATCCTCACAATACTTGATATCGCAGGTCTCATTCAAAGTGTAAATAATGAGTTAACAGATGTAGCATGGGGAGTTTTTGCCTTAGCATGGGGGATTGGGTGGGCAATAAGGGGCTCACCAATCCCAGTCTTTAAAGTAAAAAAAGGAGGGCAAGACATTGTTGAAGATGCAGTAATAGCAGCGTTAGCCTTTGCAGCTGGTACTACTGTCTTCGCTTTTATAAAATCTCTAGTTGGCCAAATATGAGGAAAAAGCAATCTACTATTTTTTTATGTCAGTTTTTTATTTAAGAAAATGCTTTTGCTTTCTGTATAAAAATCGTTCTTTCCAGTCCTTGACTGTGCAAGAAAGAGCTAGCATATCATAATAATAATAATAATAAAAAAACAAATTAAATCTGGTAGTAGTTGCCGTTAGCCTCTATTAGCACAGAAGTATTTGCAAGTGATATGTTTTTATCTATTATACTTGAGAGCGGTGCCATTTTGTTTGGCTGCAATACATAAGCTACTTTATACACTGTCTTGTTCACTATCACATTGCTTATGTCAATTGGTGCACTCCCATAGTTGTACAAATAGACTTGGTTTGATGAATCTCCAACACGAATGACAGTGAGTTGTGTCAACGTTGCATTATTTAGTTTGTCAAAGCTTTGTCCTAAATTGTTCACTGCAGTGCTGTGAAGGGAATTGAAATAGAGAAAGAGAGGGACAGCAAGCGACAAGGTGATTAGGGTAACAATGAGAGAAGAAAAAATTGATGATATAGCTTTTCTTCTTTCTATTTTCATTTCTATCACTCCGTCGTTGAAGCTAATACGTTTTCAGCTAGTTGTACTGGTTTGCCGGTTGAAGTGTGCCCAGTGATTATTACTGTGTAGTAGCTCCCTGCTGAGAGAGTGCCGGATAATGGTGTAACATTTGAGTAGCTGTCGCCAGGCAATAACGTTATATTAACGTTCATGGTACCACTGCTAATACCTGTCCCTTGAACAGATATCTGTGTAATATACACTTTCAAATTGCCATTGTTTGTTAAGCTGTACTGCAAGTATGCTTGATTTGAAGATGGATTAACGATTATCTGTGCTTGTACGTTTACGTTTACGTTTTGTGTTAAACTGCCAAACATGCCTTGAGAATATGCGTACAGCAAAACACCTAAGGCTATTGTTACCGCTAGCACGATTACAGTCCCCATTATCGATGAGAGACCCTTCTTTTCTCTGCGTCTTTGCGATGAGATCCTTTTACTTCTCTTACTTTGTTTTAGTAGAGTCTTCATTTCAGTAATAAACAGAGTAGAAAAAAGGGAGAGTGAATCGAAAGTTGTATCTTGGAAAAGACTTCTGGCTCTCTCGATTGGGCTGCAGCGGGGATCCTATGTGAGAAATCAGTTTAGTAGGCTGTTACACTCTCTGTGGCAGTATCACTTGCTATCACTGTTATGATTGTTCCGTTCATTGTTTTTGTTTCATTGAAGATCACAAAGGTAAAAGTCACGGTGTAGTTCTCTCCATAAAAAATGTTAATAGGTGGGATCTTTACTGTACCGTTTACAATTGTAGGTATTTCTATTGCTCCACTTACAGTTTGTAACGGTTCTATAGTTATCGGGTTGTCTAAGATGTTTACCCCTTTAATGGTAATGCTAGTCACGTTGATTATTGTAGGCCCTGTGTTCATCACATAGTAGATGAATGTCGAATTATCAGTTGCTAAGTTCACTTTCGTTATATTAGCAGCTGTGTCATTAACTGTGACATTAAATGGCCCGTATGTCCCGTTTAGTTTGAATTTACCGAAAAGGAGGGCAGATGCATAAACGTCAAAGGTATGAGAGAAAGTGCTGTTAGGCACATAAGTTGTGTTTGCCAGAATATAGGTAGGGCAAGTGTAGTTCTCTATGTTGTTCAGTGTTACCCAAACCCCACACCACCCCCAAGTTACATTGAACGGGAGTTTAAAGTAGGCGGTAAAGTTCTCATAGGGTGCTATTGCTATGTCTCTAGGTAATAGTTCTTCGTTTCCCCGCACTATAGTTACACTGCTTGCATAGATTGGCATTGAATAGTTGTTGTATATTGAAAGGTAGAGGAAAGAGTCAGCAACAACGGGTTTTGTCACCTGGACTGTCTTATTGTCTATTGTTATATTGACTTCAACATATTTTGCAACACCATCAAGTACTCTGGCATTTATAATAACGTGAAAGAACTGAGCATAGTAGATAAGAGATGTGTTGTAAGTAAACTCTGATAATAGCATTGATGAATAAAGAGAGATGAGAGCGACAAAAGCAATGATTAATAAGCCCACAATTCTCTTCCACTTATTTGCCATAATTATTATACTGTTAAAAAGAGGGAGAGGAGTGAAAGAATACTTTCGCTTAACACTCATTTTTTAACTCCCCATATATTATGACAGACTTTTCACAAGAAGCTCTGGAAATAGCATCTGCTCTTGGTGGTCTAACATACGTCATAGGGGCACTGATTTATGCACTCCCAATACCATTTAGGGGACTGAAAGACTGGGGGCCAACACTTATGGGAGACGGCATTTATGTTGCTTTTTGGACAGCATTCTACAGCGCAATTATCTCTTTTGTCAATCAGATATCCCCCCCATGGCATAGTTACCTTTCATGGCTCTATGGAACAACGGCTGAATTAGGGAATTTATACACAGTTGTCTATGGGGTTAGTGGTGTATTAGCAGAGTATCACATCAACTATGCTCCTCTTTCATTAGCATCGTTCTTTTTATCTTCCGCAGCTGCAATTTTCCTCTATTTGCTTTCTTTTTCATTGCTTATATATGAAAACTGGGAGTTGTTTATTGTACTTGGTATAATGTTGATGGCAATACCATTTAGGATTGGTCGTTCTGCAGGAGCAACACTGATAGCCTTTGCAGTTGTCTTCTATATTGGTCTGCCGTTTTTCCCAACACTTAACCTAAATAGCGTTTTTTCTGCTCTTGCTGGCAGTTCATCACCCGAGTCTGCAATACAACAATCAATCACAAATAACATCGCAAATTTCATATTTGACGGCATGGCATATTTCATCGTTTTGATTTTAGCATCTGTGACTTTAGCAGACCTAATTGGTAACTATTCTGGTAAACTGCCACTTGGTATATCAGTTGTTTTTTAGTTGACCATGGTTTTTTCTACACTATCGCCAAACTCTCCTGCTTTTAACTTTTTTATTTGATATGAAAGTAAAAGGCTACATTTTAGTACCACTTTCTCTTTTAATTTCTGCATTCTCAGGATATATCTCTACAAAGAGCTATGAAATACCAGCTATTCTTGTAATTCTAGCAGTAATTACTTATTTTCTGGTAAAAAACATATTTGAGAAGTATGTGTATAAAGAATAGTAGCTGTTAGACTGTAAGGAATACTTTCGCTTAACACTCATTTTTTAACTCCCCATATATTATGACAGACTTTTCACAAGAAGCTCTGGAAATAGCATCTGCTCTTGGTGGTCTAACATACGTCATAGGGGCACTGATTTATGCACTCCCAATACCATTTAGGGGACTGAAAGACTGGGGGCCAACACTTATGGGAGACGGCATTTATGTTGCTTTTTGGACAGCATTCTACAGCGCAATTGAAGGGTTAATGAGTACTGTAGAAACAGATCTGGGTGTTACATGGAAGCATTTTCTATCATTTATAGACTCGAATCTGTCAACAGTTGCATTGCTTTTCATTACCGTCTCAACCGCATCTGCACTCTTGCAAAAATTTTTCATCAATTATGCTCCCCTTACGATGCTCTCACTAGGACTATCGACACTAACACTTGTGCTTGTGGCTGTAAAGACCCTCGGCTATCTTGTTAAAGAGAACTGGTCTATTTTAGTAGTAATAGGTATAATGCTGATGGCAATACCATTTAGAATAGCGAGGAGTGCTGGTGCAACACTAATATCTTTCTCTATTACGTTCTATACTGGCCTGCCAGTGATGGTAGATTTCCTTAACTTAATACAGTTTAGTCTTCCGAATAATTCAATAATAGACAAGCTTAATCCAGCTTATCCAATTATACATACAATGCCAACTATCTTTGCAATCATACTATCTATAATGGCATATATAGGGATTCTAACAGCTATAGCTGCTGACTTAGCAGATACAATTGGTGGCTACAGAGGAAGGCTTCCTTTCGGTATAGAAGTAGTATTGTAGTGTTTGTAAAGCTATATTTTTTGTATACTTTTGTCTTTTTTGTTTTCTCTGACGCTACATACACTATATTTATAAACCTGTTTTGCGATTTGAAATTATGGAAAGAATAGAAAGACTAAAGAGCTTTCTTTCTGAAGTATGGGGCTATACTTCTCTGGACGCTAAGATATATACAGTAGCAGTAATGGACACTCATCTATCGTACAGACACTATGTCCTCCCAATGGCTAGGGACGTCCACGACGGAAAGAATATCGTTAGAGTCCTTGACTATGATGAGCTCTACCAAAAAGTAGCAGAGGACGTAATGCCTATTAAAGGTGTACACGTTTTCTACCAGGTTTTACCGCTATCAAGACTCCCAGACAAAGGAAGGGGTACATCAAACAATGTAAAAGTCGCAAGGTTTCTCTTCGTTGACTTAGACTTTAAGAAAGTAGTAAGTACGAAGGAGTTCGAAGAGTGCAAAGAGCTTAACGACTATGCTCTGCAGTGCTACTATGAGGAAAATGGAAAGACGTACAAAGTTGACAGACCTTCTCTTACTGTCCTGCTTAAGCTTGTCAAAATAGAGCCATCGATTGTTGTTGATAGTGGTTCAGGATATCAGCTCTACTTCAAGCTAGACAGTGAGGTTGATGTCTCAAAGTTTATCAACCTCGAAGGAAGACTACTAGAGTTTCTTAAGTATCAGGGCTTACCCGTGGACGAAGGTGTCAAAGACCCCGCTAGACTGATGAGACTCCCAGAGACAGTTAACCCTAGAACGGGAAGGATAGCAAAAGTAATATACAAGAGTGAGAAGGAATACAGCGTGGAAGAGCTCGACAAACTTCTTGTCTTTGAGAAGCCTAAAGAGACCGTGATGGGGGGATACAGAGTCCTCACTGATGCTCAGCTTCTCCAAATAAAAGAGCTTGTAAAAGACGCTTACAAGCCTGGGAATAGACAGTTTTTGTGTCTCTTTCTCTCTGGATGGTTAGCCCAAGCAAAGATTCACCCTATTCAAGCAGTTAGACTAATAAAGATGCTCCACGATGAGACTAGCGATGAAGACCCCCTTCAAATCAGATTAGCTACAGTTGTTTACAGCTATAAGAAAAACAAACTTGATATTGACAGCTTTGCTGAAGATATTGAAAAAGAGACTGGGGTTAAGCCATACGGACTAGAGAGTGAGGTTGACGAGTCAAAAGTGAAGGGGAAGAGCGGTGTGCTGGAGATTCTGGAAAAGTACTACGGAGAGAGCAAAGCTTTAGACGTAATCAGACAGCTCGAAGAGATCCTTCACGTCTTTTCTCCCTTCAAGGACGCAATAGTCGAGGTAATGGACTATGAGAAGCAGTTTTACGCCGTAGCTGACTTGAAAAAGCTGGTAACAGTAGTGGCTAAGCTGACAAAGGAGGGACTGAAGTATGTAAGACCAGTGTTTATAGGCGCACCCGTGAAGGTCGAGGTTTATGTGAATGCTTTAGGCGGTCTAACAAAGTACAAGATTATATGGGAGACAGCGACAAGACCGAGACCAATTGAAATTGGCCCAGCACCACTGCAGGACATACTAACAAAACTCAATGCTGAGGGGGGAATCGTAGTGAACAAGAGACAAGCTGAAGACGTCCTCAACTTCATCATAAACGGCTTCTTAGATAAAGGAAGGGCTGAAATAAAGACAGAGACAGAAGCTCCAGGCTTCTATTTGCTAAACAACAGGATAGTGCCAGTAGGTATTGAAGTTGAGGAAGTGAATAAAGAAGAGTTAAAAGACGCCCTCCTCCTGCTTGACGACTTAGCTAACAACTGGTTTTCCCATGCACAGACAAAGTTCGCAAAGGTAATTAAATGGGGGTTATTAGCTCCTTTCTCATTCGTGTATAAGCAGAAAGGAGTGTGGATGAAGTGGCTGTTCGTTTATGGCACAGCTGGTAGTGGAAAATCAACAATTGGTGAGATTGCACTTTCTTTATGGGGTCTAGGCGTGCAGTATATTAAGGGTGGCGGAAACATTGACACACCAGCAAGGCTTGGCTATGTTATTTCGCAGTCTACATTTCCCTTCCTAGTCAATGAGCCTGGAAACGTGTTCAGCAAACTCGACCTTGTAGAGATGATAAAGAACGCCGTAGAAAATGTGGTAGTGAGGAGCAAGTATGTTTACGGCTCTTACACTGAAGTACCAGCCTTGGCACCAATCATCTTCACCTCAAACAGACCGCTGTTGCCAGATGATGCGATTTTGAGACGTTTTATCCGTCTTTCCTTCTCTCTAGGAGAGAAAGAGAGGATCGAAAGCAGGAGAGATGAGTTCATGAGCAGAGTTAAGCCACAGCTGAAAAAGCTTTCAGCAGTAGGCAAATTCGTAGCTTACTACGTTGTGCAGAATCAATCTCTGAAGGACGATTGGGAGTCATTTGCAGAAGAGCTACTCGAAGAGGCTTACAAATTTGCTGAGTTGCCAATACCAGAATGGATAAAGCTAAAGCACGAGGAAAAAGAGGAGGAGAATGTGAAACAAGAAATCCTAGACTACATTTATGAGCAAGTTGTGCACGCATACGTATCGACTTTCGGAAAGCTGCCATTACAGCAGCCATTCCAAAATGATGCGCAAGTTAAGAGAGATATCATTGAACAAGTATTAAAGCAGAGGCTACTCCCTGGAGTATATCTGAAGATGAAGGGCAACACAAAACTAGTTGTGTTTACGAAGAGATTTGCTGATGATTTAGCTTCTCACTTCCCACAGATAGCTAATTTAAAGTCGTTAGCTGACCTCTTCAGCTGGCAGTACAACGAGTACAGAATTTCTGACAGTGTGCTTTACGGTGTTTCAGTAGAGCTCGACAAATTAGCAGAGATGCTGGCAGGGAAAGAGGAAAGTACCTAGTGTTTTAAGAAAAAGTTTTTTAACCTTTCTCTCTCATTTTCTCTTATGGCAAAACCACGTAGGATCGCGTTTAAAACTGTTATAAGTGCGAAAGGAGTGTGCCCGAGGCAAGACAGCAAATGCAGTGGTGAACTGACTCGGATTGGTATAGCTGAAATATCAGGACGCGATTACGTGTATGCTATATGCAAACAAGACGGAAAGGAAAAGCCGTGCTACTTGGGCCCCTTGGAGCAGTACACATACTTTGTAGATAAGCTCTTCGTGTATATGTGGTTAGCACAGAACGGCTATGTTTCAGAGGAAAGCTACAAACAAATTGTTCAGAACTTGTTAAGGACAATAAAGGAAGACAACATAACAACACTAGAGGACATTTTGCCGTTAGTTGTGGAGATTCTAAAAGAGAAAGCAAAAGACAGAGCGAAAGTGAAAGAGGAATTGGAAAAGAAGTTGGGGGTCTAGCAGAGTCGAATGTTTAAATCTAAACGCAATGTAATGGTACGCCATTGCGGAAAGACAACCCCTTGTTTTTCGAACAACTTTTGTAAAGTCAGTTTCGTCTTTCTCTCCCCTTTTTTAAATTTACATTCTGTATGAGACTGGATTTTAGACAGCTGGACGAAGATGTGAAGACTTTTCTTATTATACTTGCAATGCTGACAATAATGGCGATAGTGACAAGACAGCTCTTTTTCATTCTCCTAGATGTTTTCATCATCTCGATTGCTGTTTTCACATATGTAAGAAAGAAGGGGAGTCTGCCGCTAGACTTCCTCAAAAAGGGAGAGGTAAGTAGTAATGTTGAAATAAAAGATGGAATTTTGAAGATAAACGGGAAGGTCAAAGGTGTTTTAATCGTTGACGACATCCCCTTTGATTACAGAGATGAGAGCAATGAGACACTTAGAGTTAAAATTGTTCAGTTCCATAAGATCTTAGACGCTGTAGGTTCTGTTGAGATCACTTTCAAGAAAGAAATGATTGACAAAAACGAGTACTTAGGGAAGCTCTTCCTCAAGGTTCAGAACCTGCAGGTGATCGTGGAGAAAGACCCATCGAATGCTAGGGCAAAGAGGGAGCTGGAGCTGACCCAAGCAATGATAAAGAAGATTAATGAGGGAGAGATGCCCTTCCGCTATGTCATCTACTTCTTTGTAAATGCAAAATCGGAGGAAGATGCAAAAGCAAGCATACAGCTACTAAGGAAAGGGCTGGAGAGCATTGGCGTAAAGTCAAGACCAGCTAGAAAGGGAGAGATTGAAAGCATAATCGAAGACAGAGTAGCTACGAGGACTGAGGGACTTCCGTCTCAAGTGCCGTTTCTCACAGTTTTCTCACTGCCGAAATCTCCGAAGTTTGAGCTGTTAGAGGATGGAGTTTATCTTGGAAAGGAGATTGGATCAGGCAAGGCAGTGTTCTGGAACTATTCAAAGATGCTGAATCCGCACACTCTAGTTGTTGGCCCTACTGGTGCTGGGAAGACAGAGTATTTAATCTCCCTCGCGTACAAGCTGAGCACATTTGCAGAGATACCAGTAGTGTTCTTTGACACAAAAAGCGATATCAAGTTGAGATTAAAGAGATATGGCGTGGATATGAAAATATTGAGCCCATTAATGTACCACCTTTCCTTATTGAAGACTGATGGAGCCCCCCTCGAATCTTATATATCACAGCTAGAAGAAATCTTAGCCTCAGCTTATCAGCTTGACAGATACACTTCAGCAATCCTCTTCAAATCTATAAAAAACGCATTTATAAAATATGAGAAGCCAACGTGGGAGAATGTGATTGATGAACTTGAGAAGTTTGATTTGCCACTTGAGAAGAAGACATTCCTCTTTAGGATTCTTTCACAAGTAAGTGAGTTTGAGGGAGATGACGATAAATACGACTTGGTTAAGGCAATAGGTAAAGACGGTGTGTATGTCGTAGATCTATCATTAATTAGGTCTGAAGAGCTTAGGAGACTTATAATGCTGTCTGTGCTTACGAAGATATACAATAGGTACAACTTGGCTGACGACAAATTGAAGATAGCTCTTGTAGTTGACGAAGCTTGGTCAATACTCAAAAATGTTTCGGAGGACTCGATCATAATGGACTTGATAAAGAGAGGGAGAGGTTTTGGCATAGCGATGCTCATGGCTACGCAGAATATTGAGGACTTTGGTGAACATAGTGACATCTATCTGGATAACATTGGTTTGATCGCTTTTATGAACAACGGTGACAAAAAGTTCTGGAATGAAGTAACTCGATTCGTAAACATAAATGATGAAGAGATTGCCAGGCAATTAACATTTTTGGGAAGAGGAGAAGCCCTTGTCCGCTTTATTACTGACCCGAGACCAGTACTAGTCTCTCTCGATTCTTTTGCAAGAAGCTGATCGCAGAGCATCGAAAAGGCTTAAATACAATCTCTTTTTTATCTCTCTCATGAAGCTTGTCACACACTACATATTTTCAGCTGGTGTTCTGAGTCTAGCTTTGGTACCACTCACATCTTATCACTTGGTAATAGCAGTCATCCTCTCAGTAATCGCAAACAC
>ERZ1684502.194-NODE-194-length-11839-cov-67.772828_pt1 | contig 11839 bp, 8 predicted proteins | sample MGYA00580192_ERZ1684502 | MGnify/ENA primary metagenome ERZ1684502 (study PRJEB41476, sample SAMN13258264) | hydrothermal vent metagenome | biome: caldera [ENVO_00000096]; feature: acid hot spring [ENVO_00002120]; material: acidic water [ENVO_01000358] | place...
CAAGCGCTACCGTTACTACCCCTCCGGGATTATTCATGTATATCTGAGCCAATTGCTGTATTAATTCTTGTGCAGTAAGCTGAGGAGGTTGGCTGAAGAACTTAAAACCAAATTCATTAGACAACGTAGTATTCCTAAATAAGACTACAATTGTTTGACCTAAGTTGTTCTCTACTATAAATGGTTGATCCAGATTCAGTGTACCATTCACTAAAGTTACGTAAGGGAGAAAAGCTTGTTCATCAAGTATTGTGTAGGATATGTTGCTTTCGTTATATAAACCCACTAAGTCCATATCAAATGCCATTTCTGGAGTCCAAGTACCGTTAGCCCATATTCCAAAGACTTCATGAGTTAAATTCTCACCCATCCTTATCTGCGCTAGAACATCACTCCAATAACCATCTTGAAGTAGTAAAGGCTGTAGTGGGTGATAGAATGGTACTGTTAGAACATCAACTTTACCTTGCTGTGCTAACTCTTTATATAAAGTGAGAGTATAATTCACAGCTTGAATGTCGTGTGTTACATTAACTCCAAAATTTGAAGTGAAAGTAACATTAGGTTCGTGTAAAATGGTCTCCCATTGATATAGAAGGACTGGAGTAAAGTCAATTGTTACGCTTACGTTAAATTGCTTAATAAGTAATGCTTGTAATTCATAAGAACCTACTAAACTTCCGTTCCACATGAAGTCTTGCCCAGTATGTAACCAGACCCAAGGTGGTTCCCAAGTACCGTTAGGAGCTACATATAGAGGTTGATGCATATTTCAAACAATCACGAGGCTTAATGGCTTCTTCCCCGTGGTGTTTAAAACGTATAAAGCTGGTAATGTGACTTGTCTTTGAAGAGTACCGTTAGAGTAAATGTTAAGCGCTGGGTAGTAAATGCCTTGCCGTATATTTGCCGTTGGTATAGTTACGTTTACTTCATTGTACCCTGGGGATAAAATTGTTGAAAAGTTGAATTGATAATTCAAAACTTGTATTGAAAGTGACGAGTTTATTGAATGTGAGTAACCGTTTTTCAGGTAAATTGAAAGGATAGCAGTTTGTCCTTGAATATAAACAAATCTATTGTATGTTGCATTCACAAACTGTATAGGAGAATACACGTCTTGTATTGCAAAGTTTTGTCCATTGTTAGAGTACCAATGATTTATTGTTAAATCATGATAAACCCATTGGATCCATTGCCCTGGAGAGAATGGACCTAAGAGAATCGTATAGTTCCCCCACAACGGGTTATAAGTCATTAACTGGTCAGTTATATTTGTCCACGGTAATCCAGTTTGAGGACCGGTAGTTAGACCGTAATGTATATCAAATTCGTCTGGCGCTCTGCCAATTGCAGTAACTAGTATTGACCCATTTTGAAGTACTGTAGCGTAAGTTTGTCCAACGTTAGGTGGATTAACTTCTAAGTTCCAGTTCCAGAAAGGATGATTTTGATAGTTTATATATTGCCCTGTTGTATTATCATAAAACACCCATGCTATCCAAGTTCCGTTATTAAATGGCCCTATAGTCACACTAAAATTCTTCCCATTCCATGCCATAGGTGAGTTAAAAATTTGTGACCATGCTTGTTGCGGGCCGCTCTCTATTCCATAATGCAAAGTGACGTTATTATTTTGTGGTATACCGGATATAAAAACTGTTACGTATCCGTTACTTGTAACACTGAAATTAACGTTTATTGATTGTGATGATGTTACTATACTAGTTGTTAGAGGTACTATTAGACTAAATAGTAGGACAGTTATTATGAAGGTCTGAATATGACGTACCTTCATAAGTAATGGAAATAATTTATCATTATAAACTTTTCTGTTTAACACTAAGAATAATTCAGCCCCGTTAACTATTCTCTTATTTAAGACAAAAACATAGACATATGCAAATAAGAATTTTGATATTATTTATCATATTAGTAGTAAATACTAAATTATGTGTCATTATAAATAGGCACTGGTATAAATACTTATAGTCTAGTATAAACATACATAAGACTTTTAAATAGCTAAATAGAGAATAAAATTGAAGGTGAATGTTTTTGGGTAAAAATAGAAAGCTTAAAGGCGTCTCTGGTACAATAATAGCAGTAATAGTAGTTATTATAATAATAATAGCTGCGGTAGGAGTATATGTTGTTATGACATCACATCATCCTACACCCACTGTTTCCACAACCAGTTCAATAATTTCCACAACATCATCAACATCCACAACTACTACAACTACTTCACTTCTAAATACAAGTAACCCACAATCTTTAATGCAGTTAGTTGGTTTAACTTCAGCTCCTTCAACCCCAGTTACTATAACAGTATGGGATAGTTATAGTACAACAGAAGACCAAGCATTTAATATAACTTTAACACAATTTGAACAAGAATTTCCATGGATTCATGTAGAAGTAACTCATGGTGCTCCTGTTGGTGTTTCACAATTTGAGACAGCAGCTAAAGCTGGTCAAGCTCCTATTGTCTATAGAGATGCCGATGACTGGGCCGGTCAACTATTTGCTGCTGGGCTACTTCTTAACCTATCACAATACTTACCTCCAAGTGTATTTTCACTTTATGTACCTCTTGCGATTCATGAATGGGAATTAAACAGTACAGTTTACGGTTTACCAGATGATGTAAACTATATCGCTATGCTCTACAACAAGCATTTTGTACCTTATCCTCCGAATACAACTAATCAGTTAATACAAATAGCAGAGCAAGTAAACAAAACATATCACATATGGGGTATTGCATACGGAGTAGGTCACGATTTCGGTTATAGATTCGGTGATTGGGTTGCTGGTTTTGGTGGGCATCTTTACACAACTCAAAATGGTCAAGTTATACCGGATCTAAATAGCACTGCAATGATAAATGCTCTGAACTTCTGGTATAACTTGACCTATGTATATCATGTTAACTATTGGGCTCCTTCAGTCGGTGCTGGAGGAGTAGAAGGTGAGTTATTTATGGCCAATAAGACCGCAATAATATTTGATGGGACCTGGGATCTTGGCGTTTATCTACAAGCATTAGGCCCTAATCTTGGAGTTGCGCCATTACCAGTTGTTAGTCAGACTGGTCTAAGAGCTTCCCAATTCGTAGGAGCGACTGGTTGGGTGATTGCTACACCACAGGTAAGTGGAGCTTCCCCAATGCAGATAAAAGCTGCGCTAATATTTATTCTTTACATTACTAACGCTGAAGCAACCTTAAGACTAGGGGATATAGCACACGATATACCAGCCAATATGCAAGGATATGAAGAGTTTTTGACCCAATTGAAAGAAGATCAATTGCAACCTGCATACATGAACCAAATAATGGAAGAGATAGTAGCAGAAATGCAATATGGTCAGATGCTCCCTAACTATCCGGCACAGCCTTACTACTATACCATATTCCCCCAATATGCTAGCGAATTCTTCGCAGGAAAAATTAGTGCTAGTCAAGCAGCCCAAGAAATGGAACAAACATTTATACAAACATTAGAACAAAACGGACTATTATCTATAATGTTACCTCCACCGATACCAATTTACTTAATTTCGTATATGTTGTTATTAGCTCCCGTATTATTACCTCCTTTGATTAAAATAAGGAAAAGGTGAAGTAAAAATGAAAAAAGACAAAGTATTTAACTTTTTTTATTTTCTGCCTATAGTTGTAATAATTATATTTGTCTTCGTTCTTCCCCTAATATATGACCTTTATATTTCATTTACTAATTTCGGCTCCTTACATCTCTTTAAATATAATTATGTGGGGCTGTTGAATTATATTATTATATTTAAATACGGATATTTTCTTGATTTACTTAAAAATACTTTGATCTGGACTTTAGGTAGCTTAGCGACTTATATGCCACTAGGATTTGGGCTGGCTTTAATTCTAAATCAGCCAGATCTGAAGGGCAAGTCAATATTTTATGCTATTTTAATCTTACCTTGGGCTTTTCCATCTTTTATATCATTATTAATATGGCAAGGTCTATGGGTCTACCCGTATGGAATAATGAATAGATTAATTTTACCTATGTTTCACTTACCTACAGTAAATTCTTCAACTTCAACTACGGATGCATGGATAGAATTAATAACGGTTGATGATTGGTTATCTTTCCCGTATTTTATGATAGTGTTTTACTCTGCACTTCAAAGTATACCAAGAGAGTTATATGATATCGCTGATCTTGACGGAGCTAATACCTTTACTAAGTTCTTTACTATTACACTACCATCGCTTAAAAAAACGATTGCATTTGTAGCTGTAGGAACTTTTGTATACACGTGGAATAACTTTTATCCAATTTATTTGTTGACTGATGGAGGACCTGGAATTTCTACAGAGACATTTGTAACATATTCATACCAACAAGCTTTCAGCAATAGTAATTTCGCCTTGGCAGCCGCATGGTCAATTATATCAACATTATTTGTAATCATATTAAGTATAATTGTTATAAAATATACACATATTTTGGATTCGTTTACATGAGGTGAAGAAAACATGATTCAAGTTAAAAAACATAAAATATTAAAAATTTTGAGATTAGGAATTTCATACGCAGTATTAATAATAATGGTTATAGTTTCAATATTTCCTCTCTATTACATCTTTATGGTATCCTTTAGTGGTGCTCCGACTTTAGTCTCATTAATATCATCAGGAATACTACCTAAACATCTAAACTTTACAGCTTATAAGTACATATTCCAAGCAAATATATACGGAGGATCTTTTTTACTGTGGTTGAGAAATAGTTTAATATTGGCAGGATCTACCGCAATACTATCTGTTATATTAGCTTTAATAACTGGTTATGCATTGTCTAGACTGGATATCCCTGCTAAAAAGATTCTAGCTACATTCATTTACATTGTCACTTTCTTCCCATATACAGCCACAGCAGTGCCAATTTATTTACTCTTTGCGAAATTCCACTTAATTAATTATATTGGGTTGATTTTGGCTTACACACCTGGCACATCAATATATGCTGCTTTTATAGCGAAACTAAGCATAGATTCCATCCCTGCATCTTATGAAGAAATAGCGATGATAGATGGACTATCTAGGTTTCAAGTTTTCTTAAGGATAGTTATGAGACTTGCATTACCAGTTGTTGCTTTAACTGCTATATTAGGATTTAGTGGAGCTTACCTAGACTTTGCATTAGCTTACTCATTTTTAGTGACTAATACAAAAGCTTGGACAGGTCTTGTAGGTCTCTACTATTTGGCTGGATTAGTAAATCAAGCCAGTGCACCAGCATATGATTTATTTGCCGCTGGTGCTGTTATAATGGGAATACCTTTAACGGCACTCGTCTTAGTTTCGTTTAGGATGATGACTAGGGCATATAGTGCCATGGCCGGGGTGAAACAATGAAAAGTTATGTCAAACTAGAAGATATCTGGAAAATCTTTCAAGAAAAGAAAAAGAAAACAGAGGTACTTAGGGGATTAAATCTAGATATAGAAAAAGGAGAATTTGTAGTTGTACTAGGGCCCTCAGGTGAAGGAAAGAGTACAATTTTAAGAATAATATCTGGTCTCCTTAGACAAGATAAGGGACATGTCTATTTAAGAGGAGAACTAGTAGATGATGTACCTCCGAAAGATAGAAACGTAGCAATGGTCCCCCAGAACTACGCACTTTACCCATTTATGAGTGTATACGATAACATTGCGTTTCCACTAAAAGTTCAACATACTCCTAAAGAGGAAATTAGAAAGAAAGTCTTAGAGGTAGCTCAAATGTTAAGAATAGACAATTTATTGGAAAGGAAACCAATGCAATTAAGCGGAGGGCAGATGCAGAGGGTGGCAATAGCTAGAGCCCTGGTTAAAGGAGCTGATATAATATTAATGGATGAACCACTTTCAAACCTCGATGCACAAGTTAGAGTAATAGCTAGAGAAGAGTTAAAACAACTACACCGAGAGCTTAGGCCAACAATAATTTACGTTACTCACGACCAGACAGAGGCTTTAAGTTTAGCAACTAAGGTAGCAGTACTCCATGAGGGTGTAATTCAGGCTTATGGGGATCCAATGGAAGTATACAAAAGACCCACTAACGCTTGGGTAGGGAGCTTCTTAGGAAATCCACCTATGAATATAATAAAAGGTGAAGTTGATAGTGATTCAATAATAATTGAAAACTACAGACTGGGAATACCTAAGGATTATAAAGACTTAGTAAAGAGCGGAGAGAAAGTATTGGTGGGAATAAGACCTGAGGACATGGAAATAGATAATAATGGAGTATTGGAAGGAACAGTACAGATGGTTGAGGATTTAGGTGCTTACAGTGTAATACACGTAAAAATAAATGAGAGTATGGTAAGGGTCTTAGAGAAATCACTTTCTAGGAGAGAAAGAGGAGAGAAAATTAAAATATCTGTGGACGTTAACAAGATGGTGCTTTTTGATGCATTAACAGAGAAGAACTTACTCCTTCAACAAAGAGAAAAAGTGAAAAAGAATTGAAAACGTTCTCTTCTTTCTTTTTTCTCCTTCCCCTCTTCATATCTTTTTTTGTTATTCCAATTTCTTTTGCCTCTGTTGATCAAGCTCCTTCTCCCTCTTCTCCCTCTTATTTACTCTTAAACAACTGGGAAAACCAATCGATTTGGATTGTAACAGGAGTAAAAGTTCCAAACCCTGTACTTAACGGTTTTCCACTTTACAATTCTTCAATTAGAAACCTCTATGTGTCTCCTTATGGCTTACTTAACTTCGCAATATGTTTTAACGTAAACGTTTCTTCCGCTTTCTTACCTTGCAGAATGAAATAGGGTTAGTAAGCAATCACGGTAATATTTCTTTAATAATGCCACCTAAAACCCCTTATATAATCGTTTTAGTAAACGCGAATTCAACCTTTTCGATGACTATTTCTACTAACTCAACTTACACGGAAAATGCGACTACATTGAAAATAAATTCAACACCAGTGATCTACGTTTCTACTAACTCAACTATACAAAATGAAAAAATAAACGTGGGAAAGGGTTACTCATACGTTGAAATAAGTGTTAACAGCAAACCTAACATAAGCATAAATTCGCTCGTCGAGTTAAATGATCATGAAGTCGAACGTTGGTTAAACTCATCTAAATCGCCTAAAAGACTTCCAACAACCCTGACGAAGGAATACTACCTCTCTTTACTTCTTATAAAAGATGACCAAAACCCCTCCTTGGGTACATTTACTGCTTCTCCTTCTCCAATATATTTGCATTCTTGGGTTAGGGATTCTTCTTTAACAGCAATAGCTTTGCAAGAGGCTGGGCATTACAACTCAGCTCTTAAATTCTGGCTTTGGATGAGTAAGGCAAAACAGCTTCAACCCGGAGTATGGTACACAAGGTACAATTTTTACAATGGAGAACCAGACACGACATTTGGAATCCCCGAACTTGACAGTATAGGACTCCTTGAAATTGGTGTGTACGATTACTATAACTTAACCGATAACATTACATTTCTCAAAGAGGTTCTTCCGACTGTTGAAAAAAGCGTTGAGTTTCAAGTTTCCCAAATAAACCAGTCTAGGTACAGTCTTATTCCTCAAGATCTTAGTGTTTGGGAAGACAGAAGCGCTTATCATTTTTGGACTGAGGCATTTAACAACCTTGGTTTGTTGGCAGTTAGTAAAATCTACAGAGTTCTGGGCTTCTCAAACTATACGTCTCTGATGAAAATTAAGGAAGAACTAAACCAAAGCATAATGGAAAACTTCTGGACTGGAAGTTATTTTGCTTCGGCTTTAACCACATCAATAGTTTTTGAGAACGGAAAGAGTGAAACAGTTCTCTCTCCAGAACCGCCATCAGTAGACTCAGCCACATTGTTACCAATAGACTTTGGATACTTGCCTATAAATTCAAGTTATTCCTTGAGTAACCTAGAAAGTGTCAACAAAACACTGTATGTTAACGGGGGTTTAGCCAGGTTCCCCGGTGATCTATATCACTACTCCCAATCTCTTTATGATTCAACTGCTCCAGATCCACCTTGGATAATAACGACAATGTTTGAGGCTCTTTACCTTGAAGAACTTGGAAACTACAGTCAAGCTTTAAGCCTAATGGAGTGGGCTTTTGAACATTCTCAGCACGGGTTATTGCCAGAAGCTGTAAATCCTAAGCCAGAGTACCCATTACCTACAACCTCTCCATTAACTTGGTCATCGACAATGTTTGTTGTTGTTGCGTTAAATTACAAACCAACGATGAGCAGTAGTGTTACAAGTGTGGTTTCACATTCAACTGTTAGTGGAAACAACTACCTGATTCTGTTTATAGTCACTGTCATTTTTGCTATTATAGTTGTGGTGGTTGCTATATTACTAAGAAAGAGAAAATAACGGTACTCCTTCTATCAAAGTTTATTATCCCTTATGAGTAAAAATAATCATGGAATGGGAGGAACACCTAAGGAATACAATAAACTTAATTGCTGAAGCTAAGAAAGACTATCAGCAACTAATAGATAATGAAGGAAATCCAGAGCATGAACTAGAAGAGAGGGTAATTAGTGTTGAAGCTTTGGACGATGTGACTCCACGTCCTTTTTCTATGAACTACTTCCATACAGACAGAAAAATCGCATCTTTAGATTCTTCCACACGTTATCTCCGTGATTTATCAGTAAATACTTGCATTATAGGTCTTGCAATTTATAGTAACGTCAAGCAATTTATTGTAGGTCCAATAAACATAAAAACTCCCTATATGGGAATAAGTAGTTACATCCCTTTTTTAAAACATATTGAAAGCAACTTGCCAACTTCCTTGATAAGGGTGAAAAACAAGGTCGATTATTACTATGTTAATGAGACAGGCAACGAGTACAAGTTAGATGATATTGCAGATGAACTAAGGACCGAATCTGAGACAGTAGGTTTGCAAGAAGTTATAAATGATCATGACTATGTAGTAGCTGATGGCCCAGTTTTTCCTACACCACTTGAGTTAAATAAGATAATGAATTTCGATACTGAGGCAAGGATGATGCATAGAATAGCCTATGGCAAGCTCGTTAACGAAAGGGTACAAATCCTTAATGAAAAAGTTGTTGGAGTTGTGAAAAGGCTCGAGACCTCTAAGAAACTATACTTAGTAAATGAGATAAAGAAGATGGTTGGAGATTTAAATTCCAAGGACGTCACAATACTTGAAATACTCGATGAAAAGTATTGCCAAAGTAAGGGTTTTCCATATGTTTGCTTGATAGGCCCTTTTAAAATACAATATGACTTAAAGGTCGAATTTGACGGAAAAATAATACTAGATAACACCCCGCCTAAATACTCTTACTATGTTATTATAAGAAGGAATAAAATGATCTATCCGACTTTTCTGAGGCTTGAAAGTGTAAACGATAAAATGAATGAAAAGCCAGACAGCAACGAGTACCTTCATGTTGTCTTATCCAGTATAAGCGAGAAGACTTTGTTACCTACTTACATCGAACGTGTAGATAAGATGAGTAAGAAAGTAACTAAATCTATGTTTATATATGCTTACGGTATAGCCTCTGGTAAGCTAAACATTGTGCATGATGATAAATTGACCTATATGAAGGACATAAATGAACAAATAGGAGGAAGATGAGAATTCATCAAGGGCTATTGTGGAAAAGGAGTTTGAGGAAAAAAGAAAGAAATAAAATTCGTTACAGACCAAGAAGGGAAATTGTGTTACTTTTTTACATTTCTTTATCCAATAAAGTTAGTATGGGTACTTCATTAAACCTCAACGAGTTAACTATCGCCATTCCGGGTCTAGCATACTTAAGAAAGTCCTTGAACTTCTCCATTCCTAAGCTGTTCAACACATGTTCCTCATTTCTCATTACTACTTTAGTGTTTGCTAGCTGTGTTACAAGCTGATTTAAGTCATCTGGTACATGAGTAGCTAAAATTACTCCAATATTCCTCACTCTTCCTAACCTCATAATTTTGTTTATTAACCCCTCGACTACGTCTTTTGCAACATCCACTCTGTCCGTTTGGGGGAAATATTCATGAGCCTCGTCCATGACTATAAGGGTTAAATCCCCTCCTTTATGTGTTCTTTGGTACTCTGTGTCCTTCCACTTAAAGAAGTCATCAAGGATCTTATAAGCTATAGTAGCTACAGCCTCAACCGAAGCTGATTTATTCATAACCCATGACAAATCTACTATTACGTTGTCATAACCTGAAAATAGTTTATCCGGCATAAAGTCAAAAGTCCCGGGTACTGAGAATATGCCATACTTCTCGTAAGCCTTTAACACTCTAATAATTAAGTCCCTAGTAGTATGATGAATCTCCAAGTCTTCCATGGCCTTTCTGAACGCATTACCAGTGTGGATAGTCATGACTCTTGTGTTTATGTCGGTTTTATATTCCACATCTATAATTGGTTTTCTCTTCTTCCCGTTTTTATCCTTTACCCATGAACTATCAGAGGTAGGAAACGACTTTTTGTAGCCTCTATGAATTTTACTTAAATCTAACTTATATTTTGTAGCTAATTTGTCAAGGTTGAATTCTAAACTTTCAAGTAATGTCCCCGGAGTAAGATAACGTTTCATAATCATATACGCATAGTTCTCTACTTTTGTTTTCTTTTCGCCTTGTCCTCCTAAAACTTCATTGAGTGCTTCTTTAAGCCCGTACCGAATTTTATCAAGAGCCTTTACAATTATTGGATTCCAGTACATTCCGGCAGAAGGTGAAAAATAAGGAGTTATCTTATCAAAATTTTCATGAACACGATAAAAATTGATAGAGTAAGGAATGAGCAAAATCCTGCTATTATTGCATGTAATTTCTACTCCATAAGCATTTTCTTCTTCATTTTCTTCTTCATTATCATCATCTATTTTATTATCTTTAGCGACTTTAACGTTACTATCGCAATTGTACCATTCTGCAAATTCCTCAGCAAAGTGTTGGATAGCGTTTTCCTCTTTAGACTTATTCTTTACAACAGGCATAAGAACTGCTAATTTTTGTTCCTTTTCTATTAGATAACGTATAAAATCACCTTGCCTATCAAAGATCAGTGTTTTGATTTTAGATTTCTTTTTCTGATTCTCGTTTTCATGGTTTAACCTAGTAGCCCCATAGACTATGTTCTTCAATAAAGTAGTCTTTCCAGCTCCAGTAGTACCAACGATTAAGATATGATGAGTTAAAGCCTCTTCATCCAATTTAACAATTGCATCAATCTTGCTTCCTCCAGAGAAGATTTTACCTATTGCAACACCGTCTGAAGGGATACTTAAAAGCTCATTTATCAAGGAGGGATACGGAATGAAAACGGGAGATTGAGGATCTACTGGAGAAACAGCCGGTCTTATTTCCTTTAATTTCCACTCTCCATTGTCATCAAGGGAATACTCAGCCTCAGTTATAGGTTTTATCTGTACGTATGTTGATGTCATGATTGTTGAAGGGTCTTCATGATAGTTAACCTCTGAGATTCCCATCCTAGCAAGGACATCAGACCTAGAAATAGAATAAACTTGACCTAAAATAATGACAGGGCGGACAATTCCCCTTATAGCCAAGTACTGTCCACGCTTGACGTCCAATTTAAAGTAACTGTCAAAATCGATATCAATACCAATGTATTCACTATCATCTATAATTATGTCGCTATATCGTGTGACTCTTCCTAGAATTTTACCGTTTTTTGAAGCGTGAGATTTAGCTTCACTAAGTTTATTTGTAAGTAAATTTGGTAGGTCTTCCTGCAATTTTGGTAGGTCTTCTCCCATAGATATTAGTTTAAGTTAAAGAATTTAAAGATAACTCTGG
>ERZ1684502.195-NODE-195-length-11826-cov-78.664005_pt1 | contig 11826 bp, 6 predicted proteins | sample MGYA00580192_ERZ1684502 | MGnify/ENA primary metagenome ERZ1684502 (study PRJEB41476, sample SAMN13258264) | hydrothermal vent metagenome | biome: caldera [ENVO_00000096]; feature: acid hot spring [ENVO_00002120]; material: acidic water [ENVO_01000358] | place...
CTTAATCTAATTATGTTTTTCCATCTTTATAGGCCTTGTTTTCAGCCTTGATAAGATATATCCCAGAATCATTTGCAGCAGGAATTGGATGAGGTGCCCTTAAAAGGAGGTGTTTGAAAATCAGTTTGGTTGCTTTATATCCATATATCTGTTCGATATGAAGAAAAGTCAAAGGGTGACGCAACAAGCTTAATGCTATTTTAGATATAGGTGGTTTGCTTACGTCCTCAATTTCAAAGTTATTCTCGCGTAAGATTTTCGACACTTCTTGCAAAAGTTCTGGTGAATGAACTTCCATTATTATACCCTTCAGCGTTCTGAAATGGGAAAAGCCTCTTAACGCTTTCGCTTCGTATCCTTCTATGTCCATTTTAATTACATCTGGTATTTTCCCAGTCTCTTCAATAATGTCATCTAATGTTGTTAACTCAATATCATTTCCGGGTATAACGCTTGCTCCGACACCAGTACTAGACATGCTAACTTTCCCTTTTGTATCTCCTACTGCCTTATTTACTAAAATTACGTTATTTAAATTGTTTCTTATCACGTTTAATTTCAGAATTTCAAAATTTCCCTTTTCTGGCTCTATGCTTACAACAGACTTAGCTTTTTTAGCTGATAACAAAGTGAAAACGCCAATGTTAGCACCAACGTCGTAAACCACATCATTGGGATCTATATTTAAGTTTGAATATTCATTCGCAAAAAGGATAGCTTCCAAAGCCCAATAATCATCCTCAACGTTTTTTCTAGCATAGAAAACTAAATCGCCATATTTTATTTTTGCTAGTTTCTCTTCTTCCATTCTAATTTAGAGATGTTTTTTAAGCATTAAAATTTTACCGAATAATGATGTTGATAAGAAATAGCAACATTAAATGGGAAAAAAGGGATACTAACAGTGGTTTATCATTATCGGCTACCAAACAAATTATTATTTATTTATAATAATTCAGTTATTCGATAACCATAAAGTAGACTTTTAAACATCATGCTTGAGCTACAATTAAAAGGGATTTATAATAGCTATTAATTAAGATTTTTGATCAGTTGATAAACAACATTGATATTAAAACCAATTGTAAAGGGTTTAAATCAACGTTACACTATTTGGATTACTACCTTTAATACAATACTTGTTTTAATGCGTTTTTAAGGCTCTTATAATTCCAAATTTTTCGGTAGCTTTTTCTATTGTCACTTCATAACCGTGAGATTTTAATAAACTAGGTAAGTTTTGAAGACCATTATGATATTCCAAGATAATATTATAATCATGTCATAATCGTTAAAAGAATTCAAAACGCCGTATTCACATCCTTCACAATCTAGCTTAAGTAGTCCTACTCTTTCCCCTTTTACCATGTTTATTATTTCATTTAATGTTGTTGCCTCAACTTGTTGAACTATCAATTTATCGTCGAGTTTAACCATATTATTGGGATCTATTGAACTAGCATTAGAAGAATAAAGATATTTGTAAAAGCTAATAACACCCTCTTTAGGTGCCAAAGCCTTGCTTAGTAAGACGATTTTATTTTCTAATTTATTTTCTTTTATATTCATCAACGCTAACTTGTAATTCTCTTCATCTGGTTCAAGCGCTATTACCTTTTTTGCTCCATTTATTGCAAAATATACTGCTGATTCCACGCAATAAGCACCAACATCTATTACAACTTTGTTTTTGAAATCTGATTTGTAAACTTCTTGAATAAAAACCTCATAAATTGCAGTACTATAAGGCCAATCATCATTTATTCTAGAAAATAATTTTATACCCTTTTGTCTGTTTTCATATACTACTAGACCATTAGTAGTATTAACTATTTTCTATCCATATTTCTCTATATTCCATAAATAATAGCCAAAAAGCAGCGATTTACTAATATTCATAATGGTGGTCAAATCTCTAATGTGTATAGTTATAGTCTTGTCCTTTTTGAAAAGACTTCTCAAAAGCTGAAAATAACTAACCCCAAAGTCTTTATGTAGCGAGATAGCGCCTCTAATTCCGATTCTTATTTTATCTATCAACATTCACTTATCAATTTATCAGATTAGTATTATAAGTATTTTGATAATAATTTCTTAATTTAGCCTATGAAATAAGCCCTCTAATTTGTAGCAAGGAAGCCTAATTTCTTAGTGAAGTATTAAATATATTAATAAAAGTCATACGAAGACTATTAGTTTTTTATTTCATTCTTGAATTTTACTAATAATGATTTCTGTTATAGTTACCGAGTATAAGAAGCGTGGCTATTTGATTAATGCGTTACATAGCGTTTTTAACCAGACTTTGGATAAAGAAAAATACGAAGTTATTGTAGTTAAAAACGAATAAGATAAAGAAGTTGATGATTATGCTAGAAAAAATGGTGCAAGGATAATAATATCTAATGAAAGATGGTTAGGTCCTAAGATAGCTCGGGGTCTTGAAGATGCTAAAGGCGATATTATTTCCTTACTTGAAGATGATGATATGTTTACACAAGATAAATTAGAAAATGTATATCACATCTTTAAGGAAGAGAAAGTAAGTGAGATAAGAAATGAAGTTATTTATGTTGATTCTAATAATAATATCTTATTTAGTTCTAAAACAGATTATAATTATAAATATTTTGTAAACAGATATAATTATAATCATAAAAAATATTTCTGGCTACTTGGAGCAAACTCTTGTATTTCCATGAGGAGAGAATTAATTAGTGATGACGTAAAATATCTTAAGATTGCAGTAGATATATATTTAACGATAAGTGCAATTTGTAAAAAAGAAGAACAAGTTCTTCTTTATGGTAAACCACTAACGTATTATAGAGTTCATTCTCAAAATAGCAACAGATCACGTACCCTAGAAGTAAAGCTAATATTAATGAAAAGTCATTTTGAAGACCACCAAACAATGTATAATAGATTTTATAGCTGTGAAAAAGAATTAGGAAGAACTCTAAAGTTTTACCTTTTGAATTACAAGCTTTTATATTATTTATTTCAATCCTACCTTACAGACAAATATAAAAAATTAGAAGGAGATTTGGAATTTTCCCTCACTGATAAAATTTTTCTACTCGATCGATTTAATAAACCGCCGCGAAAATCTAGAGTAAAATATATTTTAGCTTCCAGTTTTCTTCTTTTACCGTCAAGTATACGTTTTCATTTATTTAAGTTTCTACGAAAACATTCCAATATCGTAAATAAGATACTTGAGATATAGTATATCAGTTATGGATGTTGCCTTAGGAAACAGTCCACTAAATAATAGATAAACTAGGCAGAAGTCATAGTTAGTATTAAAGAATTGGGAATATTTTAATTATCTTACTATTTTTGTTAGCTCTTATTATTAATATTTCGTGACCTTACCTTAAATAGGATGATAACTCTAAAATCTGATAAAGGAATAAGACCAAAAGTTATAACTCAAAAGGCGTCTTTCTCTTCCTTGAAGAATCTGTAGTAAGTATAGAGAGAAGTTACCATTCTGTAGTTACATCAGAGCCTAATGATTTCCGAGAGTACGATAGACATAAGATAAGAATAAAAGTCTATGATATTTACCAAGGTTTTATCCTAGTGGTAGGTATTAAAACAGCTAATAAATCTTTAACAGAGTAAAATACTAACTTATAATCTATAACTAAGTAGAGCAAATCTATGCACTTATAACTACATATAGTTTAAAACCAATATATGGATTTTTACAAACATCATACTATCTATCTAGGATTAGCTAAGCTTTATATGAAATATATTTGAAAATTCTTAAAATTCTAATTTTTCAAGACCATTCACTGCTGTTTTTTATAAACTAAGTAAATTTCAAACCCCATTATGACATCCTTGTACTATGTTCTCAACAAGATTAAGACTAGAAAACGAATTCAAGACTAAATATTCGCACTCTTTATGATCTGGTTTAATATTCCTAATTCTTTGATCTCCTATTATGACCTTGAATTTGTTAACTACTTCCTTACCCGTATTTTCTAACGTTTCCTTTTAATCGCGATTTCTCTAAAATATACGTTATGTAAAACAATTACTTACGATTTGATATTAACAAATTTCGATGTTTTAAGGCTTTTCCCTTTTCTTTCCCTCCAATATCGTTAAACTTTTTATCGTAATGAATTGTAGCTACCAGAGAATCCAGAACCTTCAATTCTCATCATTTTTGGCCAGTAGGCCTATGGAAGATTTGAGAATCTGATTGAAGATAAACATAACCAATTTCATGTTAATCCTTTTTTGAATTTTGGTATAAAGTGTGATATTTTTGAGGGAAACAGACGAGTGATTAGAGGCTATTATTCCCAGTAAAATCTATATGCCTTGCATATGCCAAGAGCTTGTAGAGTAATATGATAAAAAGCTGATGCTGTCTATATTTCTTTTAAAAAAGAAAAATAAACTAGGAAAACCCTATAGAATATAATTATTGCTTGTTTAATTAAATTATATTCTTGCGATTTCTTCATGGATTATAAGATTTCTATCATGTTCATGTCTTCTACAAAGTTAACAAGGTATCCTAAATAAAATATTTTGCTAATGATTTCTATAAAGCTTACTATAATATAATATTCAATAAAGCTTACGGAATAAGGAATCAAGAACTTTATTTATTTGCATACAAGTTTGCTTTTTTGAAAAGTTTTCTTCGACAAATTCCCTAAGCTCTTTGTATTCGCTATCTATCTTAATCTCCTTTATAATCCTTGGCATATCTTCGATTCTTGTAACATAAATTCCCTTTAATCCTTTAACAGCTTCAAGCCCTTGTAGCCCTTTTTCAGTTGTTATTACAGGCCTTCCGTAAGCCATACATTCTAGAATCTTAGTCTTCACCCCTGTTCCTGCAACTATAGGCACTATGCATGCATCAGTATCCTCATAATAAGGATCAAGAGACGGAACCAGACCAGTAAGCTTAACGTTATTCGGATGCGTTTTTATTAGCTCATTTCCTGCTCCTACAATTATAAATTGAATTTCTGGCATTTTTTCTGCAATTTCAATTATTTTTTCAGCCGCAGTGAAATTGTTAATAGCATGTAAATCTCCTACGAAAATTAGCTTTTCAATTCTATTTCTTTTTAATTTAAAAAAAGGGATCTTATCAACGTCTATTCCGTGAATTACCGTATAAATTTCTTTATTTTTACTATACCTTCTTATTAACTCCTTATCTCTATCTGACACGGTTATTGTGATATCTGAAATATGTGTAGCTATTCTATCAAGAGTGCCTCCAATTATTTTTCTAAGTATTATGCTTTTAATATCCTTAACATCTTTTGAAACTTCTTCTATTGATCCATGAAAATCATGAATAACTTTTTTGCCGAAAAGCTTTCCAAGAATCCCAAAGGAAACAAAAAGACTTCCTTCCAATATTATTATGTCTGCCTCTTTCAGCTCTTTTAACAATTTAATCGGATATGTTGTGAATTTAACAAAATATGATAAATAACTTCTATTAACCTTCACAGATATTATATCATTTGAAGGAGAATCTTCCCCATTATTTGTTAGAAACTGTACTACTTTCACATTATTGTTTGTCCCTTTAAGACAGCTTAGTAAAGTGGACACCCTAATTAGGTATCCATTATTTGGTCTTTCAACATCACCAAAGGAAATTACTAGAATCCTCATTTGATTTATTTGTTATGAATAAACTTTAAAATAAAAACCTTATGATAAGTAGTAGTGATATGATTTCGTCTAAAAAACACTTAATAGCATACATTGCTGTTGCCGTAGTATGCGTGGTAGAATTTCTTGCTTTATTTCATAATATGGCTTTTCACCCACCCTCTAGCTTGCTGCCAATAAATGTTCAAAGGGAGCTTACATTTAATATAATGAATGGGGCTACATGGACTGGAATAATTGGAACAATGATTTCGTTCCCGATTAATTTAATCAGCTCTTACTTAGGGCTCTTAAGCTTTGCTTCGGTTCTTCAGTTATTCGTAAGCTTCTCTGTATTATTTCTAGGTATTTTTTTCTCTTCTAGATATTATCTTAAAAAGTATTTCAATGGGAAAGGTACTTTGTTATACTTATCCTCTACATTATCAGCGATACTTGTCCCCATAACATACTATACCGTTTCTGGCGTTATCTATTATTTCCCTGGTGTTATGGCAATTGCGTTGATGCTTTTTGATTATGCACTTGATGTTGAAAAAATTAGCCTAAAGGAGGCTTTAAAGAGAGGGGCAATAGCTGCAATTGGTGCAACCTTTGGCTTTACAGACCCTAGGGGTATATTTTTTACTTTATTTGTATTTCTTTTGTATTCTCTGTACTTTATAGTTATTAAAAGGAGATTAAGTTATATTTTAACATGGCTTAAGATATTTTTATTTGGTGTCATTTTTTTTATTATTTTAAACATAAACACAATAATTTATACCAAACTTATTAGTCCCTTTGTCCCCTTAGTAGCAGTTTCTACTGTTTATAATCAATGGGGCATAGCATTACAACATGTTCATCCGTTTTACACGCTTACTGGCGTTATGTATTGGCTAGGCCCTGCGTATTATCTATATACGTTTCATCCAATAAGTATAGTCTTTGGAGCATTTGGAGCAACTATTGCACTTTTATCCCTCTTATATAGAAAGCCAATTGTAATATTTTTAGGTATATTTGTTTTGTTTGTTGCAACTTATAACTTTATAGGATCTCCTACTATTGGATGTTGGATTGCACAGACGCCCTATGTTGGATACTTGGTTTACTTTTATCCAACGTATTTGCCTTCATATCTGTTTGTTGCCCCATTTTATCTCCTATTCAGCTTTACGTTATATGTGGTAGGCCGAAAAATTTATGGCTACTCTCATAACTACTCGAGATTTGTTAAAGCTACGCTATTGATTACTCTTATGGCTTCTAGCCTCTTTATCTTTTATCTTCCAGTTGCACAGTTGTTTACAAAAGAAACTACTTTTTATCCTCCTAACGGGATAAAGGGTGGAGTCGATCTTGTAACTGGGAACGATAGCGGAATAGTATTGGTACTAGGAAATAGCACACTAGCTAATTTTTATTTATACCCATTTATATCAAGTCCTGATTTTTATGGTTACATGAATTTTATTTGGTATACAATTACTAACTCATATAATCCAGCAAAGGCGTTATCATATTTGGGGGTTCAATACGTAGTGTTTTTAGATTATGAATCGTCACAGTACTATAAAATAATTAGTAATAGCTTAAACTTTAAACTTGTATATAATAGCAGTAATACTCAAATATTCTATAACGCTCTATACTCTCCATATATTATAAATAAAGGAATTTATATGGCATTCAATTTTCCTCAAGTTGTAGTTGATCTCTCAAAAATCAACTCTTCATATGTTGTAATCCCCTTTTATAACGTTAATAATTTAACAGAAATTTTGCCTTACGTTAAAGGTTTCATTGGTTATAATGTAAATATAGACGATTTAATCCCAATGCTAGTTAACAACTCTTCATATGTGATTTCTGCTTCAAATATATACACAAACCAATATTATATTAATGGCTGGATCCATCAATCGCCTTTTTGGACACCAGATACCCTTGATGCAATTACTTCAGGTAATCCAAACCTGCCGTTAAACTTGAGCTTAAATGTTCCTAATGGTAAATATTATATTTATGTTTTACCCGTATTCACAACTTTATCCGGCTCAATCCAGGGTTCTGGCTGGATAAAGATATCTTCTTCTAATGAGTTAAATGTCAGTATAAGTAATTCGGTATACAACGTGAGTTGGGTGAATATGGGAGAGCTGTATATTAAAAACCACGAGATTCATGTATATGTCTCGAAGGTAAACATAGTACGAATTGTGTTAGTTCCAAGTAATATGTATCCTTTTCTAGCAAAAGAAGCTGAATCAATTTTACAAGAAAGATCTGTAATTTCCTTTACTAATAATTCAACTATCATTAAGAATGGAACTTACCAGCCTAAAGGATACGGAATAAGCGTGTTCGCAAATCCATGGATGGTTCAATTTACGTATGCCCATACAATTAGGGTATTAAATTCCATATATGAATTTAATTATTACTTTGGAGTTGCTAATGTGCATATTACTTCTTCTTATCCGAAAATTGATGTAGAACAAGTTAGCGACCTACCATATATTTCACTTAATTTTATATTAGATCTATTATTAGTGACTTATATTCTATATCCTACTGGATCTTTTACTTACTTGATTAAGCTCAAAAGGAAATGATAATGCTAATTAGTTATGTTTTCATCATTAACCATCAAGATTATTAATGATTTAAAAAAAGAGTATTATTTGTGAAAATTTTCAGAATCGCATATCCATCGCTTGCGATTGGCGGAAGTGAAGTTAGAAGCTACAACGTGCTAAAATTTCTCAGTAAGAGAGCTGAAATCACATTAGTCCCGCCTGCATTTACAATATGTGGGAAAAGCGAAGAAGCTATTGAAGAAACCATTAAATCGGCGTCTAAACTAAACATCTACGTACCAGAGGAGGTTATTAATTTTGCAAAAGAATGTAGACATTATCCTACAAATCCATTGGCAGAGGTTAAACTTGAAATCAATTATTACTCAAAATTTCTTGATGAAGCAAAAAATTCAGATGTTGTCTTTTCAGATTACACCCTTTATTCTATAGTTAAAGCAATGTCAGTTTTAAAGAGAAAAACAGCAACAAAGAGCATCTTATTTTCACAAAGCGCATACTCTAAGTTGTTTAAGACCTTAAGATGGCTCATAAAGACTAAAGGACTAAGTTTGTCTGCATTAAAAATATATCTTAGTGGTCTCTATACAAGCGGTTTATTCCACAAGTTTATGGAGAGCTCTAAAGATATTGATTTTCTTTTAGGTGTATCAAAGGCAAGCATAGATGATCTTATAAATGCAAAAATGATAAGAAAAGATGTTCCCTGGAAAGTATTAAAACCAGCAAATGCCTTTGAGAGGGAGTTGTTAAATTACTCCACACTAGATAAGGAGGATTATGCTGTATTTTTCACCAGATTAGTCCCTGAAAAGGGCTTATTTGACTTGCCTGCTATATGGAAGAAAGTTAGAGAAAAAATACCCGATGCAAAGCTTATTGTAGTAGGTAAATTTGATAATGAAAAAACAAAGAGAAAATTTCTCTCTATAGCTAAAGATACTGGAATCGAATATGTAGGATTTCGCCCTCGAGGAGATACAGATTTATTGCGGATAGTAGCAAAGGCGAAGGTCTTTGTCTATCCTACCTATGCTGATTCTTTTGCTTTAGTTATATTGGAGTCTCTGGCGTTAAAGACTCCAGTAGTTACATATGATATTCCTGCAATAAGAGAGATTTATGGAGGCTTAAAGGCAGTAAATATTGTTAATAAGTTTGATGTTAATGAAATGGCGCAAAAGGTAATTGAAACTTATAGCCGTGACCCCGAAGACATGTTTGATGATAACTATAGGAAATTTATTGAATTTTATAGATCGTGGGAAAGGGTTGCAGATGCAGAATATCAAGCATTAAAGGAATTTACCGGAAAGAATTAAAAGTAGAATCTAAGGTCAAATGAGAGGACACTTTTAGTAAGTTTTATTAGCAGGAGTTCTCCTTGCATAAGCGACACCGAGTATTTTTTAATGCTTATAAGAAATTTATAACCTACCACTTAATGAGCCTTGTATTCCTTCCATAACTATACCTTCTTTGAAATCTGTCAACTTTCCTATGATAAACAGCATTTAACACTAACTTTATCTTTTACTTGATAAAGATAATTAATAAATTAAAGAATTTTCGATTGTCTTAATTTCTTTAGCTTTATGGAAACTTTTCGTAGACATTTAAAATTACATATTTTTTAATAAACCTTTAATATATCCTCCTATCTTTTTGCTTGGGACTAATCTCTCATCAACATTAAACAGCTTTGCAGCTATCCTTTAATTCTATTGTACAAGGACTTCCGCTTAATATTCCTTAACCAAATACATGCTAGAATCTAAATCCACAGAAGAAAGCTCGATTCGTTCCATTTTGTCTCTAACGTTGTTGAATTGCATCCAGCAACTTTATCCCTAAGCTCCTCAGTTAGTTTATTTTGCAATTAGAAGAAAAGAAACAAAAACTATGACTTATGTAATTTTTCTAGCGTAATTATCTAATTTCTCTTTCTTCATTTTTAACTATAATAACCTCGTACTTATCTTTATCTATCTAATTAAAGATGTTAGTATAGTATAAATTAAATATTCATATTTCTTATACTAAGTAATAATATCAAGGAAATAATAATGAGTAAAATTCAATAATAAAATAAAAATAGTAGTACTTAAATAGACAGCGAGTTATACCTTAATTTGACTATTGCTCTAAGGTTTATCTAATTGTAATTCACAAAGAGTCTTAGAAAGTTTTTAAATCTAAACATGAAAATTTCTAAAGGTAAATGAATCCGATAATCAATGCCCTCAAAAGTCTAAGTACTACCACAGTTAACATAATAGTCGCTTTGATCTTCTTTATTGTTACTGCAAAAATTACTAATCCTGCTTTTTTTGGAAAAATAGCAATTATCCAACTCCTAGAGGCAATTTCATTTTCATTTTTTACGTTTCTAAATTCAAATATCATAAATAGAGAAGTGAGTTATATGTATGCAAAAAACGAAATTGACAAGACATTTATTTCAACAACGCTTTTAACTCCCTTCATTGTGTCACCAGCTTTTCTGATACTACTTATATTCCCCGCTTATATTAGGCTTGCAATACCTTACCTAATTTTATACGTACTTACATTATATATAAGTAGTATACTTACTGGGATGAATAAATTTACAGAGAATACTATACTGACAAGCACTTTTTTAATTATAAGGTGGATAGTTTCACTTGTTGCTGTTCTTCTTAAGAATATTTATTTATTTATAGGTATATGGACATTAGGTGCACTAATATTTGACACCATTGGGATTACTATCATTTATAAGGCAATAAATGGTTTACCTTTAAAGTTTAGCTTCGTTGTTTTTAGAAGGATTTTTAAAATAGGTCTGCCTTTATATTTATCTGGGGGGTCTGTCTTCCTAGGCAGTCAAGGGGACAGAATTACTACTTCTTACTTGTTAGGGAGTTACTATTTAGGTCTCTACCAGTTTGCAGCTTTAGTCGCTAGTGTTCCTAATTATATACTTCAAGGTTTTAATAATGTCCTTTTATCCTCTTCCTCTTTCTATAAGGCTTTAGGAAAAGAAGAAGTCTTAATGTCTAGGCTTTCCTTTAAAGTCATCTCTTTAATGACGTTACTTACGGTAGCAATTTCACTTCCTTTTGCTGAGATTCTAGTTCCTAAGCTTTTCCCTAGCTATATAGATAGTATAAAACCTATGATAATCCTTTTATTGGCTTCTACTCTACCGGCACCAATTAATATCCTAACGACGTTCTTAATATCCTTCAATAAGAACCTAAAACCCTTTTTAATCATAAGTGGGGTAAACGCTTTTACCACGCTTTCCACTTCATTTCTTTTGATACCTAGAATAGGTATAATGGGAGGGGCTTATTCTCAGTTAGCCGTTGCTATAATATCTTCATCCTTTACTCTCTACTATGTTTTGAGAGAAAGAGTGTTTCAACCAACTAAGAAAGAGAGGGTTATACTTTCTTTAATCCCTCTAACTTTCATCTTTGAGTTTTTTATAGATCCTACTTACATGGATATAGTGTATGTGGTAGCAATCATCTTGATTTTCAAGCTACTAGGAGTGTTTGAAAATAAGGAAAAAGAAATT
>ERZ1684502.196-NODE-196-length-11789-cov-1130.386910_pt1 | contig 11789 bp, 9 predicted proteins | sample MGYA00580192_ERZ1684502 | MGnify/ENA primary metagenome ERZ1684502 (study PRJEB41476, sample SAMN13258264) | hydrothermal vent metagenome | biome: caldera [ENVO_00000096]; feature: acid hot spring [ENVO_00002120]; material: acidic water [ENVO_01000358] | place...
CTTGAGAAAATTGTAGATTCAAAAGAAATAGGAGTCAATGATTCGTATTTTCTTTTCGGGGTTTCAAACTATGAGTATGAAGTGATCAAGAGCATAGACGAAATTATAATAAGGGAAATTTTCAGGGTTAAGGAAGTTCCTCTGCAACGATAGAATAATTAGGTTTGTTAAAAGCGAAGAAGAGCTGAAAAGAGCCATGCTTGCATCAAACTTAAAAAATGTGGAATGCAAAAAAGCTGATTAACTTGCAATAGCTGTTTCATTAGGAAGTGCTGTTAAAAATGTCGTTTGGTTGTAGGCCTCTATTTGAAGTATTAGTGTTGAGTTCCATAAAGGAATTTCAATATTTTTTATTGGTGAATAAACATCAGGAAAAGTGAAATTGTAAATCAGCTTTGCTGGAAGACTTGGAGGAGGAGCAGGAACATCAGGTTGACTCGAAGGAACTGGCTTAACTACAGATGTAACATTGACAAAAGTACCGTTATAAATCACGTACACTGCCTTTAGAACATAATTAGGATTAGGCTGACTAACATTTAAGTAGGAGGTTGATGAGGATTTATAATAACTCGAGGCGAAATATATTGTAACTTCTTCGCTACTGACTTGATATGAAGGGAAGTTATTCTCTAGGTTTCCTTTATACTGCGGGTTGGAATATCCTATTATTAGAAAATAAAGAGGGACTAGAATTAAGACTATTATTAAAATTGCAATAAGGAAGGCAACTAATGAAGTTATTCCTTTTCTGTTTTCCATTTTAATCACCCAGAATAAAATTGATAAGCAAAATATAATACACTTATATTAAACCCAACCAACCTTATGCCTATATACTGAATTGAGTTCCAACTTATACCTAGACATACAAGTGGAGGAGTCAAATAAACACTGTAGTTATAAAAGTAAACGGAATTGCTGGTGGAGTAAATACTGTAATAGTTAGGTTCTGGGGATATCTCAGTTACATTCCACACTTGTATATTACCTTTAGGGCCTTCTTTCAATGTCACTTGTAACAAACCATAAGAATATGGAGTTAACGCATATAATTGTTTTTCACCTCCCTGTTTATTCAACTGATATATCCCTGCATCTAGCATAGGATTGATCACATATACAGGCATGTCATTATTGTCAGGTTCTCCAGCTGATAAAGTACTATTATACAATACGAGACCTGGTAGGCCATAATTATTACCATTGTTGGGATTCAAATTACCATTTATTGCATAAACGAGCGTAATAACTAGTGTGTTATATTGTGGAAGTTCTTCTGATGTATATGGTATTTTTACAATTGCATAACCACCTGTTGAAGTGGCTAAGCTAGGACTCTCAGAATAACTATTTAATGGTGTAAACTGTACTATGGATTGCGAAGAACCAGTTAAGCCTTCATTTGTTAAAATGCTAAACGTGTATTGGAATGACGTATTATGAGGGAGTGGAGTTATTATCCCTATTTTACCACTCGGGGTTAAATAGAAGAGATTCCCAGGAAAATAAGTTGAACCGTTTCCGACAACAGTATCAAGAATAATAGGCTTTCCTTCAATGTAAGATGGAAACTGAACGACAGTTACATACCCTGGTATCCCAATAACCAGCGGATAGGTTACTTTATAAGTTGTTTCAGTATAGACCTCTGGTTTAAACACTTTAACAGAAGAGTATTTTTGAGCAACAATTCCGACAAGTTTAGCACCGTTAAATATATACACTACTAATGGAGTTATGTTAATCCAAGCGTTATAGGTAGAGTTGTAGTAAAGTATTCCAGCAATCGTGAGGTTGCTTAAAGGAATTGCCAGCCCTTGTAAAGCCGTATAATTAATAATAAGTCCATAGCCGTTATATATAATTGTGGGATGCCCACTTTCAATTTGTTCTAGTTGCAATTGTTTTAAATATTGATAATTTTCATATGCCGTAGCATCTATTTGCTTTGTTTGAGTAGCTGAAGAATAATAAAACAAAAATGGTATTAAAAGTAACAGCACTATTATAAAGACAAAAAAGAAAGCTAATACTACTGATTGACCCTTACGCACCAATTCTCTCACCCGGTGAATTAAAGAAATACATGTTACCCAAAGAGGTAATTATAAGGACCTGTTGAGTATTAGAAGGTAGGGGAAGAGTAGTATTACCCGCAATTATGATATTCGAGTAAACAACCACCCAGCTACTCCCATTATAACCATAAATATACGATATGTTCAAAGGAATATAAGGAGTGGCAGTATAGTTAAAGAAGAGCGTTGGGATTACATATGTTTTACTATTTTGCTTATAAACGACGTCTTGATAATATATAAATGGATCTCCACTAAACACTAATTTATTTTGATATTTTTGCTGTTCTAAGTAAATACTCCCTTGCACTTTCCCTTGCGATGAATAGGCTCCAAGTTCATTGAACAATATGAAAGCTGGAACTACAATCAAGACTAACATTAAAAATAATACCATAAAAGCAACTACAAGAGATAGACCTTTCATTGCACCACCTGGGTATAAGTGAAGCCTATTCTAAAATAGAAATTTCCTTCATTTACAATATACCATACTACTATGACGTCATTTGGATTCGGATTAGTTATATCTATGGTGACTGGGGTTCCAACCTTTACTTGGTATAGCGTTGCTAATCCATTGAATAGTACTTTGCCGTTTACGTCATAAATTGTCAAAGATTTAGTAACTGAAGATGCTTGAGTCGTTTTCCCATTTACTATATTAGGACAATATACCTCATATGTTATAAAAGACGTTGGTGTTGGTGTAATAAAACCAATTGAAGGTTGAGCAACTGAAGGTGCTTCAAAAACAAGTATATATAAAGTTCCGTTAAAAGCTGGGTTATACAATTCACTAACAAAACTACCGATTGTAGTAGGTGTGGGTGGAGGTGGCGTTGGTGAAGGTTTTGTATAAACTAAAATAGGACCAGCTGACACAGAAGACGAAGAAGCCAGATTTGAAGCTTGGTTTTCTGCTGTTGAGAACGCAATTTGAGGAGTAAGAAAGGCAAAAGTAAATCCTAATACAGCTACACCTATTACAACAACCGCAATGATAAGTATAAACTCTGAAACTACCTCAGATGGCATTTTTACCTAAGATTTACTATATAAACTCTTCCTTTTATTGTTTTCGTACCAGTTTTTGAACATTTGTCTAACCATTTCTTTTTTATCGCCACGTTTAAGTTAGGATAAATAAGGAAATTCTAAGTTAAATAACGACATAATTTGAAAATTGCTTCAGTAAAACTGAAAGAATTAAGGGATTATTTGGGATAGTATCGAAGGATTTCAGAACGAAAATAAGGTCAATAGGCATACAGCGTATTTTTATATAAAACTATATTTGGATATGTGCTTACGAAGAATGTCAAAGGCGATGAATAAATTGTCTATAATCTTTTCCATAAACTACCTGAAAACTTTATTAATATCTAGATTGTAGTTTACTTACATAAATTTATTATTAAGCGTGTCTTTAAACAGAAACCATTTTAAGATATAATATCTTAAGAAGAAAATGGTATATCTAAGAGAAAAACTTAAAAAGAAAAACTGAGATAAAAAACGCATGAAAGGATTATCAACTGCAATAACGGCAATTATCTTAACAATTATTACATTAGTTGCAATGTTGGGTGTTTTCGGTTTTTACTCTTCCTACTTTTCTGGAGTATCAGCAAACGTTAGTCAGCAGGCATACTTAATTTCTCTTTCTAAGATGATAAGTTTTCAAGTCTCACAATTGACTTTCTATGGTATTCAGCCAGCACTTAAATATTTCAACGTAAGCTACCTACTGTGGGTTAGTGCACCTCTCAAAGATGTCACAGTTGTTATTTTTAATACAACAGAGCAACCACTCTCAAGTTTGTATTATTATGCACCAACTGCAGAAAACACTTACCCCAATGGCATATTTACTTCTTCTGGTGTGGGATACTCACCAATCAATTACTTTTACCTTAGTGGTTCAGTCTACTTACCTCAAGGTGGTCAGCTGTTGGCAAACTTAGATAACGTAAGAGCATTTAATATAAGCACAAACACCAGTTATATACTTTCTGCGAAAATACCAGCAAACAACATCATAGTCATCTGGGTTTTGTATAACTATTTAGGGAAGTGGTATAGATTAGACTATACTTACATAAACCCAGCAAGCAATGGTCTTGGAGTCTATATTGTAAGTAATTGCGGATATTATCTTTTCCCAATATCAACTCAGCCAGGCTCAAAAGGTTCATCAATAGGATTTTGGTTCGAAGATATAGCAAATACTACAAATGCAACTGTATTATCTTATACTTATTTGCCGTCTTCATCATCAGGATTTGTTACAGTTTCACTTAACCAGACAATAGTAAATGGAAGAGCACAACTAATTTTAAATGTTTCAACTTCTGGCTTTTCAACTCAAAAATCTATCCTATACTTAAACCAAGGTCAATGGTATTTCGTTACCATTAATCAAAACCTTCAATTTAATGGCATTTGCGTTTATGTCTATGAACCAGGCAATCTAAAGCCTATTGCAGAAGTTAGTGTTCCAGGGATTCCGCCAGTTTCTGCTATGTACCAAATTAAATTTGGAGACCAAAATGAATTAATTGGTGTGTCACAAGCTTATTATGCTTTACCCAAAAATCCAAACGCAATTATATCGGTAGACGGTGTTCCTCAAATAGCAGGTGTTTTCACAGATGTATTTGAAAATGGGTTCTACTATAACAACACAGCAAATATGAACAGTGTGTTTAACCAAGGTAGCTTGAACTTGCTAGTGTATTGGGACTTTAGTATAGCTTCTTATCCTTTACCAACAAATATACCTGGATATGTGTGGATTCAAGGAAGCAAAACAAACCCACAACTTATCTATTCTGACTGCCAGAAGATATATCCTTTCGCTCTAGATGACGGATGGCAAGTAGATCCTAATGATCCCATGGACTCAATAGGTTTCTGGTTCTATCTTCCAAAAAGCAACGGAAATAATCAAATACAAATAGCAAACTTCACACTTTACAATACTTCTATACCAGTAAAGATAATTAATGATGTTTATATACAGAAGGACACTCTAGTTATAAACATTACATATATAGAGATATATGGACTTTATGAATCTTCTGGGGGGCCAGCCCCACCAGGACCACCACCATCTTCATCTAACACTTATTACGAAGGTTCGATTACAATTACTGTAACATGTACAAATAATGTTACAAATAATGTTAAGCCCGGTGATATAGTAGTGGGTAAGGCAATTATATCTGTAACTGGTCTTTCACCAGATCGATGGTATTTCATTGACATAATTGATGCTGCAGGACAAGCTTATGCATTTTTAGCAAACTCAACCCAAGAAATATATGGTTCTGGAGGAGTGCCACCAAGCCCAGGAGCGCCACCAAATTGGCCATGGCAACCAGCTCCATCATCAAAGCCTCCTTCTCCACCACCGCCAGGCCCTCTGAAGATGCCACAGTATTTCGCTAATCTTAATGATCAATTGCTATTTAACTTAAGCGCAACCTTGAATCAAAACCTAGTTTCGCAAGCCTTCTATGCAGGAAACATGCCTAATGACGACAATACCACAATGCTGTATAACTTTACTGTGCTAATGTATAATAACGGGCCCACATACAATTTATACAGCGACTTATATTGGGGAATTGAACATGCGATTGCTACTTCACAATCAGCAACCTATCAGGGACGCCCAGGTTATTATCTAGGGCATAAGACAATATCCGATGTAGTATATTGGTACTTTGTCCAATCAACACAAGCAACAATATGGTATTGGGCACCGCCCTACTATTCTGCTTTGGTTTCCTATACTAAGCTACCAACCACTCAATATGGTTATTATTTGTATTATAAGGAAATTGTCTAGAAATTAAGAAAAGTTTTTTCATTTTTTCTTATTATCTTGTCTTGAAATTAAATTAGACAGCAAATTTATTAAAAAGCCATAGAAGTAAATTATATGAAAAGAGGACTAAGCATATTTTTAATTATCTTAGCCATGACTTTGATTCTTTTTAGTCAAATTATTACACTATCGTCAACTCTCTCAAACTCTGTACAGTTTTCCTATACGTCACTAGACCTATATAATAACAGAATCTATAACCAAACCCCAATTCAAGGGGTGTCCTTAAGCTCTCCCGTTTCCATGATATATGTTAACTCAACTGGGCTAATTTATATTACAAATTATCAAGGTAACACAGTTAGTGTACTAAACCCTAGAACTAATCAAATTATTGACGTAATACCAGTAGGAGAAACGCCAATTGATTTACTTTATCTTAACGGCTACCTATACGTAGTAAATAATCTCAACAATAGCGTTTCAGTTGTAGATTTAGAAAACGACTCAGTAATTAAAACAATTCCCGTAGTTATATGGCCTACAGCTATTTTTTACGCTTATGGCAAGATTTACGTTTTAAGCAATGACGCTGGGAATTATATTTCAATAATAAATCCTGAAACGAACAATGTAACTAACGTCTATGTAGGTTATTACCCTTATACTTTATTGCCAGTTAACGGCTATGTATATATAGACGATCTAGCATCTAGTTGGGTTGTTGTACTTAACCCTCAAAATAACAGTGTAGTAAAAATAATTCAAGGCTTTGATTGTCCAGAAGGAATGGTTTATGCTGATGGAAAGATTTTCGTAGCGAATTCTGCTTCAGATTATGCTAGCGTGATTGACACAGAAAATAATAGTGTAATCGAAAACATTAAAGTTGGAGAAAATCCTGGAGCTGTAATTTACGCTAATGGTTATGTATATGTTGCAAATAACGGTTCTGCATCAGTTTCTGTAATTGATCTCCAAAATGATAGCGTTATTTCGACGATTCAAGTTGGACAAAACCCTACAGCTTTGCTTTACGCTAATGGTTATGTGTATGTGGCTAATTATGGCAGTAACTCAGTTTCTGTAATTAGCACAAAGAACAACACTGTAGTTAAAACAATCCAAGTTGGTGAAAAGCCAATTTCTCTCCTTTATGCAGACGGTTATGTATATGTTGCAAATATGGGGTCGAGTACAATCTCCGTTATTAACGCAACGACCAACACTTTAGTAACCACTATTACTCCTATATTGGGCTCCACGGATGTAATTTACGCTGATAGTTATGTTTATGTTGCTTATTACGGAAACAACAGCATTGACGTTATAAATCCGGAAAATTACAGCATAGTAAAAGTCCTAAAGATATATGGTGGGCCCTATTCCCTAGCTTATGTTAATGGCAGCCTTTATGTCGCCATGGCAAACGTTAACTCAGTCTATGAAATAAACCTTAGTAATGATAAAATAGTAGCAAATATAAGTGTTGGAAGCAAACCGGAGTGCGTAATTTACAACAACGGTTACCTCTACGTTTCCAATTACGGCTCTAACGCTGTGAGTGTGATTAATACAAAAGACAATAGCGTTGTAGCGACTGTCTCCGTGGGTAAGAATCCTAAAGCTTTGCTTTACTATGACGGTTTGCTTTATGTAGCAGATTCCGGCTCTAACGCTGTGAGTGTGATTAATACTGAAAACTATTCCATCATTAATAACGTCACTGTTGGCAATAATCCTATCTCTATGGCCGTTGCAGATGGATATATATTTGTAGCAAATAATGGCTCTAATTACATCTCTGTAATAAACCCTAAAAACGACATTGTTTATCCAATATACGTTGGAAATGATAGCGTTTCACTAGTTAATGTCGATGGCTATATCTTTGTTGCCTTATTAGCACCTCAATACTACTTCCCGTCTTTGGGTTACTCCTATTTCGCAGTAATTAACCCCATAACATCAAACGTGGTGGGGTATATTAAAGCGACAAACTACCCAGGAGGTTTTAATTCAATGCCTATAGCTATGACATATGCTAACGGTTATGTTTATGTAGCGAACTACTATTCAAACAGCATAACCATTATAAAGCCATTAAATTTGCCTCCAATTATACAAGCTACAAATACTTCGACAACGGCTACGAGTGTCTCGACAACAACCACATCATCAACAGTTAGTAGTACATCTGCTCCAACAATAACTAGCTCTTCGAATGTATACTATTCTTCTTACATATATTACGTTCTCGTAGCAGTTGTGGTAATAATAGTACTGATAGTAATATTGGTAGTGAGAAGAAGTTTACAGTAACTATATATATGATTTAAAGTTAATATGCTTAGTAAGATTTATTTGAGCACTATTACAATTTTAGTTAATTTTCTATCCTTTCTAATTATACTATAAAGAAGAAACAAATCAGAAAATTTTTATTAGACTCAATATACAGTGTTAACCCTATAACAATTCTCTATAACTATAACATTTTTATACCAACTAAATAGAAAATTATATATGTTAGCCTAAACAAAATATTTTATTAATCTAACAATCCTCTCATAATTCTCTTTTTTACAATCTACTTTATCAAAGCCTTTCCCATCAAGCACAGCATAAAATCTGCAACCACCAACGCACATAGGCAAATAAGGACAGTCATCACATTTCCCTTTCCAGACACTTTTAGCAACAGAAGCCATTAACTCTTTTCTTAACCACTCTACACTTCCATCTTCTTTTAATTTACCTTTGACATAAAGAGGATTACCAGTAAATGCCCAGCAAGGATATATGTTTCCAAATGGATCAACAACTATATCTTCATCAACATGGGCTACGCAAATCCCCAACCTAAATACTTCCTGCGGTATCTCAAAACCTAGCTCTCTAGCATATTCCCAGAACTTTACTAGAAACTCTCCTTCTTTCTCCTTTGATAAAACGAAGTCCCAGTACTCATTCCTAAACACGTTTTCATGTACAAGATGAGGATCAAGCCTTACTTTTGTAATCCCTTCTTCTTTCAGCACGTAAAGAAGTCTAAAAACATCTTCTATATTGTTTATATCAACGTTTATCCTTAAAACAACGTCCACATGATCTTGTGCATATTTCAAGTTCTTAATGATGATGTCAAAAGATCCTTTCCCTCCTACAAAATATCTCCTCTTATCATGTACCTTTTTAGTACCATCTAGAGTAATTTGAACGTGGGAAAGACCGAGAGATTTGAGCTTGTCTAAGATATAGGGCGTTAAGAGTGAACCGTTAGTTACAATACTAAAAGAGTAGTCAACTTTACCTTGAAGTTCTTTTGAAATCTCCTCAATTCTTTTCATTTCAAGGAGTGGTTCCCCTCCAAAGTAAGTTACTCTTACTTTTCTACCATTACTGTTTTTGACTATGTAATTTACGAAACCTCTAACTACTTCGTCTTTTACCCTACTCTTGTTTCTAAATGCTTTTTGAAAACAGTAAACGCAGTCAAAGTTACAATCATAAGTTAAGACCAACGTAGGCTCTAAGTATTTTTTCTTTGCAATAAATTCATCAGCGTCAAACTCTTGGTCTGAAAAACCTTCTTCAATAACATCCTTGATCTCATCCGGTATTATCCCCTCTTTCAATTTCCTCATTTGTTCATCTGTAAGTTTCATTGCATAACCAGTAAGTGTGTTAAAAATAATGTTATAATCATAAAGAAAAATATTGAATTTAGATAACTTATTTCCTTTATCTCTCATTTTATTGCCCCCAGGATGGAGAGTAGTTGCATCTTCCCATTTTCCTTTCTATTTTTACGTATTTCATAGGAGTAGTTCTTTCGTTCAAGTTATAAAGATAGAAAAGAAAAGTACAACTCGTATTATTTTTAACTCTGTTAAAGAGAATGTAAAAATTCTATTTGTTTACTCAGTAATTAGAACGGCTTTACTTCTTAGTCTTTCTTATTCTGTAGACCAAAGTAATACTAAAAAGAAGAGGTTGACGTTATATTATATTCGTCGAAGCATTTATGTATTTTGCCTCTTTGTAGAGGTAAAGTCTAAAATGTTTTTAGCATCCTTTTAGCTTTCTAGCTACTTCAGTAACTCTCTTACCTAAAAATCTAGCTATCTTCCTCTCGTTTTCATCTAGTTCTTCTTTTACACCAAGGTGAGATGCCCCGTAAGGACTTCCTCCAGTTGTTGTCTGAAACATCTCTGGTATTCCATAACCTAATGGTACTATTATCATACCAAAATGGTAGGCATAAGTTGACATTGTTAGAATTGTAGTTTCATGTCCGCCGTGAATAGTTGATGCCTCAGTAAAGAAACCTACTGGTTTACCGTATAGTACGTTTTCTCTCCATAACAAACCCGTTTGATCTAAAAATGTCTTTAAAGCTCCAGCCATATTTCCATATCTTGTCGGAGAACCAATTACAAAACCGTCAGCCCACCTCAGATCTTCAAGAGTCGCTTCTGGAATGTCTTTTACCTTATCAAGAGGAAGTTTTGCTTGTACTTCTGGTGGGAGTGTTTCCCTAACTCTCCTTATCCTGACCTCTGCTCCTTCCTCCTCAGCCCCTTTAGCTATCTCTTTAGCTAATTCTACGATTGAACCATAGCCGTAAAAGAGGACCAGGATTTTAGCTTTTTCCATAAGATAAGAAATTAGGTATTTCAATAAAATTTAACTTAACTAGAGGAAACTAACTTACCTTAGTACTTTTATTATTTTGTCTTGTAATTTCAAGAACGTCCTCGTATATAACACCCGTCTGAAGGGGGAATAAAATACTCTAAGTTTAACAAGGGAAAGGAACATGAACAGTATAATCTTTATCAATTTGCCAGATATTTTACTATCTCCCTCCTCATGGTTGTATTTTATAGGAACTTCTTTTACAGAAAAACCATGTTTCAAAAAGGAGTATACTAAGTTTGTGTCAAAAACAAAATCATTCATGACCAGTTCATCCATAACCAGCTCTATTTTATCTCTTTTTACAAGCTTAATCCCCGCCTGAAGATCACTAAACCTCACTAAGGAGGGGAACATGATTTTTGCTAAAAGCATGTAGCCGTGATGAAGAAATCGCCTAATTTTTGGCATTGTGGAAATGTCTCTATGTGCTATAACTAAGTCTGCTTCTTGGTTAACTATTTTCTCAATTTCGGTCGTTGGGAGATCAGCGTCAATGATAAGAATCCTCTCAGCCTTAGCGTTCTGTATCCCTACTTTTATCGACCCTCCTTTCCCCAGCCTACTCTTATTGACGTAAATTACTGCACCAAATTTTTTAGCAATTTCTGGAGTTTTGTCATTCCCTTCAAAGACAACAATAATCTCAGAGCTGGGAAACTTTTTCCTCAGAAATGAAAGAGTTTTTGCAATCCTTTTTTCTTCATTGTACGCTGGGATTACTATCGATAGCATGTGATTTTTAGTAATTTTCTATTTAAAAATTTTTCTCTTTGTTAACTTCGTACCAAATTCTCTAATTATCAAGCTAATAGCAATAGGGAGTGCGACAGAGAGGAGTGCGTAGATATCGTCTTTGACTAATTCACCTTGTAAAGCATCATGTATAATAATGCCACTCCCGTTAATCTGGTAAAGGTTAAAGTTTGAGGAATTTGTAGGGGGAGAGACGTTTGAAACCCAGTAAGGGGAATAAGCAAATGTTAACAAGACATACTTACTAGAAGAAGGAGGAACCATCAATTCTGTTGGTGATATGAAATGAATTGGTGCTGGTTTTAATATTGCAGATAGGTTTTGTACGTTCACGTCTATTTCACTTGTGTTAGTGTAATATGCATATGAAGTGTTTAAATTCACTTTGTAAAGATAGAGTGGGCCAAATTGCTTCA
>ERZ1684502.197-NODE-197-length-11778-cov-48.339162_pt1 | contig 11778 bp, 9 predicted proteins | sample MGYA00580192_ERZ1684502 | MGnify/ENA primary metagenome ERZ1684502 (study PRJEB41476, sample SAMN13258264) | hydrothermal vent metagenome | biome: caldera [ENVO_00000096]; feature: acid hot spring [ENVO_00002120]; material: acidic water [ENVO_01000358] | place...
ATCCCTTAATGTTTGTTTTCCTTTTACTAATTCTAATGCAGACTCAATTGGCTGAGGTAGTCTGACCTTTTTCCTAGGTATAGGTTTATTTATTAAATATTTAATAGCTTTTATTGCATCTTCTGAGAAATTATAGGCCGGGATACCAGCAGATGCTAATATATCTAGTGCTTCATCTTCGCCTAATCCCATCGGAATTTCTATTATGCTTTTACCTTTATATTTTAGAAGTAATTTAGCTACATCGACACAACTTAGTACATCAGGTAGTGTTGGCGCTAACACGAGCTTAGTACAATTCAGATCACTAACAAGTTTTAGGACCGAATCGTATCTTTCTTTAGTTGCTTCTGGAGTTAAATCCAGCGGATTTGCAGGAATTGTAATAGGTGGTAAGATCTTTCTTAACTCTTCCTTAATCTGATCAGGGATTTTAGTAAGTTTTAGTCCATTCTTCCTAGCTTCATCTGTAGCTATAACACCGAGGGCACCGGACGTTGTTATTACTAAAATTTCATCGCTTATTGGTTCTGAAGCTGCTAAAAGTTTGGCTAAGTTTAACATATCATGAAGATTATCAACTAATATTCCACCTACAGTTCTAACTGCTGCTTTAAACACTTCAAATGACCCAGCTAAACTTCCAGTGTGAGTTTTTGCTGCTGCAGCACCTTCGCTTGTTGTTCCTCCTTTAAGAAATACTACTGGTTTTCTTTTTGTCGCCTCTGGCAATGTTTCAAGAAATGCATTTCCATCTGATACTCCCTCTAAATAGACAAATATTGCTTTTGTTTCTGGATCTTTAGATAGATAATCAATTACTTCATATTCTTTAATATCAGCCTGATTACCTAAGCTAACCATATAACTAATTCCTACTCTGTTTTTTTGTGCCCAATTAAGCATATAAACTCCTACACCACCACTTTGCACAACTAAACCAATATTTCCTTTCTTAACATCTGTATATGCAAATGTTGCATTAAACTCTGGAGTAATAATTCCAAATGTATTTGGCCCTAATACTCTTATCCCTCCTTTTCTTGCTATATTTATTACCTCTTCTTCTAGCTTTGCTTCACCTACTTCTCTAAACCCAGATGTAATTACTATTGCAGCCTTTACCCCTTTTTCAACTGATTCTTCCATTACTTGTGGAACAGTCTCTCTTGGAACAGTTATTATTGCTAAATCAATTGGATCTGGAATATCTTTAACGCTTTTATACGCTTTTATCCCTTCAACATCTTCTGCCTTTGTATTTACTGGATAAAGCTTACCGCGATAAGTAGAAAGTAAGTTTCTAAATACAACATTTCCAACTTTTTCTTTATATCGTGACGCTCCTATTACAGCAATACTTTTAGGTTTAAATAATTCATTCAATGGCATAGTCAGATTAAATGAAAATTAGAATAAATAGTTTATGTATTGAGAAAATCATTTTAGTTATGGTAGATTCCACTTTGCTTGTTAAGTTTGATGTAAGCTATATGTACTTGTTTTATATATAGGGAATATTTATTCATGTAAAGCATCAGTAAGAAATGGTATTATTAGCAATTAGTAGGTGTTAAATTTATGCTAGCAATTAGAAGTCAAGTCGAACTAAAATTTTTAATGGTCGTGAAGTAATTTTCTTAAAGACTAAATTTAAATAAAATTATTTATCAGTCCCGAACTCTAATTTATAGATTAGTTAGTCATATGGTTCGTCTTAGCGAGTATGTTGTTTTACATTCTTTTTGATAAGTACTTCTTTTTTAGAATATACTTAGTATTTACTCTTCATATAAAAAAGTTTATATCTTTTTAAAATGATAAATTGAAGGCCAATTTTGATATAAATTAATTCCACTGCAAATGTTCATATTCTTTTTTATATTTTTAAAATTAGTTTAGCACGGTTAAACAAGTAAGCCATTTATACTGTATTAAATAAAAAAGCTTGTGCATAATAAAAAAGGAATTTCAACCGCAATAATAGCCGTAGTAGTTGTAATAATAATAGTGATTGCCGCAGTTTCTGTGTACTACTTAATCTCTAAGAAGCCTACAACTACACCGTCTACAACGACAACTACAGTATCTACAACCCCAGTTACAGCAAATACTACAACCCCGGTTACACTTACTGTTGTTACTTTTTCTGGTCAATCAGCAAACTTTATTCAATATGCAGGGAACATATTTTCTCAACTTCACCCTGGAGTAGTAGTTAAGGTAATTACTTATCCTTTTAGTGAATACATTAGTGTAGAGTTAACTGCACTAGAAGCTCATTCATCTCAATATGATCTAATAGGTTTTACTTCCACTTCAGCTCAATCAGTTTCTACATATTTAGAGCCTCTAAATCTTAGTTCTTTTAACGTGTCAAATCTTATAATGCCTCAAGAAGAGTTTGGAGGAATAATATATAATACCACAACTCATCAGAATGAGACTATTGGTATTGCCTATGAGACAGCTGTATATTTATTAGCATATAAAACTTCAATATTTGATAATACAACTTTACAGCAAGAATTTTACAACGAATACCATATGAATATGTCTCCAGTGACATGGCAAAATTGGAGCGTAGTTATAGATGTTGATAATTTCCTTATTTCTCATAATATTACTAAATATGGATTACTAATAGATGATCATGAAGCACACGGAATTATAGATGCATTTCCGGCAGTATTTGGCTATTACTATGCAAGGAATAATACTCTAAACGGAGGTACTGTAGGAGGAATACCAGGATTTAATATAATGTTTGAAGGAAAGATTTTACCGGGATATTCGTATCCATTACCGGCATTTAACTCGACTTCCGGGATTGAAGCACTAGAAGTATACAAACAATTAGTCTCTTATGAACCGCCACCATCACAAGTGCAAATCTCATACGATGATTTACCAGAATATTATCCTCAAGCTGCTGGTGCATTCTTATTTACTTCTCAGCTCTCTTATCTTAACTCTTCTGAGGCTCAAAATACTGCTTTAGCTCCATTACCTTCCGGTTATGCAGAAACTGGGACCGATTTTCTCGGTATAAGCAAATACTCTACCCATAAACAGTTAGCACTGGAGTTCCTACAGTTCTTGGTCTCCCCAAAAATGCAAGTTATAGCATTTATAAAATATGGAAAATTCCCAATATCTAAAGAAGCATACAGCATGTTACTTTCAAATACTTCAATACCGTCTTATCAAAGAGAATGGCTATCCGCAGTCTACAAAGCAGCTTTAGAAGCATGGGCTAATCCTCCAAATATTCCAATAACTTATGAACAACTAATACCGTCATTTAACACACAAGTATTTGAGTATTTAGAAGGTATCATATCATCTCCCCAGCAAGCATTAAATACTGCTGCATCAGAGTGGGTTTCATACCTGCATAGCTACTACGGGTAAGTATAATGAGTGTAGAGCTAAAAAATGTAAGTAAGAGATATGGAAAAATTTTTGCAATAAAAGACATAAATCTAAAAGTAGATAAGGGAGAATTTTTTGTTCTTTTAGGTCCTTCTGGTTCTGGCAAGACCACTATTTTGAGATGCATTGCAGGATTAGAGAGAATTGATGAGGGAAAAGTATTTATCGATAATAAAGATGTAACCAGTTTGCCACCATCAAAGAGAGATATAGCAATGGTTTTCCAAAATTTTGCTCTATATCCAAACAAAACAGTATATGAGAATTTGTCTTTACCAATAGAGAATCTAAAAAAAGAGGAGAGAGACGAAATAATAGAAGAGGTTTCAAAAAGGCTAGGAATAAATCAACTTCTATCAAGATATCCTTCTGAACTTTCTGGAGGTCAACAACAAAGAGTTGCCTTAGCTAGGGCTTTAGTAAGGAAACCAAAAATATTCTTGATGGACGAACCTTTATCTAATCTAGATGCACCGCTAAGAGTGAGTGCTAGAAAACTAATAAAAGAGGTACAAATGGAAAACTCAATAACTACACTATATGTAACTCATGATCAGACAGAGGCCATGGCCCTGGCTGATAGAATCGGCATTATACTTAATGGCAAAATTGTTCAAGTGGGAACTCCGGAAGAAATATACGAAAACCCAATAAGTGAGGAAGTTGCAAGCTTCTTTGGAAATCCGCCAATGAATATATTAGATGGACAAATAATGGATGTAGAAGGAAAAATTGGAGTTAGAGCTGAAGAAATAAAACTTAATGAAGGGGACTTTATCGGGATGGTAAAAGATATTGAGTTCTGGGGAGACAGATATTTAGTTTATATCGAATTTAATGACGATGAAATAAAAGCTTTTTCACAATCTAGATTAAAAATTGGAGAAAAGATAAGATTTTCCATTAAAAAATATAGGGTGTTAAAATGAAGTACTCAATACCTTATATCATTTATATTATAGGATTTGGATTAATTCCTTTTATTTATACATTTTTATTTTTCGGTGTTCATTTATCATCGGCATTTAAGGGGCTTTCGTTAGTTCCACTTAATGTAATTATTTATAATACTCTCTTTTTCTCTTTCTTTACAGCTTTTTTCTCCTCAATAATAGGCTTAATTTTAGCTGTCGCAATAGATGCCATAAGAAAAGGAAGTAGAGTTTTATCTCTCCTTATTATGCTTCCTTACACTGTGCCATTTACTTCATCTGCTTTAATTTGGGTGACAAGTTTTTACGGCAAATTTGGGTGGTTTACTTATTTACTTCATATTAATTTTGACCCTTTGTATTTCCCTTCCACGGCGTTATATGCTGTCACTTTAGTTAGCGTTTGGACATCTATACCAATGTCTTTTCTAATAATTTTTTCATCTTTAAGGTCAGTTCCAAGACGTGTAAAAGAAGCAGCACAAATTGATGGCCTTTCCCTATCAGAGTATTATTTTAAAATAGCAGTACCAATGGTTGGAAAAGCGTTTTGGCTTTCTTTTCTTCTTCAATTTATTTTAGCCTTAGGGAATTTTGATTTACCATTTGTTCTAACCCAAGGAGGTCCAGGGTTTTCTACAACTACATTACCCCTCTTAGTTTATTACGAGATTTTCCAATTGGGAAACTTTTCTGGAGGCTCATTAGTGGCTGCGATACTAAGTCTATTTGTTACTATACCAGCTATTCTCTTACTTCTCCTTCTTAGAAGTAAAAGGAGTGGACTAAAATCATTATCAATAAAAATTCCTGATAAGTTTTTCATTCCTATCATGGTCATAGTTTTAGCTATATTCCTCTTTTTCTTAGATTTTCCAGTTTATTGGATGTTTCTTATTGCATTTAGGAGTCCGTTCCTAGACTTTAGATCACCTCCAATACTGTTACCAGAACATTTAACTGGTGAGTATTTTATTAAATCCTTATTTACTTCAGTTCCATATATGATCTCTAGCATTATAGTTGCTATCGCTGCTGCAACATTTACTGTACTAATCTCTTTGCCCTCTGCTTATGAGATTTCAAGAGGTAAATGGAGATTCCTTTTGCCACTCTCTATCTATCTATACTCATTACCTTCATCATCTTATATAATTCCACTTTTTCTTTTCTTTTCTCATATAGGCTTATTAAATACTTGGTGGGCTTTAATTTTATCAACACCTATATTTACTGCAACGTTTGCAATATGGGTATTTTATAATTACTTCTTAGGCTTTCCTAGAGCATATGATGATGCAGCAGAAGTTTTCAATATAAAGAGAAAACTAACTAGAATAATAATGCCACTATCCAAAACCTCAATATTATCTCTATTCCTTCTTTCATTTATCTTTAATTGGCATTTACTCTTCTATCCCTTGGTTCTAACTCAAACTCCATATAATTTCTCATTCCCTCCACAAGGAGCACAAACTATAACGATATTTGCACTATTGGCAATTGGTAATGAATCAATAAATTGGGGTTTACTTGCTTCATCAGCCTTAGTGGCGGCTTTGCCAGTAATGATAGTAACTATAATTTCTATAGATAGGATGCTAAGAAGTGAACAGGCTAGCGGACTAAAATTTGTTTAATGATAAAAATTAAGGTTATTCAAGTATCCTATTACTATTTAGGTTAGTTTTCTCTTTATAAAACAATCGTACAGAAATATACCTTCTGGTTAAATTTAGCTAGCATCTATATGCCACTTTAGATAATCCTTAACACTTTCTGATTTAATAGCATTTTTAGAACTCCTTTGTTTTTGTTTAAATCGTACTCTACTAAGGCTATACCTCCTTTTTCTAGGTCTACATTAGCTCCTGTTAGGATTTTTATCATATCTGAAAGATAAGGATTATGACCGACTACTAACACTGTGATGTTATCTGGGAAATTTTTAAGTTTCTCAATGAATTGTGACGGATCTTTATCTGGTGTAAGTTCATCATAAGTTTCAATCTTAGAGTCATCAATGCCTATTTCGTCTATTATTTCTTTCGCAGATTGATAAGCCCTTAAGTATGGACTTGAAACAACTTTATCTATTTTGATATCTAATACATCTATGAAATTTGCAACTCTTTTCATTTCCTTTACTCCTTTCTTTGTCAATTTTCTTTCTTTATCATCTTTGACTTGTATTTGTAGTTCAGAATCTCCATGCCTTACTATTATGAGGTTAATCATATGATATTCAATTTGTATTAAAAACTCCAATCTTAAATTTTATATATGCGTCATAATCAACTTATTGGTGCTTTTTTCTTAACTTTTATTCAGCGGTACGTATTCTTTCTATTTTCTCAACTCTCCTTCTTCATATTTCCTATTTACATTTTTGTGATTGGCTTCGTCTTTAGAGTTATAGGGGGAATTTTGTTTGGTTATATAGGTGATAAAATAAGCAGGAAGTCAGCCCTAATTTACATTAATTTGCTTTTGTCAACTTTTTCTCTTTTTCTTTTCTTTTTTCCAAACCTCATTAATTTGCTTTTTTATAGGATTGTTCAATGTTTAACTTTAGGAGGAGAGTGGGGAGGAGCATCAACAATATTAATTGAGAGTTATTCTTCTTCTCAACATAGAGGATTTATATCTAGTATTATTCAAATAACTGTCCCAATAGCAATAATATTCTCATCTCTCTCTATCTTTTTAATTTATGAAACTAATGAGTCAACCTGGAAATTCTTCTTACTCGCTGTCTCTGTCCTCTCATTAATTGCAATCCCTCTTCTAAAAGATGTACCTAATGTAAGAGGCTCTTCTTTTCCCTTAACTAAGGCTATTAAAGAGGATTATAAAAACATAATGAAAGCCATAGGAATTAAGATAAGTGAAAGTGTAATATTTTATGTTTTTGCAACTTTTGTTTTCTCAACTGGAAAGGTTGCTCTATTAGTTTCTTTCGCAGTATTTATACAGTTATTTACTATGCCACTTTTTGGTTATTTAACAGATGTTATAGGGAGGAAAAATGTTATTTATTTAGGAATTGTTTCAATGATCATCTCAGCATTTCTTTTTCTAAGTTCAATTGGAGAAGTGATAATGAGTATATCAGATTCTGCACTTTATGCTCCCAAGCGTCAATATTTACTGAGATTTTTAAGAGGAAATATAGATATACCGCATCAAGTCTCTCATATCAATTGGCTAGCTTAATTGGTGGCATCATCCCCTCAATTATTTTATTTAAGGTAAAACCTTACATCATCCTTATTCCTTATGCAATTATTACTCTTCTTTCATTGTATTTTATTGAAGAAACTAAGGGGAAGAAGTTGGAGTAATTTCATATTTGCTCAAATACTTTAACCTATCTGATAAAGAGGGATGAGTTCTTAAGAAGGCATTTCCTTCTTCATAATTGCTTATTAGCTCTTGCTTTATGAAATATAACTGGAAATCCGGAATATTTTTTAGAAGATAATTAGGTATTGTCCCCCCTAAATATCCTATTTTTATCAAAGCGTTTTCAAGGTAAACTGTTAGCCATCTGTTTTCTTTTACTGCAGTTATATCAGCTCTTTTCTCCATAGTTCTATGAATAGAAATAAAAATGGGAAAGGCTAAGAGAAACATTGGTATTGCAAAGATAAAGGAAAGACTTGTCAAATAAATATAAAGAATATTATAAGCTATTAGCCCTATTGCTTGAATTTCCATATCATGGTTTTTCAAGTGAGAAATTTCATGTGCAGTAACACCTATAATTTCATTATCTTGCAAAGCGTTAAGAAGGCCTTTGGTATACGCAATAGCCCTATAGAAAATATTTCCAAAAGCTATTGCATTAGAGTAATTGGTTTTTACAATGAAAACTTTTAGCTTTTCCATTTTGAACAAACTTGCCGTATATTCTACGAGCCTTTCTAAGTTTGGATCATCATTTCTCTTTAGCCTAAAAGAGTAAATCATGATAAAGGGAGAAACTAGATACCACAGAAAGAATATGAGTGAAACTTCCCCTATTTCTAAGTAAATGTTTGATGGAATGAATATAGATAGGAGCGATGAAAGGAAAAGCAAGAAAGCAAAAGAAACAAAGTAGTATCTAAGCCACCAGGATTTCATAGTAGTATTTCTGAGTTAAAGGTAAAAATATTTGTCCAAAAAAGTTATGCAGTTACTAGTTCTCCATGATAAGGAACAAGGATCTTATAAGGTAATGATAGCAAGAACTTGAATGAATTAACTGCCTTTTCGTAATCCCAACAGAAAAACTTTAGGGGTGGTGTTAATTCCCCAACGTTTCTAACCGCATCACCAGCTATTAAGATACCTTCTCCAAGTAATGCAATATGCCCTTTGGTATGCCCGGGGACATGAAGAACTTTAAATCCTGCTAAATCTTCTCCTCCTTTTAACTTAACATCAACAGTTGGTATCTCAATTCTCATGTTATTAATTCTATCTAACGTTTTCTTTATCTCTTCTTCACTAACGTTTTTTAATATCTTTTTTACTTCATCAAAATCAACTTTTTCTATTTTAAATTCTTCAAGTTCATGTGCATAAATCTTCGCTTTAGCCTCTCTCTTAATTCTTTCAGCATTTCCAAAATGATCAGGGTGAGAATGGGTAATCACAATATCAGAAATATCAGAAATAGAATATCCCCAGCTCTTTAAGAATTTCTCTAAGATACCAAAATTTTCTGGGAGGCTAGTATCTACTATCATTAGACCTCCATTAGGTCCATTCTCTATCATAGTTACATTATGATTTAAAACTGAACCAAAGAAATCTGGTTCTAATAATTCGGCAATCCTTACTCTTTTAGCTATTTTCACCATTTTTTGTAAACCTCGGTATTAGCTCTATTGGTGACTTAATTTTATTAAGCTTAACTTCACTGAACGGTTTTCCATCTATTTTAATTACTTTTTCAGCAATCATATCACAATACCTACATTCATCACAACTTCTTTCCTCGCATCTATTATATTTAAAATAGCTAAGCCAATTTGGAGGGAATGCTGCATTATCTACATATACTTTCATTAATATCTCGTATTCATTAGAGGCATTTATCTTTCTTAATGCCGATGTTGTTGCTCTACCTTGAACGTAACTAACAATATCAAGTAAGTTCCCTTCATATTTTCTTTCTGCGTATGCTTTAACTACATTAACTAGCCAATCTGTTTTCTTATTCCTTCCAGCAATCTTAAATCTATCAATGCCTATTTCTTCATAATAATGTAAATCTTCTGGTCTTATCCACCTCATTCTTACTAAGTTTGCAAAATCATTTCTTACTTCTGTTGCACAAAATAATACTGGGTATTCGAACCAAACGTTCTTAACTCCATCTTTAGCAGAAAGATAAGATGTTACTTGATCATGTGTTAACTTATAAGGACATCCCCAAAGACATGTGTTATTTGTAATGACTTCAATATCAGCATTATATTTTTTAGCTAACTTTGCAGAAGCTTCAAGAAGTGAAAAGTTCCTATTAACTTCTTCATCCATTATTATAACATTCACTCCCATTTTCAAATACTCTTCGACTTTTCTTATGTCATTGATTCTAGCAAAAGATGAGATTGAAACTTCAATATTTGGGTATTCTCTCTTTATAAAATAAACTAAATAAGGCAAAGCTATAATAAACCCATCTACGCCAAAATTAACTAATTTGTGAATTTCTTCTTTAAGACTATTAAGAAATTTCTCATCATATTCTTTGCCATGAAGATTTGCCGTATTCATTGTGTAAAGAAATTTGATGTTATAAGAATGCAAAACATCTATATGTTCCTTTAATTTTTCATCATCAACCTTAGGTAAAATAAATGATGCTCTTCCATGACCAGTTATTGTTTCAGTCTGACTTCCATACATATATTTTACTGGATACTTATGGACTTTTTCTGGTAATTGATCATCGAAGTTTGTTGCTACAACTAGCTTCATAATTAGAGATATTAGGATGAAAATTATAAATTTGTGTTTTCTTATTGTTACAAGGCTCAAAGTATTAGAATGCGAATAGTCTAACTAGTTTTCTTCCTAGCTACTACAAAATATATTAAGTTAAGTCCTTTCTCTTCATAAACCAAAACATCAAGAAGTTTATAGAACAAACTCTTATAGTGACTATTAGGCGGATGTTTTTTATAGATATAGTATAAAGCTTTATAGTCTTTTATTCTTCCTCCAACAAATACTACAATATATGGTATTATAAACCTCAGATAAATCGTGAAGATGAGTCTCTTTAATGGGTTATCTGGTTTTCCCATAGCTATAAATCCAATAATATTTTTTGATACTCTACTCATTTCCTTTATGACAGGTTCTAAGTTATCAGCAGCATGTAACGCATAACTACTCATTACAACATCAAATGCATCATCTCTAAATGGTAATGCATAAAACGAACCTAGAACTCTATCGTCTTCAACTATTGCATGCATAAGCATATTTTCTGAGTAGTCAGAAATTACTGCAAAAAAAATTTCCTTATAGATTTTTTTGAAAACATAAGTAAGTTCCCCTTTTCCTCCACCTACATCAAGAATAATCTTTGGCTTCTTACAATAATTAAGAATTGTTTTTACTAAGTCTGCTCTCCATTTTACATCTTGGTTGAACGTCATAAGTGTGTTTGCTTTATCATAAGGTTTAGGAATATTATTGTAAATTTTTCTTAGCTCCTCATTAGTAGCCTTTATCGGCATCAAGAGATACTATTTTTACAACTTAAAAAATAAACTGAGCTAAAATAGGAGTTTTCAAACGTTTTTAAACTATAATATGCTAAATATATATAATGAAATATATTTTCATTAAAGATGCTATAGGTAAGAAGTTAGGCTATGATACTACTATAGTAACACCTCAAGGCGCATCCGTTCTTCTACCGAAAGGTCATATTATAAGAGAAGAAGATGTAAATAAGTTGATGGATTCTGGTGTTTATTATGTATGGATCGAGGGGGGTGAAGAGGAAAGAGACATAGTATATGAGTGGGATATAACTCCTTACGTTGCATCTAAAATAGCCGGAGAAAATGTTAAGATTGTACAAGGAAAGCAAGGTGCAACTTTACTCTATTCTATAGTGCCTGGAATCTTAAAACTAGATGTTGATGGGATAGTCAATTTTAATTTAAATCAGAAAGTTATCGTAATAACTGGTCAAGAATATGAGGCTTTTGGCAAAGACGAATTAATAGGATTTGTTGAGGTAATTCCATTCTCAATGAAAAAATCTGAGCTAGAAAGTCTTATATCTTCAAGTAAAATACTGATCGATATAATTCCGTTCAAATATAAGAAAATAGGATTAGTCATTACTGGAACTGAAATTTATGAAGGGAGAAAGCAAGATCAATATTATCCAGTG
>ERZ1684502.198-NODE-198-length-11753-cov-50.763720_pt1 | contig 11753 bp, 12 predicted proteins | sample MGYA00580192_ERZ1684502 | MGnify/ENA primary metagenome ERZ1684502 (study PRJEB41476, sample SAMN13258264) | hydrothermal vent metagenome | biome: caldera [ENVO_00000096]; feature: acid hot spring [ENVO_00002120]; material: acidic water [ENVO_01000358] | place...
ATTTGTAAATGAAAAAGGAGCATTTGCAGTAGATGTAAGAATAGTATTTAGCTAAGGTCATATATTTTATGTTTAGATTACAAGGGATACAACTAAAAAATATTGGCTATGCAAAAGAAAGATATCCAATAGATGCAGAAAGCAACAAATACGACATTAATGACGAGCTTCCGAAGAAATGTAGAAGATTGCGTGATTTTAAATCTATCAAAAGAAGTGTTAGAAGAGGTATTTAAAAAGTAAGAAAATGGAAAGCTCGATCTTAGAAAAGAGGCTGGTATTTTAGTAACCATAAATAATGGAAAAGTAATTTATTAAGGATTATTCAGTTATTATATGAGTTAGTAAATCATATAGTATGGAAAACTATAACAACAGAAAATATTATTATGAATTCAAGCCTAGATAAGTTAATGAGGCACTTTCTGCTTTAGTTCTTATAACTTTGCACAGAAGAAAGAAATACAAGCCACAGGAACAGTTTATTTTATTCTTTTCTTTATAATGAATGGTTAGTTCACAGAAAATCTTAGTGCCATAATAGGTACTAATTTTAAATTGAAAATGAAAAGAGAAAGAAATGTTAAGATTAGATAGTATAAATTACAATATAATATCATCGAGTTAGACACAATAAGTACTTTTTTCATCAATTATGTTATTTTTAAGTAGAATAATTAAAGATCTTATTCTTTTTTCATATTTATTTGGATTGAAGTTTTTAAATTGTAAGGTTTTAATGTAAGCATGAGAGGCTTGATTCCTAAAAACGCTATGACACTAAAAGTCTTAAAAAGCAAAGCCGGCTAGCATTTTGAGCACGTAACCTCTTTAATTACTATCTATTAAGTTTTTACCTTAGAATTAATTTAGATTTATAGAAAGATAAGTATTATTGAAATTGTATAAACAGAAGATTCGTTTCTTTAGAAGTAATAAACTCGATACGTAAGGACATTTAGATAAAAAGTGCTAAGTGAATGATAAAACTACCACAAATGATGCAGCAAAGAATTTAGCTATTACCGAAATACCATAGAGAAAAGCTTATATGGAGGTGGACAACAAAAATTAAGCGGGCACTTTTAGCTCTGAAATATCTCTAAAAACTTCTATACAGAAGAAATCAATAATAGGTTCATTAAAGTCAGAATTAAGAACAGAAAAAATAGAAAGTATAGAATTAAAATTGCAAACTGAAGAGAATAAATCGAAGAATTATAAAGAAAAATTACCTAGAGGTACTAAAGATGAGATATTGCAAAAGAGGTTATAAAGGATATTTGTATCTCGAAGATTGCACTTTGATGGAAGGATGTGGCTTTGGGGCTAAAACAATAAGAGCCGGAGAAGTAGTATTTACTACCTCAATGAATGGTTATCCAGAGAGTTTAACAGATCCGTCATACAGAGGACAAATACTTGTAATAACCCATCCACTTGTAGGTAATTATGGAGTGCCGGAAAAGCAAAGAGTTAATGGGATTCTTACAAACTTTGAATCAGAAGAAATCCAAATTGAAGGTCTTGTTGTAGCTGAAGAAACTGAGTCATTTAAGTGGAACTCCCAGAAGAATCTTAATGAATGGTTATTAAGCGAGGGCGTGCCTGGCGTATCTGATATCGATACTAGAAGTATAGTAAAGAAAGTTAGAAGTAAAGGAACAATGATGGGAGTTATTGCGTCAGGATATGAGCTTAAAGATCCAAAGAAGTTCCTAGAGAAGAAATATGATGAAATAGATTTCACTCAATTTACTTCGCCGAAAGTGCCAATAATACATATAGGTGACTCTGGTAACACAATAGTTTTAGTTGATTGTGGGGTAAAACATGGAATATTATATCAACTTTATCTGAGAGGATTTACAATTGTTAGAGTCCCATGTAGATTTACTGCTGATCAGATAATGAACTTTAATCCAAACGGTATAGTTTTTGGCAATGGTCCAGGGAATCCAAATTTACTTGCTGATGTAATAAAGAACTTTAAGGATCTAAGCGAGTATAAAATTCCAACATTAGGCATTTGCTTAGGTCATCAGATAGCCACAATAGCTCTTGGTGGTAAGGTTAAAAAGATGAAATTTGGCCATAGAGCAATTAATAAGCCAGTTATTGATTTAACTGACAATAAATGTTATATTACAACTCATAATCATGGCTATGGCATTTTATCAAAAGAAGATTTACCACCAAATACTAAGCTTTGGTTTTATAATCCAGATGATGGGACTATTGAGGGATGGATACATGAAAAGCTTCCGATAGTCACAACACAATTCCATCCTGAAGCAAGACCAGGACCTTGGGATGTTACATGGGTGTTTGATATGTTTAAGAAAATGGTGACTAAAAATGCGAGAAAGAGTTAAAAAGGTTTTAGTTATAGGTTCTGGACCTATAAAGATAGCTGAGGCAGCAGAATTTGATTACTCTGGAAGCCAAGCATTAAAGGCTTTGAAAGAAGAAGGGATTGAAACTATCTTAGTAAACTCTAATGTAGCTACTGTTCAAACAAGCAGAAAGTTTGCAGATAAACTTTACATGATTCCAGTAACTTGGTGGGCAATTCAGAAGGTTATTGAGAGGGAAAGACCAGACGGCATTATGATAAGTTTTGGAGGGCAAACAGCCCTTAACGTAGGTGTAGATTTGTACAAAAATGGAATTTTGCAGAAATATGATGTAAAGGTATTAGGTACACCAATAGAAGGGATTGAAAGAGCCCTTAGCAGAGAAAAATTCAGAGAGACAATGATAAAGGTAGGTTTGCCGGTTCCTCCAAGCATGTCTGCAAGAAGCGAAGAAGAAGCATTAGAAAAAGCGAGACAGATTGGATATCCAGTAATGGTGAGAGTTAGCTTCAACTTAGGCGGTAGAGGGTCTATTGTAGCCTGGAATGAAAAGGAATTAAGGAAATACATTGGAAGGGCATTAAGTCAAAGCTACATTCACGAAGTTCTTATTGAAAAGTATTTGCATAACTGGACCGAACTTGAGTATGAAGTAATGAGAGATAGAAAAGGGAACTCTGCTGTAATAGCTTGCATAGAAAACTTAGATCCAATGGGAGTTCATACAGGAGAGTCAACTGTAATTTCTCCTTGCCAAACTTTAGATAACAGAGAATTCCAAGATATAAGATCTATGTCAATTGAGGTAGCAAGGGCAATTGATTTAATTGGAGAATGCAATGTACAATTTGCTTTAGACCCCAAGGGATATAATTACCACGTAATAGAGACCAATCCTAGAATGTCAAGATCCAGCGCACTAGCGAGTAAAGCTACTGGTTACCCATTAGCTTATGTTTCAGCAAAGCTTGCTTTAGGCTATACTTTAGAGGAAGTGTTAAATAAGGTATCTGGTAGCACTTGTGCTTGTTTCGAGCCAAGCCTTGATTACGTTGTGATTAAAATACCAAGATGGGATTTACAAAAGTTTGAGAACGTTGAGTTGAGCATAGGAACTGAAATGAAAAGCGTTGGAGAAGTTATGAGCATTGGAAGGTCTTTTGAAGAGGCGTTACAAAAGGCTGTAAGAATGTTAGATATTGGTGAGCCCGGAGTAGTTGGAGGTAAAATTTACAATTCTTGGATGACTAAAGAAGAGGCATTAAAGCGTTTAAGAGAAAGGAGTCCTTACTGGTTTCTTTATGCTGCAAAGTCCCTTAAAGAAGGGGCTACACTAGATGAGGTTTATGAGGCAACAGGAGTGAGCAAATTCTTCTTGAACAAAATTAAAGAGTTAATAGAATTCTATGAGAAGCTTGAGAAGCAAAAGAAAATTGATAGAGAAACGTTACTAAAGGCGAAAAGGTTAGGTTTTAGTGATTATCAAATAGCTAAAGCTATTGGAAAAAATGAGGATGAAATAAGAAAATTAAGAGAAGAATGGAATATAGAACCAAAAGTGAAGCAAATAGATACTTTAGCAGGAGAATGGCCGGCAGTTACCAACTATTTGTATCTGACTTATAACGGTAGTGAAGACGATATAGAGTTCTCCACTTTAAATACGAAATTACTTATAGTTGGTGCTGGGGGCTTTAGGATAGGAGTCTCTGTTGAGTTTGATTGGGGAGTTGTTTCATTGCTGAACAGTTTATTAAAATATTTTGATGAAGTGGCAATTCTTAACTACAACCCAGAAACTGTGTCAACAGATTGGGACGTTTCAAGAAAGCTTTACTTTGATGAAATTAGCGTTGAGAGAATTTTAGACTTGATGAGAAAGGAGAAATTCACTTATGTAGTAACATTTACTGGAGGACAAATTGGGAATAACATTTCAAAAAAGCTTGAGGAGGCAGGGGTTAGACTTCTTGGAGCTTCTGGTCATAGAGTAGATATTGCTGAAGATAGAGAGAAGTTCTCCAAATTGCTAGATAAATTAGGAATCAAACAGCCAGAATGGGTTTCAGCTAGGTCAATTGAGGAAGTTAAAGAGTTTATCAATAGAGTTGGATATCCAGTATTAGTGAGACCGAGTTATGTGCTTAGTGGTTCTGCAATGAAGATAGTAAATAATGATACAGAGTTGATGGAGTATTTGAAGAGGGCGACTGAAGTTTCATCAGAACATCCAGTTGTTATCTCTAAATACATAAGCGATGCAATTGAAGCTGAAATAGATGCAGCAGCTGATGGAAAAGGGGTTTATGGAGTAGTAATGGAGCATGTAGAAGAAGCTGGCGTACATAGTGGCGATGCCACAATTACAATTCCATATAGAAAGTTATCTTTAAATGCAGTAAATAAAATGAAGGAAAGCGTTTACACAATAGTTAGAGAACTAGAGATTAAAGGGCCTTTCAATGTTCAGTTTGTAGTAAGGAATGGAGAGCCATACATAATAGAACTTAATTTAAGAGCTAGTAGATCAATGCCATTCAGCAGTAAAGTAGTAGGGAAGAACATCATAAGTTTAGCTTTAGAAGGAATTCTAAAGGGATTTGATACTGACGAATTTATCGAGTTAAAGCCAAAGTCTTGGGGAGTGAAATCTGCACAATTCTCTTGGGCTCAATTAAAAGGTGCTTATCCGTTCTTAGGCCCAGAAATGAGAAGCACTGGAGAAGCGGCCTCATTAGGCATTGACTTTTACGATGCTTTAATAAAGACCTGGCTATCTGTAGCACCAAACAGATTGCCAGCTAAGGACGGAATAGCTATAGTTTACGGCAAATCTAACATAGATTACTTGAAAAATTCAGCAAAGAACTTAGAAGAGTTCGGATTACAAGTTTATACTCTAAAAGAGGCAAGTATTGGGATTGAAGAGAAAGAAGTTAAAGAAGTTATCGACTTGCTAAGAGACAGAAAGGTTGAAATTGTAGTAACTGATGGTTATCTTAAACAAATAGATTATGAGGTGAGGCGTATTGCCGTGGATTATAATATACCCGTCATATTAAACGGTAGGCTAGGAGCAGAAGTAACTAGGGCTTTTTCTTATCCAAACGTAACGTATTATGAAATAAGCGAATATGGTGCAGGAATATGAGAGTAGCGCTAATTGTAGATATAGTAAGACAAGAAGAGAAGTTAATAGCGAAAGCACTAAAAGAAAACAAAATAGAATATATATTAATAAATGTTGCGCAAGAGCTTTTACCTTTTAACAAAGCACTAAGTAGGTATGATATAGCTATAATAAGGCCAGCGAGTATGTATAGTGCTCTATACTCTGCTGTAGTATTAGAGGCCGCAAGGGGTTCATATAACTAATTCTACTGAGGTAATAAATGTCTGTGGAGATAAGATACTCACATAATCTAAGCTTTACAAGGAAGGAATCCAATTCGAGACTCAATTATTGCTCCATCTCCAGATGCAGCTTTAAAGGCATATGAACAGAAAGGATTCTCACTTATTGATAAATCACCAATAGGAAGCGGGGAAGACTTGTGTCTCTAATTAGAGACATATTCGAAGGGAAAACAGTAATTGAGCATAGAGAATTAACGTGAAACTCGGCGTTAAAGGGTTCGGGTCGGGAGCTGATTTTTAGATATTTCTCGTGATTTCTAACCACGTTTAGCAACCTTGCTATATTCCCCCTCATCCCCTCATTATTCTTCTCCCGCTTTGTCTGGTTTCATCCTTCAATGCAGGGGCGTTCAGGAGAGACCCTAGGCCCCTCACATCCTCTTGTGAATGTGTTTTTTATCTATCTATCTGTTGGCAATTTCGCTTTTCACCCTCCCCCTTCTTTGAGGTGATTACACGGGTTTATCGAGCATTTCAGTACGTTTATTGTTATGCGGCTAATAAACTTTGTGTTTTAAATTAACGAGAGATATCTAAATTTATTTAATTTTATGAAGAGGCTATTCCAGCTTTAATGATAAAGCGTATACTCTCCTTCTTAGTATTATAGCGAGAAATAAGCTGTATAAAAGTCCCCTTGGTGATTTGTAATGCGTGGAGGGAGGAGTTGGCAATCTCAAATTGGAGCCTCATGGTGTTAGGCTCGACAGAGCCCATGCCGTGTAATTGAAACTAATGATGCCATGCCAAGGGGCAACTCAGACCATAAAATATCTAAGAATAACTAGGGATGATGCGGTCTGGGAAACGCTCATATAATTCAAGAGCATATACAATACAAGTGAAGAGATATAAGATGTATAGGAAGAGGGGAAGTCATAGGTTGTTAGGCTAGAAACATACCACCAAACGAGTGGAAAGTTGATGTAGCTTTAGGTGGGTTGTTATCTAAAAAGTTGATTATAAACTAAGGGAAACTGTAACTAAGGCATTAGGGTCTGTAATTAATGAGCTTAATGAAGTGCCAGGATTTAAAGGATTTATGATTACTACAAACATTAACGTTCCACTAAAATTAGTAGATTATATCAAAGAAAATTACTCTAAATGAGCGAGGAATAAGTCATGATGCGTTTCTTCTATTAGCTTTCTTAATGAATCAATTTTTTGTCTTAAACCTGGTACTGTGGCTTTAGGATATTCTAATGCCCAAAGTAATTCGTACAATTCTTCCATCATTTTAAATGTTTTTTCAGCTTCATCTTTTTGGTCTTTTCTAAGCAGCTCTAGCACTCTTCTTCTCATTTCTCCTATAGCATCTGCAATTCCCAAAATATAGTAAGTTTCTGGTATTCCCAAGTCCTCGCTCGTTTTAAGTTTATCATTAAAATACATTGAAAGTACAATTGAAGCTTCAGCAGCTTCTTGAAACGCCGTACCCACGTCCCCATATAGTAACTCTGGATATTCGTTAACTATCTTTTTTAATTCTTCAAGTTTCTGTAGAGCTAGTGAGAATTTTTCCTTTGCATCCCACATTTTTAATCTATGAGAAAGAGAAATAGTTTCGCCGGAATATCTTATAACTTCTCTAGCGACGAGCAAAACTTTTTCTCTTTTATCAAACCTATCTTGAAGTTTTGGTAGGACTCTATTTATGTAATCTCTTATTTCATCAATAAGCATATATAAATAACCCCTTTAACTAAATTAAACCTACCTGAAAATCAGATTTATATTATTTGTTTGAGTTTGAAGGAAAAATACTTATATTAACTTGCACTTTTTAGACCTTATGAGAGAAATAAAAGTTGTTTCCATAATTGGTGCAGGACTAATAGGTTCGGGTTGGAGTACACTTCTTGCCATAAAAGGGTATGAAAATTGGCTATATGCGCGGAAAAAAGAGACTTTAGATAAAGGAGTAACTAAGATAAAAGGGTATTTGCAAGTACTATATGATAATAAGTTAATAGATAAGGAACTAGAGTATTATTTACAAAAAATTCATCCAACAACGGACTTTGATGAAGCAATAAGAAATACTGATTTTGTAATTGAGGCAATAGTTGAAGATTATGACGCAAAAAAGACTATATTCAAAAAGCTTGATGAAAAATTAGATAAAGATATAATTTTGACTAGTAGCACATCAGGGCTTTTAATGACCGAAATTCAAAAAGCGATGCAAAGATATCCAGAAAGAGCAATAATCACACACCCTTGGAATCCACCGCATTTATTGCCTTTAGTTGAAATTGTCCCCGGAGAGAAGACTTCTCAAGAGACAATTAATACTACAAAGGATTTCATGGAAAATAAGCTAGAAAGGATAACTGTTGTTTTGAAGAAAGAAATACCAGGGTTTATAGGAAATAGGCTTGCTTTCGCATTACTTAGAGAAGCGGTCTATCTTATAGATGAAGGAATAGCAACTGTGGAAGATATAGATAAGGTTGTTACATCCGCAATGGGCTTAAGATGGTCCTTCATGGGTCCTTTCTTAACCTATCATTTAGGCGGAGGTGAAGGAGGACTAGAATATTTCTTTAGTAGAGGATTTGGATATGGTGCAAATGAATGGATGCATACATTAGCAAAATATGATAAATTCCCATATACTGGGGTAATAAAAGCAATTCAGCAAATGAAAGATTATGAGCTTATAAAGGGCAAATCGTTCCAAGAATTATCAAGATGGAGAGATGAAAAATTAATATCTCTTATAAAGCTATTAAGAGGAAAAATCTAATTTTCTTCTTCAATTATTTTTGAATTTCCCATTATCTTGAATCTTTATATTGAATAAATTTTTCCTCAGTATAGACGACATTATATTAAATTAAGTTAGCCGAGACAAAAATGCTCTTCCCACTCCAATAAATATAATAGTAACAGATTTATGCCATCTTATGAGAGTGTGGTTTTGTTAAGTCTTTAGGAGGGACAAGCATTAAGAATCTGTCATCGTTATTAGTGTTAGAATTTATCCATTTGCTAAAGATAGAGAATATAAGAATATAAAATTGCTTTTACTAATTTTTTTCTATAGATTTATACATTAACGTCTTTTGCTAGAGACTTTGGTAAATCCAAAATTTTATTAAACTTTACAACTTATAGGACTAACTTGAGGTGAAGGTATAATGTTTAGTAAAAAGAACTATTATTTTAGAGTAATCACTTTCCATGTTATTAATTGTTTCTTAGCTTTCCTTTTATTGTTTTTATCCATTTCTAGGTTTGTGAGGAGTCTTACGCAAAGGTGATATATATGGAAAATTGTTATATAATTTCAGAAGGAAGAAAATGCGTAGAAATTTGTGGTAGGATAATCTGTGATGAAGCAACGGTAAGAGATTATGGTGAGATTTGCGAAAAGTGTCAGAAAGGAGACAAGAAATCATGTATACAACTCTATGAAAGATATGGTTGTTGGAGCATTACAGGGTGGTGGTTATAAAGATTGAAAGTAATGCAGATACTAATCCTGCCAAGACCATTAAGGCGATTGTAGTCAATTTCTCCTTAAGTTCTCCTTCATAGATAACTCCTATAATTGAAAGAGAAACTACCGACAACAATATAGTTAATGTAATATTTTTTGTTATAATATAGATTATTAAAGGGACTAACCCAATGAAAGGAGAAAGAGTATGAGCTAATGTAGCTAGCATAACACTTATTTTAAAGCTGTAATCGTATATTGTCCCTTTTAAAGATCTCATTACATGTCTTTCTAATTCTTTTAACTCCTCTTCTTTTTCCTTATATTCAGCTAAAAATGTATTCCACATCGATGAAACAGAAACACCTACAATTCCAGATATTGTAAGAGGTATTATTTTAGATATAGGAGTTTTTGATACAGCTGATGAAATAATTATACTTAACGCTACTAGTAATCCATCAAATGAGCCTAAAACAATATATCTCCTAAACGTCGGCTTATTACTTTTTAGAGCTACTTTAAAAGCTTCTAACAGCTTTTGCGACACAATAATACTTTAGATTGAACTTATATATTAGGTTTATTTAAAAGATGGCGATGAACAAAAACATTTACCTTGTGTTGGCCTTAATTGTTATAATTTTAACTGCACTAGGGGTTTATGCACTTAGTTCATATAAGACTACAATAACAATAAAAAACTTGGGTGGTACAGCAATAGATGGAAAATATGAGTTAATAGTAAAGATCTATGTAAACTATGGACCCTTTGGCGGTACTCAACCATTATCCTCTGCTGACGTATGGCTATACTTAAATGGGAAATTCTATAATCAAACACTCACGAATAATCAAGGAGAGGCAATATTTTACATCCCGGCTGGGAATTACACAATTCTTTTTACTGTGTTTCACATTACTAAAACTGTTACTGTGGACTCAAATACTGAAGTAATACTTAGTTATGCATATTTAAAGACATGATGTGAACGGGAGTACAGCTGAGGATATGATGATGTGGTCCTCGACTGAAAAGTTTTTACTCTGTTTTCTAAGTATATAGTATGAGTGTAAAAATTGATGTAATTAAGGTAGATATACCAGAAGGGACAAACGTAATAATAGGCCAATCTCATTTTATTAAAACAGTGGAAGACCTTTATGAGGCTCTAGCTTCATCAAGCCCATATATAAAGTTTGGAATCGCTTTCTGTGAAGCTAGTGGAAAGAGACTAGTCAGATGGGATGGAAACGATGATGAGCTGATAAAGTTTGCTCAACAAACAGCACTAAAAATAGGTGCGGGTCATACGTTTGTAATATACATAAAAAATGGCTATCCAATAAATGTACTTAATAGAATAAAGAATGTTGAAGAAGTAGTAAGGATTTTTGCTGCTACGGCAAATCCCCTACAAGTTTTAATTGCTGAAACTGATCAGGGAAGGGGAATTATAGGAGTTGTTGACGGTTTTACTCCATTAGGTATTGAGACAGAGACTGACATAAAAGAGAGGAAGGAGTTACTCAGGAAGTTCGGATATAAGAGATAACGAGTTCTCGAGCGGCAGAAAGAAGTATTAAAGTTTGATTATTCTTTTTTCTTCAATATATTTAAAAAGATTTTATTCTGGCGATTCTCTCATTTTATCATTTTTTAGCTTTTTTCATAGCACCTTTTAAGGTAAAAATTAATTATCCTTTCATATTATTAAATTTGGTTATGTTTAAGAAATTTTATGAAGAAGGAAATGAAACTGATTACGAAACAGAACAACCAATCACTTTAAAAGAAATTTGGAAAACATTAGATGAGATTTTCTCAAGCCTAAAAGATGTAAATGTAGTGGATGTTTACTATGAGGAAGTAGAAATTGTAGAAAAGAAAGAGACCTATCCAACCATTGTGGTTGACGTTTATACAAAAGACAATAAAAACCTCGTTTACCTCGTTTACGTTAAAGATCTTGATGAATATTCTTGGAAAGAGATAAAAAGAGAAATAGAGAAAAAATACAAAAGCGATACATTAAATATTTGTGATGAAGACGAGATGTATGTTTCATTTTGCACATGATTTTTATTTTGCCAGTGAGATAAGTCTTATGTGAGCAAAGAAGCCGTACTTTATAAGAAAGAAGGCAATAAAGTTAGATGCCTTGCTTGTGCTAGGAAGTGTGTAATAGGAGACGGGCAAATAGGATTTTGTGGAGTAAGATCTGTTCGTAACGGCAAACTTTATCTTGACGTTTATGGGAAAGTAGCAGCTGCTCACGTTGATCCCATAGAAAAGAAGCCACTTGTTCACTTTTATCCTGGTTCTAAAGTATTTTCTTTCTCAACCTATGGCTGCAATTGGATGTGTATGTATTGTCAGAATTATGATTTAAGTCAAAGGAGAAAACCAGAAGGTGTTGAATTATCGCCAGAAGAAATAGTTGATATGGCTTTGGCATACGAAGCAGAAGGAATAACTTATACTTATAATGAACCCGCAATATTTGCAGAATTTGCTCATGATACCGGAG
>ERZ1684502.199-NODE-199-length-11671-cov-141.399621_pt1 | contig 11671 bp, 9 predicted proteins | sample MGYA00580192_ERZ1684502 | MGnify/ENA primary metagenome ERZ1684502 (study PRJEB41476, sample SAMN13258264) | hydrothermal vent metagenome | biome: caldera [ENVO_00000096]; feature: acid hot spring [ENVO_00002120]; material: acidic water [ENVO_01000358] | place...
CTTTTGATGACGTAAGTAAAAGGGTTAAAGAGATCAAAAAGCACCACGAGGAGCGTTTAGATGAGATTGTAAATATCATAAAGATAAAGGGAGAAGCTGATGGATTTGAAATTGCAACCTCTATTTCGTGGTATAAAAAATGGGAAGATCTTTCTGTTTTCGATAAACAATTGGCAATGGGAGAAACTTTAGCACATATTAAATACTTGGAAGAAAAAGATGTATTAAGAGAGATAAGAAAGGGAAGTGTGTTTTATTATAAGTTAGTTGGATAAATATTGAAAATTACGTAAGACGAAATTGAGATTACTTTTTAACCTAATTTTGCTTTATTTCTATTCATGAAATTAGAAGATATTAAAAAGATAGTAGTAGTAGGAGCAGGAACTATGGGGCATGGAATTGCTGAGGTTGCTGCAATTGCGGGATATCAAATTTATCTAAGCGATGTCTCTCAAGATATCTTAAACAATGCCCTTGATAGAATTAGGTGGAGTTTAAGCAAATTACAGGAAAGAGGACAGATTAAAGATAGTGTCGAGACAATAATGTCAAGGATAACCACCGTAGTAGGATTAGATAAGACAGTTAGTGACGCAGACTTTGCAATCGAGGTATCTCCAGAGAGAATGGGTATAAAAAGGCAAGTATTTTCTAAGCTTGATGAGTTGTTACCTCAACATGCGATATTAGCTTCTAACACGAGTAGTCTACCCATAAGTATGATCGCTGAAGCCACTAGAAGACCAGAAAAAGTAGTAGGAATGCACTTCTATAATCCACCAGTATTAATGCAGTTAGTAGAGGTCATGAAGGGAAATAAGACTAGTGATGAGACAGCTAAGATAACTTACGATCTTGCAAAGAGGTTTGGCAAACAACCAATAATGATAAACAAGGATGTTCCAGGTTATATTGTAAATAGAGTATTATTCCAGATAAATGCTGCATCATGTGTTTTAGTAGAGAAGAAAGTAGCGGATTATAAAGAAGTTGATGCAGTAGCTAGGTATAAGCTAGGATTCCCAATGGGTGTATTCGAATTAGCTGATTATACTGGGATAGATGTAGCATATTACATTTCAAAATCTTGGCAGGAGTTAGGAATAGGAGATATAGCACCCATCTGTACTTTAATGGTAGAGAAGTTTAAGAATAATGAGCTAGGAGTTAAGACTGGAAAAGGGTTCTACACTTATCCGGCACCGGGTAAGTATGTAAAACCAGAAATACCAAAAGAATTAGCTGAGAAACTAAGACCAGAACTTATCATAGCAGGAGGAGTCAACGAGGCTGCTAGACTTTTAAGAGAGGGAGTTGCAAGTAGAGACGATATAGATCTAGGTATAAGACTAGGTTTAGGGCTTCCAAAGGGTATATTTCAGTACGCAGATGAGGTAGGAATTGATAATGTCGTAAAAGCGTTAGAAGAACTGAAATCACTTTCTGGTTATTCTATTTTCTCTCCAGATCCACTGTTGACTCAAATGGTGACACAAAATAAACTAGGAGTAAAGAGCGGAAGTGGGTTTTACGAATATGGGAAGGTTGAAGAGATAAAATTAAACACCTTGATTATACGTATAGAACCTCCATTAGCCTGGATAATACTGAATAGACCAGAACGCCTAAACACGTTAAACCAGGAACTTGTGAATGAACTTGATAAGACTTTAACCGATTTAGAGACTAGGAATGATGTAAGAGTCGTTATAATAACTGGTAGTGGTAGAGCTTTTTCAGCTGGAGCAGATATAACGTCTTTTATTTCCCTAAAGCCAATAGATATAATAAGACTAAGAACACTGAGAGATGTAGTGAATAAGATTCCACTTTACACTAAACCAGTGATTGCTGCACTGAATGGGTTTACTCTTGGAGGAGGGCTTGAACTAGCGCTGGCTTGTGATATTAGGATTGCATCTGAAACAGCTCAATTAGGTCAACCGGAAATAAATATAGGCATAATACCTGGTGCTGGTGGTACTCAAAGACTTCCCAGACTTATTGGTAAAGGCAAAGCTAAGATGATGATATACACTGGAGATATGGTTTCTGCTGAAGATGCTTATAAGATGGGTCTTGTTGATATGGTAGTACCTGCAAATAGATTTGAAGAAGAGGTTAGAAGATTTGCATTGAAAATAGCGGAGAAATCACCAATATCGCTTTTAGCTGCTAAACTTGCTGTAGAATTAGGGTCTGAATCTAATATATGGAGTGGGTTGGAGTTGGAGGGGACGTTATTTGGATTGTTGTTTACAACTAAAGATGTTGAAGAAGGAGTTAGAGCATTCCTAGAGAAAAGAAAACCACAATTTAAGGGAGAATAACTTACCTAGTTTATTTTTTCTTTATCAAGATTTCATGATTGTTTAGCATGAGGATTAGGTCTCAATAGATTTTCAATTAACAGATCTAAATCGTTAAAAAGCTTCTCATCTAACCCTTGATTAGTCCATAAGAAATATCTCTTAGCTAACATCTCTCCTATTCCTATTAGTGTATAAGCAAGCAGTTCTGGGTCAGTTTTTACAATTTGTCCTTTTTCCATAGCTTCCTTTAGTCCTATCATATACCTTTCTGCTAATTTCTTGTAGTGCCATATATACATCTCTGGTCTATGTACTTGAGCCTCTATAAATACTTTGTAATATTTTTTATTTTTGTCTATCCATTCTAAAAATTTTCTAAAACCGACCTTTTCCATTTCTATTCTATCTTCAATACCAGAAGTGTTAACTTTTAGGTAATGCCTCATTTCTCTGTTAAACTGTCTTATCAACTCATCTAGCACATCATTTTTAGTCTTAAAGTAGAAATAAAATAATCCGTAAGCAACTCCAGCTCTATTGGTAATGTCACCTATACTGGTATTCATAAAACCCTTTTCTGAAATTAAGTCAAGTGCAGCGTTAATTATCTTATTTAACGATTCCTTACCTTTCTCAGTTTTAGGGTACCTAGACATTCGAGTATCACTTGACATCTGAGTCAATCTATAATTTATATATTAATGTATATAAACTTTATTGTCTTAGCTATATAATATTACATTGCAATTAGCTGATACCGTTTGACTCTAGACCACAATATATCAGACAAAAAGTGCTTTATAATATATTATATAGAAAATAATATAAATAAGTAACTCATGTTTAGTTTATTACAATAAGTGTGACTTAATTATTTTGTTTGAAATCTAGTTAAAAGGTTTTTAAACAAAATTTCTCTTTAATCTAAGAAATATAATATATAGATATAAGATAACAAAAAATTTATAGTTTTAATTTCAATAACCTTCTCGCTGTCTCTTTTAATATTGTTAGTTTTTGTATATCGTTTGCCCCTTCATAAATTTTCATAACTTCTACATCTCTCAATAATCTCTCTACTCCAGTAGATGTAGCTACACCATATCCTCCATGGACTGTAATAGCTCTTATTGCAACTTTTTCTGCTATTTCTGTAGAATAAAGCTTTGCCATTGATGCCGCAATAATTCCTTCGTCGATTTTCCCCTCATTAAATAATGTAGCTGCCCAATACGTCAGCAATCTTGCTGTGTTAACTTCAGTTATGGATTCTGCAATTTTTTCTTGTACCATTTGAAAATCAATCAATTGGGATTCGAATAATCTTCTTTGAACTGCATAGCCTACCATTTTTTCTAAGGCAGCTTGTGCAATACCTACACCTTGAGCAGCAACACCAACTCTAGTCCTATCAAATGCAGTCACAGCATATTTAAATCCCATTCCTTCTTCTCCTATCAAATTCTCTTCTGGGACTTCAACGTCTTCAAATGCTAGTTCTGCTGTATTTGATGCCCTTAAACCCATAGTCTCTATTCTGCTTAATACCTTAACGCCTTTCCATTCTCTTTCTACTATAAACATTGAGATACCTTTCCATCTGGCGTTAGGTTCTGGTGGGGAAGTCCTAGCTGTTACGACATAGTAATCAGCTATTCCTCCGTTTGTGATAAATATTTTTCTACCATTCAAAATGTACTTCCCATTTACTTTTTTAGCTACTGATTGAATACCAGCAACATCAGATCCACCAGAAGGTTCAGTATTAGCTAATGCAGCTATTTTTTCTCCTTTTGCTACTGGTGTTACATACTTTTTCTTTTGATCTTCATTTCCAAATAGGAGTATTGGTGCCATATATAAACCTCCAACAGTAACTCTCACAGCAAAAGACGCCCAGACTCTCACCATTTCTTCAACAGCCATTGCTTCCATTAAAAGATCTCCACCTTGTCCACCGTATTCTTGTGGAACTGAAATTCCGAAGAGCCCTAGCTCTTTAGCTTTCTCTAATAGTTCTTTAGGAATGCTCCCTTCTCTTTCTCCTTTCTCTACATAGGGTGCTACATCTCTTTCCATAAATTCTCTTACAGCATTTCTAAACAACTCGTGATTTTCTGTTACCTTTATATTATAAATTTCAGATGTATTGAACGGAAGAACCAATCTGCCTCAATATAACTATGTGAGAAAAGTATAAAAAAATTTACTTAATTTCGTACATTAATTCACTAAACATGCAACTTATCAATATAATCGAGATCACTTTATCTTGGTTCTTAACTTACTAAACATACTTTGGAGGAAATCTCATAAGATTTATTTTTAGTAATTTAGCTCAATTTATTTTTAATGCATTCAGCAGTTTGATTAATCATTGTCTCCACAGTATTTTGCAATGTCTGACCTAGCATCATTACCATTGCCCCTTCTAATTTATACTCTGATGTCCATGAAACTTCATTATTCCTAGGAATGAAAGATGTAGTTATGGTAATCGTAACTCCTGGTCCAAGGACTTTCATAGTTGCGCTATAGTTGTCCTCTGCCATTTTATAGTCAACTAGTTCACCATTAACAGTAACTTTCATAGCACCTACTTGTGCATCTATCAGAAACTTCTTATCATTGATGTCTTTAACGTTAGGGATACAAGAGATGAAATTTGAGTAGTGAGGAAAGAAATCCCTTATTTTATCTTGGTTTGCATTAAATTTTCCATTAAGTGGATTGGACATAATATTTCAAATATATTTTTCTAGGAGAGATATAAAAAGAATTTCCAAAAGATTGGTAATGTTTCCTTTCTCTTATATTGTAAAACAAGGAAAAACTAGGTAATCGAAGTGAGGAATTTACTCTCAACTAAAGTGTTTCTCATTGTTTTATGAAAATTCCTTGTCCTTAAGTATCATAATATTTCGGAGTTACTAAACAATGAGTAACAAAACCTTTTATTCCTATTATCTCAATATTAATTATGTATTCTTTAAAAGATAAAGTAACAGTAGTTACTGGTTCCGGTAGAGGTATTGGTAGGGCCATAGCAGTAAGGTTAGCAAAAGAAGGAAGTTTAGTTGTTGCTAATGCTAGGAAAAGAGCAGAAGAGATGAACGAGACGTTAAAGATGATAAAGGACAATGGAGGAGAAGCAATAGGAGTTTTAGCAGACGTGTCTACAAAAGAGGGATGTGAGACTTTACTCAAAGCTACTTTAGAGAGGTATAAGGTTGTTGACATCCTAGTAAATAATGCAGGTTTAGGATTATTTTCTCCTTTTTTAAACGTAGATGATAAACTTTTAGATAAACACATTTCTACTGTTTTTAAATCAGTAGTCTATTGCTCTCAATCCTTTGCAAAAGAAATGAGAGAAGGAGGAGCGATTATCAATATTGCGTCAGTTGCAGGACTTTTACCAGCATACGGGCTTTCCATGTACGGTGCAATGAAAGGAGCGGTCATATCCTTAACAAAATACATGGCACTAGAGCTAGCACCTAAGATAAGGGTCAATGCAATAGCTCCAGGATGGGTGAAGACAAAACTAGGCGAGAGTATGTTCCAGTTACTAGGAATGAGCGAAAAAGAATTTGCGGATAAATTTACGCTAATGGGCAAAATACTTGACCCAGAAGAAGTGGCTGAGTTCACTTTAGCCATTCTTAAGATTGAATCCTTAACTGGTCAAGTATTTGTGTTAGATTCTGGTGAGAGCATTAAGGGAGGGATAAAATGAAGAATGAAGAAAGATATACTCTCCTCTCCTTCTTCGCTTAAATAAAACTTAGTGTAATATTTATAACTAGTCAAATTATAATAGATATAGAGGTTATGAAAATGTTGGAGGACGTGTACCTAGTTGATTTTCTAAGAACACCATTTACAAAGTTTTCACGTAAGGATTATCAAAAAGATCCCTTTTACAACATAAGACCAGAAGAGTTAGCAGCTGTCGTTATAAATAAACTAATAGAGAAAAATGGGATTAAACCAGAAGAAATAGATGAAATTGTTACTGGGACGGCACTCCAAGTAGGTGAACAATGGTCATTTGGAGGAAGGCATGAAGTATTTGCTTCTCGATTACCTTATAATATTCCTGCAATGGCTGTTGACAGGCAGTGTGCATCCTCAATAACGTCAGTGTCTATTGGAGCTATGGAGATCTCTACCGGGATGGCTGATATAGTGTTAGCCGGTGGAGTGGAAAAATTATCAAAAACGCCAATGTTCGATAACCCTAATATCGAGTTTAACACGAAGTTCTTGACAGACAGTAAGTATGCTGAATATGACTTAGCGACTGGATATGTAATGGGATTAACAGCTGAAAACCTCGCAGAAGAAGCTAAAATATCGAGAGAGGAGATGGACAGATTATCTTTAAGAAGTCACCAATTAGCTTCGAAAGCCGTAAAAGAGGGTTACTTCAAGGACGAGATTATACCAATGGAAGTGGAAATTGAAGGTAAAAAAGTTACATTAGAGACAGATCAGTCTATTAGACCTGATACCACTCTAGAGAAATTATCACAACTGCCACCTGCATTTAAACCTAATGGTGTTATTACGGCAGGAAACTCAGCACCGTTAAATTCTGGCTCGGCTTATGTGTTGTTAATGTCAAAGAGTGCCGTTAAAAAATATGGTTTAACACCAATGGCCAAAATTAAGAGTTTTGGTTTTGCTGGTGTACCACCAGCAGTTATGGGCAAAGGCCCTGTACCAGCATCTAAGAAAGCTTTGGCAAAAGCTGGGTTAAGTCCAAGGCAAATAGACTTATGGGAGATAAATGAGGCATTTGCTGTGGTAGTACTTTATGCTATAAAACAACTGGAGTTAGAAGAAGAAAGAGTAAATAAGAGAGGAGGATCAATTGCAATAGGTCATCCTTTAGGTGCTACTGGAGCTAGAATAACAGGTACTTTAGCTAGGCAAATGATATTAGAAGGAAAAGATTATGGAGTAGCTACACTTTGCGTTGGTGGAGGACAAGGAGCCTCAATAGTTTTAGAAAGAGTTTGATAAGGAGTCTTTTTCCTTTTTATTCTATCTTTTTTTAAAATCTCTATCATCAACTCAATTTCTTTCCCAAAATCTTCTAATCTGACTCTACTAACTGATCTTATCTTCTTCAGCAAGTTCGAACATTCTTACTTTGGATTTGTGCTTTACTTATCTTATATGCTTGCTTTGGAACATGGAGAAATACGGCTTTTAAACATGATTTAGAGGCAACTACTTTTGGTTTTTCATCAAAACCGAGAAAAAAGTTTTTTAAATTATCCGTAAAACGTCTTTCTCAAAGCACAACCTACTAAACCTATTGCGTCATTTCCTTGTTGCATTGCTGCAAAGAATGATAGAAACCCATGGATAACGTTGTTAAACCTTACGCTAGTTACTGGGACTCCTGCTTGCAACAATCTATTTGCGTATGACTCACCTTGATCTCTCAATGGGTCATATTCTGCGGTTATTATTAACGCTGGAGCGAGTCCACTTAGGTCTGGATAAAGTATTGGAGAGAAACGATAATCTAAAGCATCAGCAGGATTACGGAGATATTGTGACCCGAACCATTCTATATCACTCCTACTTAAAAAGAAACCCTCAGCATACTCCGTGACAGACCTCGAAACTACATCAAACCCTACTGCAGGATAAATCAATACTTGTTTCTTCAAATTAATTTTGTTCTCTTTAGATAAAATAGATACAACTGCAGCTAAATTTCCACCTGCACTATCACCCGCAACAGCAATACCCATCTTACCGTTAAACCTCTCTAAGTTCTGATAAATCCATTTCGTTGAATCAAAGGCATCAATAACTGTTGCAGGGAACTTGTTTTCTGGTGCAAGTCTATAGTCAACAGAGACAACAACACAGTTACAAGAGTTTGTTATAGCTCTGCATAGCGGATCGTAGGATTCTATGTCGCCAATTACAAATCCTCCACCATGAAAATATACAAGAGCACCGTAGGGGCCTTCGCTTTTCGGATAATAAACTCTAGCTTTTATTTCCGTTTCACTACCGGGTATCTTTATATCCTCTATTTTTCCGACCTCAGCTTTTGGTGCGGAAGATGCCAATTGTCTAAATAGTTTTCTTACTTCTTCTACCGATATTTTACCTAAAGGCAGAGCAAGCCCAGATTCTAAGAGTTTCTTGACTGTTGGATCTATGGGCATAAATAATAATAGCTTATTAAATATATATCCTTATTTGCAGAATTATACGTGAAAAAGCAACCAAGTAACAGCTTTTTGTTATCATTCTCACACATCTATTACAACATGTAAGATAAAAATCACGTATATTTTAATATTTAGTTTCTATCTTTAACTTATGAAAGCAGCAATTCTCCACCAGTTTGGGTCTCCCTTTTCAATAGGTGATGCTGAACCTAAAGGAGTAGGTGTAAAAGTAGACGTAGCTTATACGGGGATATGCGGAAGGGATTTAGTTATATGGAAGGGAGGGTTTAAAAACCTTAAATTACCACTGATTTTAGGTCATGAGATTGTTGGCTACTACAAGGGCAAACCAGTAGCTGTTTACCCAAACTTATATTGTGGGAAATGTGATTATTGTAGGGCCGGGAAGGAGAACTTATGTGATAATGCAATAATCTTAGGTGAGGGTGAAATAACTGGAGGTTATGCGGAAGAGGTAATTGTGCCAGAGGAAAACCTAATTCCTTTACCAGACGATAAACTTGAAAAATATGCCTCTACTATGGACCCAGTAGCTACTTCTATTCACGCTTCAAAACTCGCAAATCTAAACAAAGACAGCAAAGTTCTTGTAACAGGTGCAGGAGGAGGCGTTGGCATTCATTTAGTCCAATATCTAAAGTATTTAGATGTAGAAAACGTTTATGGATTAACGTCGAAGAGTGAAAAGCTAAAAGAATTAGGAATAACTCCAATAAGCGATCTAAAAGGTGAGAAGTTTGATGTTATCTTCGAACTGGTTGGTTCTAAGACCATAAATGATTCTTTAAGGTCATTGAAGAAAGAGGGAACGCTCATTTTGATTGGTAATGTAGAAGGCGAACCTATAACACTCTTAAGGCCAGCAATGAGCATTATGAGACAACATAAAATTGTTGGATCAGCTTCATACACGAAGTCTGAATATGAGGAAGCAATTAAGTTAATAGGAGAAGGGAAGATAAAACCAGTGTACGAGGTTTATGAATTAGAAGAGGTTAATGAAGCTTATAAAAACTTGATAGAGAGGAAAGTATTCGGAAGAGCTGTGTTAAAGATTTCTCAATGACAAGGTATACGATTTCCGCTATAATGGGCTATGACATAAAAAATTTATTAAATTAACATAGATTACTCTTTTTTCTGTAAGTAGAGATTTAAGATGTGTAAAATATAGGAAGATTTTGCTTACACAATCTACTTAATCATATAAATTATGATATATAAATAATCATACACAAGATTTTTATATATGTTTTTATCATTATTAAATTGAAGAGTTATGAGTAGCGAGTATTATGAGTATCAGTTAACAATAGATAAGATATTGGATTCAGCTGTAACGACTTTCCCAAATAGGGAAATAGTATATAGAGATGTTAGAAGATACACTTATCAGTCCTTTGCAGATTCCGTAAAAAGGTTAGCAAGTGGTTTAAAGAAGTTAGGTGTTAAGAAAGGTGAAAGAGTTGGGGTAATAGACTGGGATACTGACGTTTACTTTCATTCTTATTACTCAATACCAATGATAGGTTCCGTTTTACACACTGTAAATATCCGATACCCTCCAGAGTTAATACTCAAGACCATAATGCATGCTGAGGATAAGTATTTAATAGTAAGGGATGAATTTATACCATTAGTAGAGAAAGCAAAAGCAATAATCCCTCCAGGGATGAAAATTATTACATATAGTGATAACAAGGAAAAAGTGAAAAGCTCAATAGACACAATTGATTTTTGGGAACTCATAGAATCAAACGAACCTCTGCAGGAAGAACAACATTTAAGCGAAAATGATATGGCAACAATATTTTACACTTCTGGAACCACCGGAGAGCCTAAAGGTGTTTGGTTTACGCATAGAAAACTCTTACTACACGCACTAGGGGTAACACTAGTAGGGATAAGACCACCATTATCTTTGAGTACAAATGACACATACTTGATCTTAGTCCCAATGTTCCATGTTCATGCCTGGGGTTATCCCTATGTAGCATTGATAGCTGGCGTTAAATATGTATTACCGGGGAGATATGATTATGGCCTTATTCTCAAATTAATGGATAAAGAAAATGTGGCATTCTCAGCAATGGTACCGACTATACTTTACTTACTCTTAACACATCCAGATGCTCCAAAGTATTTGCATGTATTTAAGAAGTGGAAAGTCACAATAGGTGGGTCGGCTTTACCAGAAGGATTAGCCAGAAAGGCGAAAGAACTTGGAGTAACGGTAGTAGGAGGTTATGGCTTATCTGAAACTTGTCCAGTATTAACAGTTGGCTATTATAACTCTTTGATCGAGAACGCAGACGAAAATACTAAGTTCTTAGAGCAGATATCTACTGGAGTACCTTTGCCTCTAGTCCAGCTCAAGGTTATAAACCCAGTTGATGGAAAAGAAGTAGAAAAAGGTAAAATAGGAGAGATAGTAGTAAGGTCACCATGGCTAACACAAGAATATTATAAAGACCCAGAAAAGACTAAAGCACTTTGGAGAGGGGGATGGCTTCACACTGGGGACTTGGCTTACGCCGATGAATACGGTTACTTACATATAGTTGATAGAGAGAAAGACGCAATAAAGAGCGGTGGTGAATTTATACCATCATTACTCTTAGAAAACGCAATATCATTACATCCTAAAGTATCTCAAGTTTCAGTTGTTGGTGTAAAAGATGAAAAATGGGGTGAGAGGCCAGTAGCTTTTATCGTACCGAAAGAAAAAATGAGTGAAGACGAAATTAGACAGTTCCTATTAAAAATGGCAGATGAAGGGAAAATACAGAAATGGTGGATTCCGGATAGATTTGTGTTTATGGACTCTTTGCCATTAACATCAACAAATAAGATAGATAAGAAAGTGCTTAGGGATATGGTAACTAGAATAAAATAAGCGTTGATATTTGAGGCAATAGTAGTTTTTTATTAAGCCTCTTAGTTTCATTCTTTCTGGAACTATCTTTACTAAGTAGAAATTCGAATTAACAAAAGTTAATTGATTAGGAGTTTATTTTGATCTCTTTTTATTATAATGTGGCATAATTATTTTGAATATTAAAAAGAAGTTATACTATTCCCATTGTATTCTTATTTTTATTTCACCCGGTTCTTTTTCCTGGAGTACTC
>ERZ1684502.200-NODE-200-length-11658-cov-5.596311_pt1 | contig 11658 bp, 13 predicted proteins | sample MGYA00580192_ERZ1684502 | MGnify/ENA primary metagenome ERZ1684502 (study PRJEB41476, sample SAMN13258264) | hydrothermal vent metagenome | biome: caldera [ENVO_00000096]; feature: acid hot spring [ENVO_00002120]; material: acidic water [ENVO_01000358] | place...
ATTTCTTTTGCTAACTACTTTACCTTACGATTTCAATTACTTAGAGTTTGCTTTAAGGACAGGTAAGATATCCTCTCCCTGAGCTCTGGAATTGCAATCCTTTCAATTGCATTCATCAATCTGTCAGTGTCCTTCAGGTCCTTAATGATCTTGAGCACCAGGTTCCTGGTCCAGGCTGCCTTTGCCAAGCTTTCTATTAGATCCCTGCCCCTATTAAAGAAATCAAATATGCTTGAAGTTGAAGGCAGCATCCAGCTGGCCTGGTATCCATTTATAACCGTGTAATTTATATCCATAAATCTGGCCCTTCCCGCGCTAATTTCCAGCCTGCCCTCCTGGGCCCTTGAAAGCAGTTCCAGCTGTTCATCACCAAGCTCAAGATAAAGCCTCTGAAATGCTTTATATGCCTCTGATAAGGAGGCAAGGTACTTTGCAACTGATTCCACAGCCTCATCTGTCTTTTCAGAAAGCTTCTGTATGAGCACGTCCTTTTTTGTTGAAAGTATCCTGTCAACTACCTCAGTGGCATGCAGCTCCTTCTTTTCGTTCAGCAGCTCAGACTTTGACACCACGTTTTTGAACGACATTTAAATACACCTCCCTGCTTTTGGCGCTTATATTTGTAAGCTCACTTTCCGGCAATACGGATATGACCTCCCATGCCAGGTTAAGCGTGGTTTCTATGTCCCTGTTCTCGTACTGGCCCTGGTTCATGAATTTCCTTTCAAAATTATCAGCAAAGTCAAGGTACTTGAGGGATGAGGCCGGAACGCCTTCCCTGCCTACTATTTCAACCAATGATCTCACTTCCATTGCCTTTGAGTATGAATTGTACAGCTGATCGCTCAGCTCCTTGTGGTCCGCCCTTGTCTTTCCCTCACCCACTCCATCCTTCATAAGCCTGCTCAGGCTCATAAGCACGTTCACAGGTGGATAGATCCCCCTGTGATAGAGGTCCTTGTCCAGGACAATCTGGCCTTCAGTTATATAGGCCGTAAGGTCGGGTATTGGGTGAGTTATGTCGTCCCCGGGCATTGAAAGTATTGGCAGCTGCGTCAGGCTCCCCTTTTTACCTGCAACCCTTCCTGATCTTTCAAAAATCGTTGCCAGATCCGTGTAAAGGTAACCCGGATAGCCCCTCCTGCTTGGCACTTCATCCCTGAGTATGCTTATCTCCCTCAGAGCCTCCCCATAATTGGTCATGTCAGTGAGTATTGCAAGCACGTGCAGCCCCTGCTCAAATGCAAGGTATTCAGCAGCTGTAAGCGCTATCCTTGGGGTTACAATCCTTTCTATTGCGGGGTCCTCAGCGAGGTTAAGGAAGAGAACGCTCCTCTTAAGCGCACCCGATTCTTCAAGCTCCTTCCTGAAAAACATTGCAGTGTCTGCGGGAACCCCTATTGCCGCAAAAACAACAGCGAATTCTTCATGAGTTGCTATTGTTGACTGCCTGGCTATCTGCGCGGCCAGCATATCATGAGGGAGCCCTGAGCCTGAAAATATTGGAAGCTTCTGACCCCTTATGAGGCTTAGCATGCCGTCAATTACCGAAACCCCAGTCTGTATAAATTCATCAGGATATTCCCTTTTATATGGATTCAGTGTCATGCCGTTGATGTCCCATTCTTCATTTCCAACCGGAGCAGGCATTCCATCCAGCGGCCTGCCCAGGCCGTCAAAAACCCTTCCAAGAAGCTCGTTTGATACTGGAAGCTCAAGCGGCTTCCCAATAAACCTTATCCTGGCGTTGCTGCTTGATATTCCCTGAGTTCCCTCAAAAACTTCAACCACGGCAATTTCCTCACTTGCCTGAAGTGACCTGCCCAGTCGCTTTTCCCCATTGCTCAGCTCAATCTCAACCAGCTCCTCATATCCAAGCTTTCCCTCAGTCCTTATAATTATTATTGATCCCCTTATGCCCAGTATGCTGCTGTAAGATATCGAGCCGCTCAAATTGCCATCACCTTTTTCATCAGCTCTTCAAACGCTTCATCGCTGTTGAGGCTGTACTTTGCCCTCAATATCTGCCCATGTGCTTCTGTGGATTTCAGCTGATCCACAGTTGAACCACTTGAAAGCTTCTCAAGCCCCCTCTGGTAAAATGTTATTATAAGCTTTAGGAGCTGATATTGAACCTTCGGCGGGCTGTAGCGATCTATTTCATGGTACGCGCTCTGCTTGAGGAACCCATCCTTGATCATGTTCGCGGTTTCAAGCACAAGCTTTTCCTCCTCTGGCAGCACCTCAGGCCCCAGAAGCCTGACTATGTTGCTGAGCTCATCCGCCTTAAACAGTATATCAAGCGCCTTCCTCCTTATTTCAGGGAAATCCTGCGCTATGTTGCTTGACCACCACTTTTCAAGCTGATCAGCATATGAAGAATAGCTCGACGTCCAGTTCACTGCGGGGTAGTGCCTTGAGTATGCAAGATTCGGGTCAAGCAGCCAGAACGCCTTGACGTACCTGAGTGTATGCGTTGTAACTGGTTCCGTGAAGTCCCCTCCTGGCGGTGAAACGGCCCCAACTATTGACACGCTTCCAATGTCCCCTCCAAGCGTCCTGTATGCGCCGGCCCTCTCGTAAAATGACGCTATCCTGGATGCCAGGTATGCCGGGTACCCTTCCTCCGCAGGTATCTCCTCCAGCCTGCCGCTGATTTCCCTCAGCGCCTCAGCCCACCTGCTAGTTGAATCGGCAAGCAGCAGGGCATCATATCCCTGATCCCTGAAGTATTCTGCAATCGTAATGCCCACGTATATGCTTGCCTCCCTGGCCGCCACTGGCATATTGCTTACGTTTGCAATCATTATCGACTTCTCCATTATTGGCTTTCCTGAAATTGGGTCATTCAGCTTTGGAAAGGTTTTAAGCAGCTCCACCATCTCATTTCCCCTCTCCCCGCATCCAACATACACTACAACCTTTGAATTAGCCCAGGAAGCTATCTGGTGAAGGAGGACAGTGTTATGGTAAATGACTGCCCTTTTGCCTCCTCCAACGAAGCTGTGGCCATAAGGTACAACTAGGTCATAGACTTCAAACCTGCCATGCTCAATTTCAACTTTGTCAATGATATCAACCTCAGTTCCTCCCAGTTCCCACTTTTCTGATGGCTCAAGCAATCTGTCCCCGGGCTTAAGGTAAATTGCTGGCGTCTCCTCTAATCCGCTTTCAGTTGCCTTCCAGAGCCTATGCGATGGCGTGACATCAATACTCCTGCCGCCCCTTGTTGTAATTCTCACAATTGAATCGCTTTTATCCCTAAAAACGCCCAGCGACCTTGAGCGCTTTAGCTCACCATTTACAATGGATGTCACCCCAACGCTCAGGCGCCTCAGGCTTCCCCACGATGAGCTTATCTCTTCACTTCCAATTTTCCAGAGATCCTTCAGCCTTATGAGCCCTGAATCTGTAGCCACATGCTCCTCGGGCAGCAGGCATTTGCCAGTCCCAAACCCTCCTGGAACAGCAACCGAACCTCCCTTTGCTATTGGGAAGAACGTGTCTATAACCCTCTGCCCCGTTATCAGGGGCTCTGAACTGGATATCCTTTCTGAGAATGGCCTGGGAACCCTCACAGGCCACTTCTGCACCATGGAAATGCCATGCCTCTGACCGCCTGACTCTATTTCAAGAATTACGTCATTTACTGTATAATTACCCTCCGGAGCAATGTCAATTACCTGACCGCTGAGGCCCGGAGGAACCATTATATAGTGCCTTATCAGTTCAGTTTCATCAACATAACCAATTTTTGAGCCTTCATTTACCTTCTCCCCGCTTTTTACAGTAGGCACAAATTTCCACTTTTTTCTGGTATCAATAGCATCAGCCGAATAGCCCCTTGTTATTGTATAGCCCTCAATGAAGCTCAGGGGCCTCTGAAGCCCATCATAGATATTTCCCAGCATGCCCGGCCCAAGCATCACTGAGAGCGGTGACCCAAGGCCAACTACTGGCTCACCGGGCCTGAGCCCGGTTGTGAATTCATAAACCTGTATGTATGCGTTTTCCCCTTCGCGCCTTACAATTTCCCCTATTAGGCCAAGCTCACCAACCTTAACCATTTCATTCATAAATGCCTGTTCCATGCCTGACGCCTTTACCACGGTGCCCCGAATCTCAGATATTTTACCCCTGCCCGGCAGCTCCGCTCACCTCCTTAATGATTTCCCTCTTCAGATTTTTCTTGATTTCATTTACCATATCATATATTGAATAAGAGGCCATCATATCCCCCCTTTCCAGTGCAAACCCCCTGGAAAAGTTTGCCTCGCCCTTTACCTTAATTCCATACCTTTCAGCAAGCTTTTCAATTATGTCCTTATCGTCCTTTCCATACAGGGCCTCAACGTTTTTTCCAAATGAAGCAATTGCCCTTTTAAAAATTGAATCAAGGATTCCCTGATAGCCTTGGCTGTGCAATATTTCATCCAAGGCTTCCCCAATCAGCTTTTCCTGAAGGCCGTCCTCTTCATTATAATATAGCTTCCTTGATTCAAGCTCCTGCTGGGATATCATTGAGCTTCTCATTCTTGAAAGCTCCCTCCTTGATTCCTCCCAGAGAGATTCCCCTTCCCTCATTGCCTTTTCCTTTTCGCTTTTAATCATCTCAAGTGAGCTTTCAAGGGCCCTGTCAAGGGCTTCCATGGCCCTCCTTCTTTCCTTATCTATTACCCCCTCAACTTCCTCCAATCAATCCCGACCTCATAACCTTAAGCATTTCAGACCTAACTTCCTCAGGCTTTTCCTTCACTTCAAATGGGGAATCAACAAGAATAACTGGATTTGGCGACCTCATCATGAGCTCGTTTGCCTCATCTTCAAGGCCTGCTATGGATTCCCTCTCAAGGCATACCAGCGCGTAATCATTTGATCTCCTTTCAGCCTCACGCAACGCATTTATTCCATTGATCTCTATGCCCACAAATCCCAGCATCCTGAAAAATGTGACAAACTTCCTGCCCCCTATTGCCAAAGCCTTCAACGCACATGTTTTTAACGCAGAATTTCTTAAAAACTTTTTGCGATAGATTTTAATTAAAAATAATTTTTTAATGTAAAAATATGCAAAATTTTCTTTATAGTATGAAAAATTTCCAAAATCATGAGCAGCAGCGGTCCGCTGATTGATGGATGCTCCTAAAAGTCTATCCCAAGCTTTGCCAAGTAGCCCTGATCGTATATGTGCTTTACCTTTTTCATTTCTGTGACTATATCAGCCTTTTCAATTAGCTTTTCTTCAGGGCCGCATCCAGTAACTATAACATTAGTATTTTCACTTCGTGATTCAATGGCTGATATCAGGTCATCTATTCCAATGAGCCCCAGCTTAACGGCGCAGTTCGCTTCATCTAAAATCACAAGAAAGTATTTTCCGGATTTGAGGGCATTTTTCGCAAATTCAAGTGTGCTCTGCGCTGCCCTCTGATGTTCCTCAAAGCTTTTTCTATCATTCATTATCCCCACAAAGCCAGCGCCGCCAACATACATTTCAAGATTTGGCTGGGCTGAAAAGAACTTGCTCTCACCACTTGCCTTATTGCTTTTAATGAACTGGACAACAAGAACCCTGTAGCCGTGGCCCAGGGCCCTTATTGCTGTTCCGAAGGCTGCCGTTGATTTTCCCTTCCCATCCCCATAATAAAATATCACTAATCCCCTTTTAATTGGCTTCACATTTTTTATCAAACGCAGCTCAATTTAAAAATTGTTTTGCAGATTTAACGCTTTGAAGCTATTACATCAATTTCAATAAGGGCACCATTTACAGGTGGCTGAGCTATTACAGTTGTCCTGGCTGGCCTCCTTTCTGAAAACAGCCTGGAATATTCCTGGTTCATTTCGCTGAAAAGCTTGCTGTCGCTGAGGTAAACCGTGACCTTTACTATGTTGTCCCTGGTCATTCCAGCCCTAGACAGAATCATGTCCACCTTTTTAAATGCGCTTGCAAGCTGCTCGGAAACAGTTGAGCCATCGCCTATCATTCCAGAGATGAAGAGCATGCCATCAGCTGCAACGGCATGTGAATATGGTCCAGCTTTACCAAGCTCATCCACATTTATATATTCCATAGAAAATTAAACCGCTATTTTATTTTTAACTGTTATCATTTATTTAAGCAAATTGATGACAGAGATTCCATTATAGCTGCCGTAATTTGACCCATTTACTGGCCTTGCCCATACGGGCAGCTCAGCCACTGAACCTTCAATTATAGCAAATGGCCCATAATCAGGCAAGCTGATTTTTCCCTTGCTTATGCGAGAGAGCTCCTCAGCCCTCTCCTCAAGCATTTTTAAAGCTGGATATATGTCAATTGATGGCATTGGAAACTCCTTTGCCATCATTCCCCATATTGAATAAAATCTCATCAGGGTTCTCCTCACTGTGCCCTTATCTCCTATTATTGCGGCGGTTTCCCAGGGATATCCAACTGTGCCAGGCAGGCCGTAAACCATGACTGAGTTTCCACTAACTTCATACATTGTGGAGATCCTGCCATTTCTGTTTATTTCGGAATAGGTGATGTCTATAAGGGTTGGGGCTAGCTCCATGGCTTCTCCAATCTTGGCAAGCTCATCGTGGCTGATTTGCCTTCCAAATATGTTTGGAATCTTCATGATAACTGTCCCGCCTTTAAATTTTATGGCTTCATCAATTGACCTGTGCCTGTATGGCCTTGATCCGATAATCCAAAAGGCGCTGTCAATTGATTTTCCGAACGGCTCAATTATGTTTGCTGGCTTTCCATAGCCAAATTCCAGGACCCATGAAATTATTGCGGCCCTTCTTCCCTGAACAAATCCAACGTCCATTTTTTCTGCCCCTGGTACTCTGAGCATAACGAAATTTTTCAGGCCTTCCTCATCTGTTAGTCCGTAGCTGCGTAGGGCTGATATCCCCTCTATTTCCACATCATCATACATTGCATCAAGCGTGCGCGCCCCCTGAGCTTCAAGCGAATCCTGAATTAGCATGGAAAATAGCCTTCCTGCGTTTCCTCCATCAACATTGAAACTTTCAATTAGCATCCTTTCCTGAATGTAATCCTCAATTGGCGCATTTATTGACCTTTTACGCTTTCCTATTTCTGCTGAAACGGACCTCCTGGCCCTGAAAGCTTCAAATACATCAGCCATTAATTTTTTAGCGCTTTCCCTCATTTTATCAATTTCATTTGCGCTCATCTTATGAAACCTCCCCTTATTGCCAGGTCAGCTATTGTAAAGGCAGTCATTGCTTCAACTATGGGAACGGCGCGGGGCACAACGCATGGGTCATGCATGCCAGTCAGCCTGAGTTCGCCCTCTTTCATGGTTTTAACATTCACTGTTTTTTGAGCCTTATATATCGATGACGTTGGCTTGAAAGCTATCCTTGCAACCAGGGGCGCTCCATTGCTCATGCCTCCAAGGACCCCTCCAGCGTTGTTTGTGGTTGTTATAACTTTTCCGTTTACTATCCTGTACTGATCATTGTTCTGGGATCCCCTTAACTGGGACGCCATGAAGCCAGCACCAAATTCAACGCCCTTAACTGCGGGTATTGAAAAGTAGGCCTTTGCGAGCTCTGAGTCAAGTGAAGAAAATACGGGCTGACCTATGCCAACTGGCATTCCCCTTGCAATAACTTCAATTACTCCTCCTACGCTGTCACCATCCCTTTTTGCTGCCAAAATTTCCTCTTTCATCTTCATATCATATTCTTCAACCGGGCACCTTGTCTCAAATTCGTACCTGCGGGATGCGGCCTGAAAATCAAGCTGAGGGCATTCAACTGTCCCTATGCGCCTGGTGTAGGCAACAACCTCTATGCCGATCTGCCTGATCAGTGAAGCCGCTATTGCACCCGCTATTACAAACCCAACAGTAATCCTTGCAGAGAACCTTCCACCGCCACGATAATCATTATAGCCCCTGTACTTAACATATGCCGGATAATCTGCATGCCCAGGCCTGACCCAGCCATCCCTGAGGAAATCATAAAGCTCATCCTTTCCCCCAGTGTTTTTTACAATGGCAACAATGGGGGCGCCCGTAGCTACCCCATTATAAACCCCTGATATGAATTCCACCCTATCCTCCTCCTTTCTTTGGCTCGATATTACTGAAGCTCCTGGCCTCCTTCTCATTAGCCACTCATTTATTTCCTTTTCATCTATGGGAGTTCCTGGAGGCACACCCTCAATCAGCACACCCACATATGGGCCGTGGCTCTCCCCAAATGACACAAGAACAAGGGACCTTCCGAAGGCGTTGTCACTCAACCCTCATCACCCTATATCCCAGGGCTGCCATATCCTCAAAGAACCTCGGGTAGGATTTTTTAACGCTTTCATAATTCTCGATTGTTGATTTAAGTTCAAGCGCCGCATCAGCCACGGCCAGCGCCATGACAACCCTATGATCATTCCACCCATTCAACATGATGCCCCTTCTTGGAACCTCCGGCGGGTTTATCAGCAAACCATCCGGCGCCTGCTCAACTTCAGCCCCAAGCTTTGTCAGCTCAGAAGAAATCGCTGTTATCCTGTCACTTTCCTTTATCCTCGCGTGCTCAACGCCCTTTATTTTAACCCTTATTTTCAATCCGAGAACAGATATGGGGGTTATTGAATCAGGTGAATTTTTCAGGTCTATTTCCAGAGAATTTCTTATGTTGCTTTCCTCGATTATCAGCCCATCATTAACAATTTTATAAGGCACATCCAATTTTTTTAACGTTTCAAACATCGCAAAGAGATCAGCCTGAGGGGCGCTCGTGTTCAATCCGCCAAGCATGATTTTCCTGCCGCTCAATAGCGATAGTGCCATAAAGAACTCAGCCGAGGAAGCGTCAGCCGGTGGCTCAAATTCGGAAGCCTTATAGCTGCCACCTTGAACAATGAATTTCTCCCCAATTGCTTCAACATTTATCCCGAACTTCCCCATAACATAAATAGTCATGTCAACGTATGGCCTTGAAACCAGTTCAACCGCCCTGACTTCTGTCCTCTTATTTGAGTACGGGAGAACCATCAAAAGGGAACTCACGTATTGGGAGGAATCAGAGGCCTCAACAGTGACTTCCCCACCGGACATTTTTTTGGCCTTCACTATAACCGGAGGGTATGGACCATCGTTTAGAGTTGCAGCCCAGCCACCCAGGCTCACAATTGCATCCACAAGTGGCTTAATTGGCCTCCTGAGCAGCCCCGGTTTCCCAGTGAGCACAGTATAACCCCTGTCAGCAAGAGTTGAATATGAAGTTAGAAATCTTATTGAAGCTCCTGATTCACCGCATGATATGATTTTGCCAGGATTTACTGGCATGGACCCATGCACAGTGTTGCCCCTTATTTTTATTCCAAACTTCCTCAGAGCCCTTAGCATAACCCTCACATCATCCGATAAATCCCGTATAATGATCCTGCTCTTCCCTTCGGCAAGCGATGAAATTATGAGCGCCCTCTGAATGTAGCTCTTGCTCTGAGGCAGCCTAACTGACCAATTTTCCACGGGCTCATAATGAAACCTGAACTTCATTTTAAAATTTCGTATCCAGAATTTATGGGCCTTGCCCTTATAACCTTAAGCCCTCTAAAGCTGTCAGGAACCCCTGACCCCCGATTTAATATGCAAAAGTACGCGGGCCCATTTCCACTTATCCCCGCAGCTATCGCTCCCTCCCTGACTGCCCCAACTATAGGAGATGGATCATAGCCGTTTGCGGATGCAACGAGCAGCCCGTTGATTGTCATGGCCTGAGCCCATTTTCCGCTTTCAATCATTCTGCTCAGCTCAATCCCCAAAGGGCTCATGCCCCTCAGGCCCTCAACATTTATTGCCTTTTTTGAATTTCCTGGGATTCCAATAATTACCTCATATTCATCATGCACGTTATACCTGCCCAGCAGCCTTCCTTCATAATTTGAAGTGATGACCAGGCCTCCAAGAAGGGATGCGTATGAATCGTCATATGCCCCGGTTACAGAAATATTTAATTTCTTTGAAACGGATGCCGAAACCCTTACAGCTTCATCAACATCAAGCTTACCCCTCAGCAGCCCAATTAGGGCGAGGGCAACGGCGGATGTAACTGCGCTTGAGCTTTTCAGGCCAACGCCAGCTGGAATCTGGCTGTTCACAACTATACGTAGCTTCTCCTGTATTTCAAGTGAGTTAATTATTTCATCCACCACCTTCCTGTCAGCTGCCACAATTTCATTTTCATCACTTAATTCAACTGTAACATCCACGGGCAATGAAATTGCCATTGATGATCCATATCCGGAAATTATTGCGTTTAATGCGGATATGCCGCCCCATGCTCTGACCTTCAGTTTGCCTCACCCATAGCAGCCCTTTTCATGATTTCCCTGTCTGGATCTATCCCCTTCCATATCATTATTGACTGGGCCGCCTGCTCAACCAGTATGTCTATGCCGCTTATCACCTTTTTTGAAATCCTTTCCAGGTTCGTGCCACCTGGCCTGTAGGCGAGGTCAATTGTTAGCCTGTAATTTCCCTTCCTGTAAAGCTCAATCAGAGGCCCGTCATCAGCATACATACCCATGGGAGTTGCATTCACAAAGGCGTGGGCTTCCCGGCATGGGCCATATTTAACAGATGCCCCCCATGACATGATTATGTTTCCAAGATTAATGGCCCTGTCTTTGCTTCTATTTACTATGCAAAATGTTGTGCAGCCCCTTTTTAGCAGGGCCAGGGCGGCAGCCCTAGCAGCTCCGCCCGCTCCAAATATCAATGCGCTGCTTATTTCCTCATCGATTAGCTTAATGAGCGCGGTGACGTCAGTGTTATATCCAGTGAGCGCGCCCCCATTTACCTTAACCGTGTTAACGGCGCGTGCCTGGCGCGCGTAATCGTCAAGCGAATCAAGAAGCATCATTACATCCTCCTTATATGGCAGAGTTACATTAAAGCCTGAAGAAAGGTACCTGAGGCCGTTTATTACTTCTTTTAAATGCTCACGGCTAACTTCAAAGGCAATATACACTCCCCCAAATTTATTTAAAATTGCATTCTGAATTTTTGGAGAAAGCGACTTGGATACAGGATTGCCTATCAGTCCGTAGAGCTCCAATTCTTTTTTACAAACTCCAGAAATGCGTGGGCTTCGCCCTCCTCTGGCTGCCCTTCTATAACCCTTTCATTCTTCGGGCTTGAATACATTAGTGGAGACCCAAGGATGACTGAGATGTACCTTGTGAAGCTGTATTTCTCACCAACTGAGAATGCTACAAGCTTACCCTTATCAGCCTTACTATACAGCTCCAGAACCATGAGCGCTTCACCCATGGTTGATGGGCTGTTGACAACCTTAACGATGCTTGCCTTATCCTTGTTTTCAGCCAGCGCATTGGAAATATCATCCCTTGTTGGTTTAGTGAATAAAAAGTGGGTTGATATGATAAGGTTCAGCCCACTCAGGTCAACTGACTCGTATATCTTTCTGTATGTATCAGCTTCAATATCAATGTATAGGGGCTTCAAGTTTCTGACTATATCAATTATCTGAAGCAGCGTGCTGATCCTGTAGTCCTTTGAAAGCCCACCTTCGCTTGGAGACCTATACGTAACTATGCACCTGTCCATCACGCCCTGTTTTGCCATACGTTCTGCCGCTGCTTTATCTGATGCTTGCCATTTCCCT
>ERZ1684502.201-NODE-201-length-11620-cov-140.933506_pt1 | contig 11620 bp, 13 predicted proteins | sample MGYA00580192_ERZ1684502 | MGnify/ENA primary metagenome ERZ1684502 (study PRJEB41476, sample SAMN13258264) | hydrothermal vent metagenome | biome: caldera [ENVO_00000096]; feature: acid hot spring [ENVO_00002120]; material: acidic water [ENVO_01000358] | place...
AAAACGGATTTAGAGTTCCTGATGCACTTTAATATCCCGTCCCTTACAACTCCTTCAATACAACGTTGAGATATAAATTCCGTTTTGTCATTATTAAACACATCATCAATGGTTATTGGCTCATCTCTGATGAAGTTCTCGTGAATGATGCAATTTGGCCCAGCATATTTGAAGAGGCGAGGGTGAACTTTCTTTACTTCTTCAAGCATCTTCCAAGCAACAGCCCTAATTTCCCACTGTGCCCTTGAGCAGAGTCTAAGGGCGAAGAAGTTGTATAGCTCTCTAGCGTTCATAGTTACAACAATGTTAGTGTTTACTCCGTTAGGCAAAACATATCTTGCATCTTCTTCTGGCACTCCAGCCTCCAACAATTTGTAGTAGCTTTCATAAGCCTGTGTGTATGCCTTCTCTACAAGTTCTTTATTTCTTTTTTCTGCAGATGGTGGGACTACGGGTTTATAATATTCATCAATTGGCTTTGCAAACCTGTGGCTCATTTGTGTATAAGAGGCTATTCTATGCCTAACTAATTGGTGAGATGCAACTCTGCTTATTCCTTCAATTGAGAAAGTGTAAACGGAGTGCTCTAGCACACTCCAATAGCCGTGAAGAATTGCATCCCTAATCCAAATTTCAATCTCTTCATCTGTCATGTTTTTCTCATGATAATCCCAACCCTTCCTGCTTCTGCTCATTTTGGCAGCTATTGCAACTACTCTTTCTCCATCCTTAGTATAAGAGACTAGTTTAACATTCATTTAAATAATAGCTTTTGTGGGGAGCGTAAAAAACATTTACTGCTTAATGATACTAAGATAAGACATCGCTTAGTTTCTCTACCAGCCTTGTAAGCAATGCGGCATTCTTTTCTGCATCTTTCTCTGTTTGATCTAATACCTTTTTGACCTCTTCATTATCACCAACTTTTCCTAATCTTTGCTTATATACTACAATCTTGTTCAACTCATCTTCTAGTGAGTCCAAAACAACATTTAGAATATCTAGGCTTACTTTGGTTGTCTTAGTTGCTTTTTCTCTTAAACATGTATAGTGTACTACTGCCTTATTTGATAGGAAAGTGAATAACTCATCCCAATATATTGGTTTTCCGCATATTCCACAATTCCATTTAGTTTGTGGTCTACTGCTCATCAACAGAGTAAAATATTAATTTCTAAATAAATATTGCGGTACGTATGATTAGTGAAAAAGTGCTTTCGGATGCAAGGTTTTATGATAAACTAATTGGTATATTCTTCACATCTGATAACTGCTCGATTTGTGATGAGCTATTTGAAAAAGTAAGGAAACTTCCTATATCTCAAAAATATTTTCTTTTTAAAGTGAACGCAGATGAATATTTGCAATATACAGTAAGGCTGAGTAGAGGTATAATACCAACACTAAGCATTGTAAACACTGAGGGAAAGCTTATCTCAGTTATAGAATCGATAGACATTGATTATATTCAAGAAAAATTAAGAGAAATATACGAGAAAAGAAAGGAATTTCAAGGATTAGCCTTCCCCAAGCCTCAGCAGGTTGAAGACATTAATATTGCGGATTTCTTAGATATAATAAACTTCGTTATGGATGGCAACCCAATAGATTTTAGAACAGCTGAATTCTTTATATTTTATTCTAAAATTCATAAAGAGTATCAGAAAGTGCTAAGTACGCTCGTTCCTGGCGATCCAATAAGTAATTTTTTACTTAAGGGCAAAATCGAAGATAAAATAGACGAAAGCTATACAAATATTCTAGCTTTAGAGACTATATACGGCATTGCAGATGTTAAAGATAAACTTCTGGATAGAATTACAGAGGATGGAATAGTATATAGAAGCAAGAGGAAAGAAGTTAAGGGATTGTTAATTGATGAAGCAGTTACTGGAACTGCACTCTTAACATTATATCAAAGGACTTTTGATGAGAGATTCCTTACATTAGCGCTTAAGATATACGATTGGATCGTAAAGAATTTAGAAAGTGACATAGGCTTTAGAGATTATCCACAAGAAGACCCCATTACTAGGCAAGAATACTTAGAGCCTTTAGCTAATGCAGAAACTTCAATATTCTTAGCTAAATTATGGGCTATAACTGGAGATAATAAAATTAAGGAAAAGGCAGAGAAAGCAATGAAAATTGCATATACATTAGGAAAAGACATTAGAGTTTTATCAAGAGTTGCAATAGCCTATGTGAAGTTAAATGAGCTAATAAAAAGTAAGAAAGAAATTAAAGATGATATTAGGGTTGAGGTAGTAAAAGATAACGGATGTCAAAAAGAAGACTTCAGATATAAAGATCAGTGCTATCAGTCGTTAGATCAAATAGAGTTTAACTTATTTTAGATCTTTGTATAAACTTTAGTAGAATATAAAGATATTTTAGATGGATCTCCACCCTCACATATTATTTTAAAAACTTTGGGTTTGTCTATTACCTCAATTTTACCTATGATGTTAAAACCATAATTCTTTAAAGTTCTTGGAGCGAAAACAGACGAAACTCCTTCTAAAACTAGATTGTAGGCGGAGATTGACTTTACAATTTTATCAATTTGTCCATTAACTAAGGCAGAGCCAAATATTACAGCTGAGTCACAAGTTTCGCTAACAAAAGACGAAAAAGGCTTTACGACTATTTTGCCTAGTCTTTTCTCTTCTGTTGCTAGGAAATCATATACAACTATGGAAGAGAATTTTGTAGTATCAATCTTTGGTGTGTAGCCAAATACGCATAATTTATTCCCTTCAAGTATATCTAATGGATCTCCAAACTGCGGGTTTGGTATTTTACTTACAGCATTTAAAATAGACAGAAGAATTCCTCTCTCTAACGAGTTGTTCTTTAAAGAAGAAATAATTTCATCCATGTTAAGCGCCAAAAGCTCTCCAGCTAATGAATTGCTACCATCTGGTATAGTATGTGCTATTCCTAAACTACCGTCATTTAAATAAGTAGCAATATATGTTACACCAACACAAGCACTTATAATTCTTTTATCTTTAATAGAAAATTTTAATTCCTCGATAATTTCATCTAATATCATAGGTTAAAAATCGAATTCAAAATTAAAAACGATGATGTTGTTCCACCCCTAATGATTGGTGATTGGAGGGTTGATTCTGAGTATGATGACGTCGAGCACTACTGATTGGTGATTGTCGGACCACCTCTGACTACTTTGTTTTTATATTTCCTACAAATCTTGATATGACGTCTAACGCAAAATCCATCTTTCCAGTTAATGTATACCAATACAAAGAGGTGAAGCTTCTTTTTGCAGAATGATATAATGTTGAAGGGCCTAAAGCTCTGCTTTTCTGATAATCCATATAAACGAACATTCCCTCGTTATAACCAGCATAACCAGCACACATAGCTCTTCCGTCAAATTTCTTTTTCTCATATCCAAAGATCTCATTTGCAATGTTTTCACTAACACTAATAGCCTGGAAGTGTGCAAGACTACCAGTCTTTGGCGGTAATAAAATATTTGTAGCATCTCCCGCAACATAAACTTCAGAATAACCTTTGTAGTTTAAAGTTTCTTTATCAACTGGAATAAAGCCGGAGTTGTCTATAAGGTTTGAGAACTCCTCACCAACTTTTATTGGTGTGTCAATTAATGCGAGGTCGTATTCTATCTTTTGCCCGTCTTCTGTGTAAATTATTTTCTTTTCTTTATCAACTTGTGCAATTTTAACTCCTCTCATAACATTTATTGCTAACTCTTTTGCCCTTTTCCCCAATTTCTCTGCCATTGGCTTTTGCAACTCTGGAGGTTGAGCAACTGGATTAATTAATGTTATTTCTGCTTTAGGAAACCTTTGCCTTAATAAAAAGGCAAATTCAAAAGGCGCCATTGGGCATTTTATAACTCCGAAGTAGCCTACAACTATCTTTTTACCTTGAAAAGAGTTTATCATTTCCCTCATTTTTATAGCTCCTTCTATATTGTGCCAATGTGGGAGACCAATATCTTTATTTACAACTCCAGGGGATAAAACCAAATAGTCGTAGTTTAATTCTTTTCCACCTTGCGTAACAACTTTTCTATTTTCTATATCAACTTTAATTACTCTATCTTTTATTAATTTTATCTTAGGATTTAGCAATTCTGTTACTTTCCTCCTTATTGCATCTTCCTTTTCTAATCCCATTGCCACATCAACTATGCCAGGTTGATAATAGTGGTACTCTGATGGCTCAATTACAGTGACATCAATTCCCTTTTTTGCTAAGGAATTTGCTACTACAGTACCTGCATTGCCAGCTCCTACTACTAAGACTTTCATCGTTAGTTTTTATACTTTGTTCCATAAAAACTTATTTTATGAAGTTTAGGATTACCCTAAAGGTTGTGATTAAAAACGCTAAACTATTTTTTAGGTAAAATTATAATGTAAATGAGATGATGAGGAAAATTTCTCTTGAGCGAATAAGGAGAGGTGCACTTAGGTCTCTTGTGTTGTCATGCTTATATGAGAAAGAAATGTATGTGTATGAAATAATTAAAACTATACAGTCAAAAACAGGGGGATTTTATAAGCCTAGCCCTGGCTCGATATATCCTGTTTTGAAGTCCTTAATAAAGGAAGGCCTTGTAGAGAGCTTTGAAAAAGACGGAAAGAAATATTATAAGCTAACTGAAAAGGGGGTAAAGGAATATAACAAAATAAAAGAAGAAAAAGAGAATTTCTTCTCAGAATCAAGCCCTATAAAGAAGAAAATAATTGATGTGCTGTTCGAAGTAGGATACTTGATTTACATTAACAGAGAGAGTCTAAATGATGAAAAGATTCAAAAAATCTCAGAAATATTACAAAATTGTAAAAAAGAGATTGAAAATCTATTTGAGAAAACTAAGTAACTCTAATGTTTTCTTTACTACAGTAATAGGATCGACATCAATTACAAATATAGTGGGCTCTTTGCCATAATCGCCAAGGTCTACAACGTAATTAGGTATTTTGCCTAACCTCTTATAAGCCATTTCCATCATGAAGTTCATGGTGTGACCTTCTTTTTTCCTGCTCTCTTCTGGTTCCTCTTTTCTATTAAAGATAAAAGTGTTGTCCTTAGGGAGGTTTTTAACAATTTCCTCATAATATTTCACATTTATTGCGCTCCTCATTTGTTTGTCGTATTGCATTGCCGTTAAAATCACCCTAGCTACATGGTCTGAAGCACCAAATGCTGGGGGCAAACAATATATAACTCTATTAAAAGCAACTGTAAGCCTGCCTGGGATTGCTGCAACATCTTCAACTGTCCTTGCATTACTTAATGCATAACCAATATTTGTTCTTATTTCTGGAATAAGTAAATAAGATCTATCGTCATTTACAAAAATGTCTACTGCTTGTTTTAATTTTATAAGGACTTCTTGCCTTTCATCCATATATACAAGTTAAAAGGAATTAATAAAAAGAATGATGAAAAGACCACAAGATGATTGATGATGTCTCCTAGTCCATCTGACTACTGTGGCTTACTTATTGTCTTTAGAGTTGAAAGAGTTGCAAAGAACTCTTGACCTGCTGGGACTACTATAACTAAATTGCCCCTTTGCGATATGTCTGATAACATTTCAAGAAATCTTAGTTGAAGTGCAACTGGGTTATTTTGATAAGCTTGCGAAGCTTCAGCCAATATATTTGCAGCTTGCCTTTCTCCTTCACTTAAAATTATTTTTGCTCTTCTTAGTCTTTCTGCTTTTGCTTGTTCTGCTATCGCAGATAAAAGCTCTGGCGATATCCTTATATCCCTTATAGTTACTTGCGTAACTTTAATTCCCCAACCTTCAGTTACTGTATCTAAAATCTCTTGAAGACGTTTATTTATTTCCTCTCTTTTAGTTAGAACTTCATCCAATTCCATTTGACCAACTATATCTCTCAGAGATGTTTGGGCATAATTTAATATAGCTGCTGCATAATCCCTTACGCTGACAACTGCTTTTAGAGGATCTACAACCTTGTAATAAACTACTGCATCTATTGTCACAGTTACATTATCTTTTGTCACTATAGTTTGAGGTGGTACATCAACAGTTACTATACGTAAGTCAACTATCAAGGGTCTGTCAATGAAAGGAATTAAGAAAATGATGCCAGGGCCTTTAACGCCTAAAACCCTTCCTAATCTTAATACAACTGCTCTTTGCCATTCAGCAACAACCCTAAAAGACATCGCTATAAATATGATTATGATTATCAAGAGAAAGACTAAACCTATAATTAAACCTATGGGTGTCATATATTCTCTAATACTAATTATCGCTAAAGTTTAAATCTTATTAGTAAAGCTGAAATTATCAGCCCTAAGCTAAATCCTAGAATATAAATTAATAGGACGTAATTCACGCTAACCCCAGATTGATATGCAACATTTTCGCGTACCCCGTTAAAAAAAGAGGAAATAGATTTTTTGAAGTTATAGCTTTTTAGAAAGTTAATCATAGTGTCGTATTCAGACTTAATGTGCTGAGTAACTGAGTTGAGTAAGGGGGAAGAAATTACATAGCTTGAAGATAATGTGAAATTGCCCGGGTAATATACAATATAAAATGAGGAGGAAACATTAGGAAATATAGCTAAACCTAGTTGGTTAGTATAGTTTTGAGCTATGGGCTTAAGGCCCGTAAGGCTGAGCTCTTCAATAATAATTGACTGATTAGGTAATGGTTTGCCGAAAACGCTCATATTTACGTATATTGTGTTGTTTTTTTCATAAGTAGTAATATTAGGTTTTATTGGCCAAAGCACAATTGCATCATCAGATCCGACTGAAAGTATAACGTTTGGTTTCCACAAGTTAGTTAGATTTGCTAAAGACTGAACTCCAACAACAGACTCTGCAGTGTCAAAACCTATTGAATAAGCGTAAGGGACTAATGACAGTTTACCATTTTGCATAAAGTATAAATTCATTGTACCCTCTATGTTCATACTTACAACGCTTCCTCCTCCTGGACCGCCAAAAACGAACTCCAAATCATTTGGAACTCCAGCTAGTGAAAATCCACCAATTAAGAACTCTCCACCAATTGGAGCTTTATAGAATATTCCAGATACATTATTTATTTTATATGCAAAATAGAGAGTAGAATTTTTAATAAACATATATAAAGAGATTGAAGAAGGAAGGGTAATATTGTATGTTGGCCCTTCATAATAAACAACCCCAAAACCTTGATAAGTAGTTACATAGCCATTAAGCTTAGCAATAAATGGGCCGGAAAAGTTCCATAAGTTTAAAACCAACGTTGCCTCGAACTCATCACTTTTTATTTGATGGAACAGAATTACATCTTGTGCCCAATAAATCCCGTCGATCATTGCATTTAGTTGAAGAGAAGCATTGCCAGAAGTAAAATATTGCCCATTTGGTAGATAAGATGATCCAATGCTCATTGAAGTAATGTTAACTACTCCCATAACCATATTAGTAACATAAGTGGAGAATAAAGAATAAAATGAGATACCCATAGGATAAGAGACAGTAAACGCTACACTAGAAAGAGAGAATGCCAAAGGCGATAATAGAAGTCCTAAGAGAGAAAGAAGGAACAATATCGCTATAATTCTCATAAAGTTATTTTTTGATTTTTACTTATTAAGTATTATGGTAAGTCATATTGCTATTCCGCTTATAATCCTTGTTGTTGTTATTGCACTTTTAATAATTACTGGGCAATATGCAAACCCTATAGTTGCTATTCCATCAATGGCAATAGTTGGTTTTATTTCATATAGAATAGGCTATGTGATATATAAAACAAGGAATAGAAATCTTTTCTCTTATGTCGGGAAAATTGGAAAAGCCATAGAAAACATTCCTAAAGGTGGAGAAGGATATGTTATGATTGAAGGGGAATTATGGAAAGTTATTGCTGAGGAACCAATATTTGAAGGAGATAAAGTAATAGTTGTAAGAATGGAAGGTTTAAAACTGAGGGTAAAGAAATATTCGGAAAATGATAAAAATTAAACTTTCAGCCTTAGATTTGCTGAGAAGTTCTGGCTATCAAATCATTGAAGAAGATGACCATGTAATAATTAGATTTAGTCCTCCTTCAATTAGTGAGGCGATAGGCTCAGATGAGGAGTTTGAATCAGAGAGCAGAGTAATTGAAATAATTACAAAAAAGGAGAATGATGAGCTAGTCATATTAGATGCTTATATAATAGAAGGAAATAATAAAAAGAGGAAATTGGATTTGAGCGAACTTGAGCTATGGGCTGAATATTTAGGTGGTGAATAATGCCTTACCTCTTCGTTTATGGCTCTTTAAGATATGGCTTTGAGTTACATGGATTGCTTAAAAATTCTCGTTTTATAGGTTTGGCATTTGCCGAAGGCTATAAAATGTATGATATAGGAAGCTATCCGGGCGTTGTAAGAGGGGAAGGGATTATTTATGGAGAAGTATATGAAGTTGATGAAGAAACATTGGCATTGCTTGATAGGGTAGAAGATTATAACGGAAGACCAGATGACCTCTACGTTAGGGAGAAAACAAAAGTTTACTTTGATGAGAGAAGAAGATATTCCCTTTCAGACGTTTATATTTACGTTTATAACCAAGATATTTCCGGGAGAGAAGTTATAGAAGAAGGGGATTATTCTAAATATGTAAGAATGCCCGTTATACTAAACTATTTTGCTTATGCAGAAAACACAAACGAAGAAGTACTAAAGCAAAGGGGAGTTAAAAAATTGCTAAAGAAAATTAATGCAGTTGCCAAGGGCTATAGAATGATATTTAACATACCTTGCAGGTGGGGGTATTGTGCAAACCTCGTTGAAGACCCTAATGGGAAAATATGTGGTTACATTTATGTTATGCTTGAAGACGAACTTAGCACTTTAGATAAGGCAGAAAATCACCTAGTTAAATACATGAGGGAAGTGATAAAAGTTGAGGATGAGCAAGGGAAAGAGTATTACGCTTACGCTTACGTCTCATCAGATAAAGAGCTAAGAGGGAAACCTTCAGAGGAATATTTAAACTTAATCAGAGAAGGATTAAAGAAGGGATGGGGAAATAAGTGTATAAGCACTGGATTAGAATGATGAGGCCCGCCCTTAGCGGATTAGTGAGGAGAGAACCCGAGTCTGATTAAAAAATTACAGCTAGTATTACTCCAATCCCTAAAACTACAGAAGAGTATATGTTATAGTAAAATGCTCTTCCAAAATCTCCTTTTGAGGCTAAATAATATGCGTAAGCCATTATTAATCCGTGAAGTATTGTAGCAATATAAGCTATAAAGCCCAGACCGTACAGGAAGTCACCAGCAAAAGCTAAAATTACAGAGAGGAGCTGATTTACCCCTGCAAAAGGCAATGCCTTATTGCCTAGTAGAACAGCAAAGCTGTGCAAACCCATTTGTCTATCAAAATCCGCATCTGGAATGTGATTGTATAAATCAAAACCTACAGCCCAAAATATTGTGCTAATAACGAAAAGCCAAGGTATTCCTGCTAAAAGCTGAGATAAAGATGAAACATATAAACCTAGAGATGCTACAGCACCACTAAATACAGCCAAACCTTGAACTGTTGCTATTTGATAATTAGCAAATGCAGTGTATCTCTTCATGTAAGGGTATGTCATAACTACTAAGGCTACTAAAGGCGAAAACAACAAAGCGTAAATATTGACGAAATATGCAGAAATAAAGAAACCTATAAGTGAAACAATTATCATTATTTTTGCTTCCTTTACAGTAATTTTACCAGTTACTAATGGCCTCGTCCTAGTCCTTGGGTTTTTTGCGTCAATCTCTCTATCTGCTAGGTTATCGTTAGTCATACCTGCTGTTCTTAAGAAGAAGAGGGCAACAAAGATCATAAACAAAATATACAAAGGAGGAATTTTCTTTATAGCTACAAAGGCTCCCATATAGGCCATGGGTAAACTGAAGAATGTTTGCTCAATTCTCAAAAACCTCAAATAAATGTAAAGTTTGCTTTGGCTTTGCGCTGCCCCTCCCGGATCCCACTGCATATATTTAATTATTTTTTACAGTTTTTAACTTCTTGTACTGAAGATAGTAATCAAGTCCGTCAACCAATGCTCCTATACTAGCTTCAATTACACTGCTAGAAACTCCTTCGGTTCTCCAATTCATTAATCCATCGGTAAATTCTATGGTTACTCTAACTATACTTTCAGTGTTTTTGACTTCTCCAGGCAAAATTACTCTGTAGTCAATCAGTTTAACATTTCCTATTTCTGGATAAACTTTTTGTAACGCTTTTCTTAATGCTAAATCTACTGCATTTACTGGTCCAACGCCTTCAGATACTTCTAATTGTCCATTGACTTTTACAACTGCTATAGACAAGCCGCTACTTTCATTTATCACTTTCCAATATTCTACATCTATCTTTTTCTCGTACAAACCCAACTCTTGCAACGCAACTAACACAGCAGATGCGGGAGCTAAATCAAAACTATAGCCCTTATTTTCCAGCTCTTTTATTCTCTTTAATGCCTTCTTTAATCTCTCATCTTTTTTGTCAACCTTCAGTCCTAAACTCTCTAAATAAGTCACAAGGTTTGAAGTGCCAGAAAGCTCAGATATTACAAACCTCCTTGTATTTCCTACTAAAGAGGGGTCTATGTGCTCATAAGCCTTTGTAACTTTCATTACTGCATCTGCATGTACCCCAGCTTTATGAGTAAATGCAAAATCACCAACATAAGGCTGATATGGGTTTGGATGAAGCCCTGCCAATTCATATACAAGCCTTGAAACCTCTTTAAGCTTCTTTAAGCTGTCATTTCCTTTAAGCACTCGAAATCCCATTTTTAACGCTAAATTAGGTATAATTTGAACTAGATCAGCATTTCCAGTCCTTTCGCCAATGCCATTTATAGTACCTTGAACGTGCCTTGCTCCAGCTAAAACCCCCATTAAGCTGTTTGCAACAGCACAGCCAGAGTCATTATGCATATGTAAACCTATCTTAGTTTTAACCTCACTTACAACAATTTTAGTTATCTCATAAACTTCGTGTGGAAGACTCCCGCCATTTGTATCAGCTAAAGCTATTACATCTGCTTTAGCTTCTTCAGCAGTTTTTACCACTTTTAAAGCGTACTCCCTATTCTCCTTAAAGCCTTGATAAAAGTGCTCAGCATCAAATATAACTTTAAGGCCGTGGCTCTTCAAGTAATTTATGCTGTCATATACTAGCTCAATGTTTTCTTCTGGCTTTATTTTTAAAACGTCAGTAACGTGAAGTATCCATGACTTGCCAAAAATTACTGCAACATCTACATCTGCCTTTATTATTGCGTTTAAGTTAGGATCTTCTTTTGCGCTAAACTCTTTTCTCCTTGTGCTACCAAAAGCAGCAATTTTTGCCTTTGAAAGAGAATATTTCTTTATTTCTTTGAAGAATTCTTCATCTTTTGGATTTGAGCCTGGCCATCCCCCTTCAATATAGTCTACTCCTAGTTCGTCTAATGCTAAGGCTATTCGTATTTTATCATTTAAAGTAAAAGAGACATTTGCAGATTGTGCTCCATCCCTTAAAGTTGTATCCAATACCTCAACAGATTTCGTAAACACCGGTCATAGGTTACTCTTAT
>ERZ1684502.202-NODE-202-length-11597-cov-1584.826287_pt1 | contig 11597 bp, 12 predicted proteins | sample MGYA00580192_ERZ1684502 | MGnify/ENA primary metagenome ERZ1684502 (study PRJEB41476, sample SAMN13258264) | hydrothermal vent metagenome | biome: caldera [ENVO_00000096]; feature: acid hot spring [ENVO_00002120]; material: acidic water [ENVO_01000358] | place...
TAATCTTGGGATCTTTTTGCATAGGAGAGAATTATAAAGCAGTTCCTTTCCCTGCATATGTTCCACCTAAACCTAAAGATCAAGACTGCAATAATAATGACAATTGCTACATCAACGTAATAATAGTAAGGGATGCCGTTAACGTAAGGTATTTTCTTCTGGTAAAGATAAATTCCGATAAAAGCCAAAAGAATAAGCGAGGGTATTTTTATCGCTTCTATTAACGCTTTCTTATAATCTCTAAAAAGTAAGACTAAAGCACCATAACCTATAAGGATGAAAATAAGCCCATAGGGTAGGAGAAGGAGGTCATAAACAGAGAGAATAACAAGTAAAACTCCTAGAGTAAAAATAATTATACCAAACTTGCGAAGGAAGTTATGAATTCTAAACATCATAAATATCTAAGTTAAAGTCCTAATATAATCAACTAGTGGATTAATTTCATTCAACTCGTCACTAAAAGGGTTCTCTAATAACGTCCTTTTGAATGGAATTTGAATTACCATTGGCTCTCTGAAATACCTCCTTACCTTTTCATAGTCAATTTGATATTCCGTCCTAACCTCATTTATTACAATACCTATTGGTCTAAATAACTGAATATTAGTCATAGCGATTGTAAAATTTCTCTCTATAATCTCTTTTAAAAAATCACTTATTGGGAGCATGACTCTCAATGTTTGATCTATTAACTCATCTGGCGGAGTCAGAACAATTATTGAGTGATACGTGTAAGAATTTGACGCTTTTATCCATGAAGTTAAATCAAGGTCAAAAAACTCATCTGAAGGGAGAGGAGGGTTATCCACTATCATAATGTCATACATCATTAACTTCTTGTATTCCTCAATAATTTGAGACTGATCTGCTGGATAGTCAAATCTAACTACTCTTAAGCCTTCAAGGTCTTTCCAATAGTTTCCACTCCCAAACTTATCTTGAATTCCTAAAAAACTAGAAATAGACTTGGATAAAGATCTATCAACTAAAACCACTTTGTTATTAAGAGACAGTTTGGTAGCTAATTTGAATGCTATTAAAGATTTACCTACACCACCCTTAAGACTTAATATATTAATTCGAATCATTATAATTATATTCTCTTAAAGTAGACTTTTAAACTTTTTGTAGGTAATATAGAGTTAAAATACTATATATTGATTAGTATTATTCTTGTTTTTTGTATTACTATTCCTACTTTTCTTGAAAAATAGCTAGACTCTAATTAGCTTACTTTCTTTGGTATATCCCTTCCTAAAAAGCTGATTACTGAAAGCAGAGCAGGAATTAAGGCATAGATTAAGACTGATAAAATTGCCACTATCACATTAGTTGATGTAGTTGGTATCAGGTCCAATGCTTGAATGAGAGTACTAAAAGGTGAACTAGATAACAAAATAAAAGGAAGCTGTGTGGCACCCCAAGATGGTAAGTACTCTGAGATTACCTCGTATTGCGGTGAATGAGTTAGAAGACTTATGAAAGAGAGTACAGTAGATATTAAAACAGAACCTATCAGAATGGAACTTGAAATTATAAATGACAAGCTGCTCCTCCTTAAAACTTCCCCTATCATAAATGCTATATTAAAAAATACTAGTGAAGAAAAAAGTACAGAGAGAATAGTTTCTGGAAGTACATTTATGTCTTGCTGTAAGCCAAAAAACCCATAGGAAAACACAACGGAAAGGACAACCATTATAAGATAGACAAGAGTTAAGAGAGAAAATGACCCTAACCACTTCTCCGCCAAAAACCTCGACCTTGTTATAGCTTTAGTCAAAAAGAAATCAATAGTACCTTGTTCATACTCTTCTGACATAGAACCAGAGGCTATTGAAATTGCAAGAAAATGGAGGAGAAGAGATTGAGGAAGAAGAACTCCTAAAGCCCACATATAAGGGTAAAGAGGGGTTAAAAGGACTCTTACTCTCTCTGATGGGACAAGATAGACTGCCAAATACACGGCTATCTCGAAGAAAAGGGAGACAATTAGAAGGACAATAAACTTCTTCCTAGATATAGCCCTTTTCCATTCATAAAACAATATTTCAAGCATTACTTATCGCCCTAGAGTATGCTTCTTCCAAATTTAAATCCATGTAAAAACCTCTGATGTGAAAACCTGACTCAACTAAGGCTTTGAGCAGTTCTTCCCTCTTATCCTCGCTCATTGAAACTACTAGTTTCTTACCCTCTTTGAACACTTTTTTAACATATTCTAAAGAAGAAACAAAGTTACTTATTTTTTCTAACTCTTCTCCTTCTATTATAACTTGTATCCCCAAAAACTTCTTTACAAGGTCTTCCACATTACCTTCAAATAGAATTTTGCCTTTATAAATCATATAAACCTTATCTGAGAGTTTCCTTACGTCCTCAAGCTCATGAGATGTCATTAGGATTGAAGAACCATTCCTCTTCAGCTTATCAAACAGTTCCCTTACCTTAAGTGAGAAGATAGGGTCAATACCTATATTAGGTTCGTCCAAAACAAGGATCTCTGGGTTTCCCAACAAAGCTTCAGCAATAGCTATCCTCTGAGTCATTCCCTTGCTGTATTTAGCTACTTGCCTATTGGCAAACTCACTCATACCAACTAAATCAAGGAGCTCATCAACTTCTTCTTTCTTAACACCTTTGATTTTAGCTGATAAAAACAAAACTTCCCTCCCTGTCATAAATGGAGGTAAGTTTGGTAGCTCTTGAACATAACCTAAGTGCTTAAACACGCTTTTGTCCTTGTAAGGGTTTTTTCCAAGAATTGTGACCAAACCTCTCTCCGGTTTAATAAGAGTTAAAATAATCCTTACCAACGTAGTTTTCCCAGCTCCGTTAGGCCCAATTAACGAAACGAACTCTCCTTTGTTCACGTTTAAAGATACGTTTGAGAGAACTTCTTTCCCATTGTATTTCTTTACTATTCCTTCCGCTTCAATCACACCATATAATCCCTTTTTCTGAATAAAAAACCTTTTATTTTTCAAATGAAAGAGAATATAATATGACAAGACTCGTCTGGATGATAGGAGGAGCACAAGGACTAGGTGTTGATACGTCTGCCAACATATTTGGAAATGCTGTTGCAAAAGCTGGTTATTATCTCTTTGGAAACAGAGAATATTACTCAAACATAAAGGGAAGGCATAGCTACTTTGAAGTTGTAATAAGTGAAAACCCAGTAAAGAGTTTGTCTTCCTACACAAACATACTAGCTACATTTGATGCCGAAACAATTTTCCAGCATTTCACAGAGGTTAGAGACTACTTGATATACAACACGGAGTTTGAAAATACTTCAGTTGACTTAGTTAGGTCAATGGAACCTGAAATGACAGAGCAAGTCAAAGAAGAGCTAAAGAAAAACAACCTAGGTTTTACTATAAAAGACGTGTTAGAATACGTTAAAAGTAGAGGAGTAAAAGTAATTGGCTTTAATTATACAGAGTTAATAAAGAAAATTGCAGATACCTTCAAAGTCCCTATGTCAGTAGTAGAGAGAGCTAAAAACATGATTGCTGTTGGTGCATCTTACGGTTTATTAGGATTAAAAATTGACTTCTTAAAAGATGCAATATCTTCAGCCTTTAAGAATGAACTTTTCGTCAAATTTAACACAATGGCTGTTGAATTGGGTTATAATGCTGTGCCCAATGCTTATAACTTGAAAGAATATAAAGTTGAAAAACCAAGGATTCAAGTTGATGGAAACACTATATCAGCTTTAGGAAAATTAGCTGGTGGTTTGAGATTTCAATCTTATTACCCTATAACACCAGCATCTGATGAGAGTACATATATTGAAGCAAATCAAAACCTTGACATAATCACAGAGGGCAATGAACTAAGAAAAGGTGGGGTTGTAGTTATTCAAGCAGAAGATGAATTAGCAGCAATAAACATGGCAAATGGTGCTGCTTTAACTGGTACAAGAAGCGCTACTGCAACATCTGGCCCAGGGTTTGCACTAATGGCTGAAGGAATAAGTTGGGCTGGTATGAATGAAGTACCCGTTGTAATTACATATTATATGAGGGGGGCACCATCAACTGGACTACCTACAAGGTCTGGGCAGGGTGACTTAAAATTTGCACTAAATGTAGGTCACGGTGAGTTTCCAAGGATTGTCATTGCCTCTGGAGACCACGTAGAAATATTTTGGGATGCTATTTGGGCACTAAACTTAGCTGAAAAATATCAAACCCCAACAATCCACATAATTGAGAAGACGCTTGCTAATGCTTATTCTGTCTTTGATGAAGAGTTGATAAGAAATAAACCTTATGTTATTGAAAGGGGCAAAATCGTTAAACCTACAGGCGATTACTTCAACAGATTTGAAATAACAGATGATGGGGTTTCACCCAGAGCATTCTTAGGTGAAGCTAGCATTTTCCATGCTGGGGATGAGCACAATGAGGAAGGGCATATCACTGAAAATAGCATCAATAGGATGAAGATGTATCAAAAAAGGATGAAAAAATTAGAATTAGCTGACAGAGAAATACCAGAAGAACAAAGAGTCAACATAGTTGGAGATTCAGATATTGTATTACTAACTTGGGGTTCACCTAAAGGGGCTATACTTGAGGCAATGGAAGAATTAAGCAAAGAGGGGATAAAGACAATGATGGTGCAAGTAAGGATGTTTAATCCTTATCCAGCAAGGTTAATGAGGAAAGTACTTGAAGGTAAAAGTAAAATAATAGCAGTTGAAAACAACTACCAAGCTCAAGGTGCAGAAATATTAGCTGAGAAAACGGGAATATTTGCAACAGATTTTATCTTAAAATGGACCGGAAGACCTATAACTAGGGAAGAAGTAATAGAAGGTGTGAAGAAAATAGTTCAAAACAACGAAAAGAGGGTGGTATTATATGGCGGAGCGTAAACCAGTATTTGTTGATTGGTGTCCAGGCTGTGGGAACTTTGGAATACTGAAGGCTGAAGAATTAGCGATAAGAGAGCTTGGTATTGATCCAAAAAAAGTGACAATAGTATCTGGAATTGGTTGTTCTGGCAAGCTTCCACACTTCATGAACTTACCAATATCTGGAGTTCACACGCTTCACGGCAGATCTATTGCCTATGCAACAGGGATAAAGTTAGCCAATCCATCATTAGAAGTTATTGTCAACATAGGAGATGGAGATGGGTTGGGAATTGGAATGGGACATTTCGTACACTTAGGAAGAAGAAACATTGATATGACAGTATTGGTTCACAACAACGGAGTTTATGGTCTTACAAAAGGTCAAGCCTCTCCCACTTTACACAGAGGAGAGAAAACAAAGTCTTTGCCTAAACCAAATATAATGGACGCTGTAAACCCAATAGCAGTTGCTTTGGCATCCGGATATACATTCGCAGCCAGAGGCTATGCTTACGACGTTATACACTTGAAAGAGTTGATAAAAGCTGCGATAAAGCATAAGGGAAGCGCACTGGTAGAGATCTTGCAACCATGCCCAACTTATAACGATATAAATACAAAAGAATGGTATGATAAGAGAGTATATAAGCTTGAGACTACTGGCTGGGACCCAATAGTCAAGAAGAAGGAAGAAGCCCAGAAAAAGTTTGAGCAAGCAATTCTAAAATCTTATGAATGGGGAGAAAAAATACCAATTGGTATATTTTATCAAAACGAGCTAGTACCAACTTTTGAAGACAGATTAGTTGCTAACATACCTAATTATAAGGACTTCTATCCAGCTAAACAGCCTATCGAAATTAATGGAGTTAGTAATGTAAAACTTGATGACTTGATAAAGAGCAAAAGAGTTTAATTTCCTACTAAAATGAATTTCTTACTTTTTCTATCTTCTATTACTTTTCCTTCATCTGCCAATTCGTAAAGTGCTTTTCTTATCTTTTCATCACTAGCTAAGTTAGTCAACACACTATGTATCTCTTTTACATCCATTGGTTTTTCTTTCAGCAGATTTATTATGACATTCTTTAATTCATCCTCTTCTGGAGCAACTACTACTGTCACTTCATCGTCGTCATAAACTACTTCTAAGTTCTCTTCAATCTCTTTCCTTTTCTTATTCATGGTTACACTCATATCCATCATATCATATATTCACAATACTAAAATATAAACTTTTGTTAATCATCCTTGAATAGTTTAAACACGAAAGATCGAATATTATAATTTAAATTATAGGTTGTTAAAAAACAAGTCATTATGTATATTGAGAGTTATGAACAAAATAAAGAAAGAGAGAAACAAAAAATTATTGACTTATCGATTCTCCTGTAGAAACTAGCTCTTCACCAGATGCTGTCTCTAATGGTTTGTTTTTAGTCTCTGGTATACCGAAGTATGTCAAAGCCGCTGCTACAAATGCTATAGCACTTAAGAATCCAATTGCAAAGCTTTCACCATATGCATGGAAGAAATACGGAAAGACAAAGGCTGTTAAAGAAGCACCTATTCTCCCCGCAGCAACTGTCATTGCTTGTACAGTTCCCCTGACTTTAGTTGGTGCTAATTCCACTCCTAACATTCCAGATGCGCTAACTGACCCTGGTCCCGCCTGTGAGAAGAAATTATATAAGCCATACATTGTTAAGGCAATTGTTGCAGGTACTACAGCTTTCAATGAAGCAAACATTAATAAAGCTAAAGCCATTCCTATAAAACCTATTGTCTGCATTGGTTTTCTTCCAACTCTATCAATCGTAAGTATTGCAACTATACCGCCTGGAACGGTAAATGCGAACTCGATAATAAACTGGAATATAGCACTATTATTTATCCCTACGCTTTTAGCAATGTCACTAGGGCCAAAAAGTATTCCAGAGTACGCTACAATATCAAATAGGAACCATAAGAGTGCAGCCGAAATAAATACTTTCCAAAATCTAGCAAAATAATCAGAAAACGTATTTATATCCTTGGTATTTCCACTTACTTGAACGTCTGTTTTTGCTAAAGTCTTTACCACATCTTTGAACTTTTTGGCATCACCCTTAATCCTCAACAAGTACCTAGGTGTTTCTGGTATTTTTCTCCTCAAGTATATTACTGAGGCAGCCGGAATAGCTCCTGCCGCTAATACAACTCTCCAAATTAAATCCGGAGACGCTCCTGCTGCTTGCAAACCTAGATCAATCGCTGCTGCCGTTGTAGCGCCAAAACCCCACATCATTCCGAAACCAAACGCTATCAGTTTTCCTCTATCTTTTGCATTTGAATGTTCTCCCATTATCATTGGTGAAAGTACATAGTCGGCACCTACTCCTAAACCTAGAAGACCTCTTACCAGAACAAGTTCTAAGGGTGTTGCAACAAAGGCTTGTAAAACTGCACCTACTGTCATTAAAGCTACATCAATGCCATAAAATGTTTTCCTTCCTTTATTAGCCAATAAACCAAAAATTATCGCACCTATCGCAGCACCTATTAAGGCTGAACCTGCCACTAAACTGTCCCAAAGCGTATAATCTGGTGATGAACTTGTTATTCCAAAGCTAGCTAGCACAGTAGTTAATACTATACCTATTGAAGATAGATCGTAGCCGTCAGTAAAAACTCCCATACCAGTTGTTAGAAGAGATTTTATGTGCCACACATCGAAATTTCTTTGATCTAGGGGTTTGAAGTAATCTGAGATCTTCATTTGATATAAAGATTTTTTAACATTTTATAAAGATTGCCCACTTACCTCATATAGTACTATATTTACCCATATATACTATATAACCCTACATAGTCTAAAGGAATAAACTATATAATCCTCATAGGATACATATCAAATATGGAATATAAAATAAGCAATCTGCTTGACGAGAACGGGAACTTAAAGAAAGTGCCAAAAGGGTTTTCAGCTATTGAACTTGAAAACAGCAAAAAGCTCATGCTAATTAACGCAGAAAAGAAGCTTAATATAATTCTGGTTAGAGTATATAAGGACGTATATGCAACAAGAATGCTTCACGGTAACAAAGTTCTGTACAAATTCTTAAGATATGACGAGAATTTGTTTAAACTGAACAGAGGAGAAAATTACATGGTGAAAGCATTGAATGAGATCATTAGAAAAGTGGAAGAGAGATTTGATGTTGAAAAAAGCAAAGATATACTATATTACCTCTATCTAGTGAGAGGCTGTATAAAGGGGGATAAATCAAGTTGCAGTGAACTAGAAGACTACGTAGAATTTGAAACTATTGACTAAGACCTAATCTACCGTTTTCTTTATTTAAATAATCATAAACTAGTGAAATGAAATCCCCATCTGGGTTTTTCGATTTTTCAACTATGTACTTAAGTGTCTCAAGCTCTAATGCAGATACTTTGTAAATTAGTAAAAATAGACCAGAAGGCTTGTGAAGTAAAGCGACTATACTACCTCTATAGACATATAGAGAGAGCGTTCTTCCTTCAACTTTCTCTAAAACTTGCAAATCGTCTAAGCTTAACCTAGTTATTTTATCTTCCCAAAGAGAAAGAAGCATCTTTTCTTGTTGCTCATCACCTTTTTCAAGTTCTACAAATTTCTTTATTACTGAGCTCACGTATAACTTTTTTAGTATCGCTTTATAAATTCATGTGTTGAAAATAGGAGTAACTGATGAAGGAGAATTAGCACAGCATATAGCAAGTCACTTTGACGAAACAGTGGTTATAACTTCTCCTCAAAAAGTACTAGAGGAAAAGCCAGATGTAGTTGTACACACATTTGAGCTACCCTATCCAGAGGCTAATAAAAACCAAGGTACAGCTTGGAATATAAATACATGGTATGCTATAAACGTAGGAAGGGCAGCTAGCAAGATAAAAGCTGTGAACGTTTATCTCTCCTCTTTTATGATATTTGATGGCAAGAAGGGGTTTTACTCTGAAACGTCAACACCAAACCCTCTCAACTACTATGGTTTAACGAAATTGGCTGGAGAGACTGGAATAATGAGTTTAGGCAACTACCTGATCGTTAGACTTGGTTTGCTTTATTCTATGCAGTACAAAGGCTTGCTTTATCCCTACATAAAAGCTATGATAAAGAAAAGGAGAGTAAAATGCAATGCTAATTTCTTTGTATCTCCTATAAGGGTCTCAGAAGCTGGTGAAATAATATCTTTGTTGATAAAAAGGGGTATAAAAGGGGTTGTCAACGTTGGAGGAAAAAGGAAAAATATGGTTGAAGTTTGTGAAGAGCTAGGGGATATGTTTGAGGCGGAAGTAATTCCTTTTGAGGGGAAATATTATGACTTCTCATTAGATGTCTGGTTACTTAACGGTTTAGGTCTTTCTGTTAGGGGTTAAGAAGAAGTCGTATCCTCTCTTCATCATCACTCTATCCAGCTCCGTTACTAAGTTCTGCATATAAAAGTCTATATAGGGGTATTTAGTGTTAATTGCCTCAAATCTCATTAAAGTAACAATCTTACCAAGTCTTTGTAATTTTTGTTCAGTACTTTCTTCTACGTAGAGGAATCTCATAAGTTCTCTACCCAAGCTTCTATCAATTTTAGCTTTTCTTGCATAAAGTAATTTAAAAAACAAGAATATTGATTTTCCTACTCTTTTTAATAAATCGTGAACATCAGTCGAATTCTCAATACCATATACAGTTTCAAGGTAAATTTTTTCTAGTTTATCAAGCTTCATACGTATATCTCTCATTCTAAACTTAAATATTTTTGCCAAATAGCTTAGTATGTGGAAGACTTCCTAAGCAGAGTGTTGTACTTTGCTGAAAAAGGCTATCCTTTGCCGGTTTCATATAAGAAAGCTAAAGAGATGAGCAAAGGAGAAAAGAGTTCTTATGAGTTAGCTAGACAGCTTATCCTTTCCTACTTCTCATTGAAGGGAAAAAGCAATAGGAAAAAAGCAAAAGAGTTCCTTTCAAAAGGGGTAAACGTTGCCTTTCCAGAGTGGTTAGAGGAAGAGCTAGAAAAAGAATATGACGTGGAAAAGCTAAAAGAGAGCTTTTTGAAAAAAGTGACTTGGATAAGAGTAAATACTCTGAAAGGTGATGAGGATAAAGTACTGAAGGAAATTGAAAATGAAGGTGTGATAGTTGAACGAGATAAAGACATTAAATATGCATATAAAGTGTTAAAAGGTGATGTAAGTAGGACTAAAGCGTTTAAGGAGTTTAAAGTAATCATCCAAGACAAAGCTAGCATGGCAGTAGTAGAGGCATTAAAACCTGAAAGGTCAGAAGTAATATATGATATGTCATCGGCACCAGGCGGTAAAGCTTCTTTGATCATGGCTTTGACTGAGAACAGCAGTAAACTTATTGTAGCTGATATTGATTTTTCAAGACTGGATAGAGAAAGGAAGTTTCTACATGATGTGGGTGTAGACCTTAACAAGGTTAATTTCATTTTACAAGATTCCACCAATAAGTCTATCAGAAAGGCTGATAAAGTACTTTTAGATGCTCCATGTAGCTCAACTGGAATGATAGGTAATGAGCCTACAGTCTTGCTTAGAGTAACGAAGGATAAAGTTAAATCTCTATCGAGTTTGCAAAAAACGCTTTTAGATACTGCAGCCTCAACATCTAATTACGTAATTTATGCAACTTGTTCTTTACTCCCAGAGGAGGGAGAAGAAGTTGTGAAAGAATATAACGCAAAGGCTCCACTAAATTTTGGTATTTCCAAAGGGACAGGAAACAGATTTATTCCTTATATTCATGAAACAGAAGGTTTCTTTGTTTCAAAAATTGGATAGTCCTTAAATGCTTCTCTTATTCCTTTTCTTATTCTCATGTATTTAAGATCTATCAATGACATGGTGTATCACTTTAATTTAAATGACTTAAAAGGGATAGGGGTAATCAAAAATAAAAAACAAAAAATTAATTAAAATGAGTATTAACATTTAGACTTTTATAATGTCAGAAACTGTTTAAACTCAAGGAACGGAATATCAACTCTTATCAACTAATGATTTATTTTCACATTTTTACTTTTACTACCTTTTCAATGTTTAAATAGACTAACCTTAAATATAAAACAACTTTAAGTTGATTTTATGAAATCTTATATTCACGCTACCATAGCCTCTACATTTGCATGGGCAGGGAACATATATGACTTAACAATATTAACTTACGTATATTCCTTCTTTGCTAAAGCTTACGGACTCGATTATTTCTCTTTCTCAATACTATTTGCATTAGGTCTAATAGGTAGAGCAGTAGGGGGATCTCTTTTTGGAAATCTTGCTGATAGAATTGGAAGAAAACCAGTACTAATAATAGGTACTGGAGGTTACGCATTATTTCAAGTCGCATTAGCTCTATCCCCTAATGCTCTTTCTTTATTCGTTTTTAGACTATTGCAAGGCGTGTTTATGGGAGCACAGTGGACTGCAGGAACTGTAATCGCTTATGAAAATGCCCCAATAAACTTAAGGGGGATAGTGACTGGAATTGTGCAGTCTGGATACGGAATAGGTTATGCTTTTACTGGACTTTCCTATATTCTTCTCTCTAATGATCCAAGACTATTCCTCCTTACTGGTGCAGTTCCTCTTATCCTATTGCCTTATATGAAAATTATAAAGGAGAGTAAAATTGCAAACAGCTTTTACGTTGAGCCTAGAGTTAAGGACTATATTCCTC
>ERZ1684502.203-NODE-203-length-11586-cov-40.527621_pt1 | contig 11586 bp, 13 predicted proteins | sample MGYA00580192_ERZ1684502 | MGnify/ENA primary metagenome ERZ1684502 (study PRJEB41476, sample SAMN13258264) | hydrothermal vent metagenome | biome: caldera [ENVO_00000096]; feature: acid hot spring [ENVO_00002120]; material: acidic water [ENVO_01000358] | place...
CAGCTAAAAAATAAGCTAACCAAATAGCTATTTTTTCTCCTTTAAAATCTCTTAAGCTCATTCTTTAACCAAGACAGCATTTACTGTACCATCTTGTCCAGGTCTTGATGTAACTTTTGCTTTTCCCAACTCCGTTTGTATGACTGCACCTTTTACTATAATTCCTCTTCTAGCATATTCTCTATTAGCAGGGGTCTCAAGAACAGATAAAATCTTTACTTTTTTACTAGTTTTTGTCTGAGGATCATAAACGTTAGCAAAGGCTGCATATTTAACTCTAACTTTATAATTGCCACCCATTACTCTATCCTTTTTTATTAGTTCTTCTGTGCTCACTCTTGTCTCTGTTGGTGGAGATCCGAGTTCGTATTTTCTCTTATCTCTATGCTTACCTTTAAGTCCACCAGTTATCTTCCTAAGGTCATTCCCTTGGTAATATGACATATGAAACTCTATTAAATAAGGGAGCTTATAAATTTAAGTACTTTAAATATACCGATTAACGCATATAAATATATTAATAAAATAATAATTATTAGTATCAATTAGCAAACTTTCTCTTTCTAAGTTTTCATTTGTATTTTTATCCTGTTAACATAAAGTTAAGCACCGAAATTCCTTTTTCTTTTTTGATAAGACCTTATTGCCCTCCAAAGATCTATTTTCCTAAAATCTGGCCAATAAGTATCCACGAAAAATAATTCTGAATATGCGATATGCCATAAAAGGAAATTACTAATTCTGACTTCGCCTGACGATCTAATTACTAGATCGATATCCTCTAATTCTTTGTCATACAAATATTGCCTGAAAAGGACCTCATCTATATCATCCATACTTATTTTTCCTTTTTGATAATCTATTACTAATTTCTTTGTTGCATCTAATATTTCTTGCCTTCCACCATAACATATTGCAAGTGTTAATTTTCTTTTGTTAAAACTCTCAGTTTTATTAGATAACTGATTTATTATATCTAGTAGGTCTTGCGGTATTTTATCTAGTTTTCCAATAGCTCTAACCTTCACTTCATATTTATATATAATATCACCATAAAGTAATTCTTCTAATCCTGCCTTTATATATTTAAATATAATATTTAGTTCTAAATTAGTTCTCTTATTACAATTCTCAGTCGATAGAGCAAAGACCGTTACATTTTTAATTCCCATCTCTAGTAACCAAAGAAGAACCTGCTTTAATTTTCTATAACCATTATAATAAGCATCATTTATACTAAGATTATTCTCTCTTGCCCATCTTCTATTTCCATCTGGTATAATTCCAACATGCTGAGGAAAAGGACCATCCTTTATTTGATTCCATAATACCTTCTCATATACTTTGTAAACTGGATAAAGAACAGCTTTACTTATTTTCTCTTTAAGCATAACTCTCCAATCGTGTTTATATAAGTATTTATAGCTATAAATATTTTATCGACAGAAATTTCTCGTTATTTATATGCTCTGGTATAGAAACGCTATAGATCAAGTTGCAACATGTGAAAGTTGTTTCCTTAATAAGTCGTATCATTAGTTGCTTGTTTCTTGTTAATCTTAACCAAAAATCTCGTCTTTCTAATCCTCCCATTAAAGACTTTAAACTTTCGCTATTTACATCTAGTTCTAATCCTCTATTATATACCTAATATCCTAATATCATCACTTATTCGTTCTGATTAAAAATAAAAAATAAGTAGTTGATAAACTTTAATAAAAATAACATAATTAGATTTTAGAACCATACCCTAAGAACTATCGTGCTATTAGTTCCCACTACACCTTGTAAACTTCTAATCTCATCTATTGTCTTATTGATTGAGGATATGTTTGTACCTCTAACTAAAGCAAGAATATCAAAATCTCCTGTAGTCTCATAAACAAACTCGACACCTTGAATTTTTATAATTTTCTTAGAAATCTCTGGTGTTGGAATCTGGGGATTTGTTTTTACCATAACTATTGCTTTTATTTCATTTTCTAGTTCGTAATCAATGGTAAAACGCTTTATTACTCCCATTTTCATTAATTTTTCGATTCTTTTTCTAACTGCTGCTTCACTTATCTTTAGCTCCTTAGCTATTGCGGTATAGGGTGTTCTCGCATTTTTCCTTAATATTTCTAGAATTTTTAGATCACTATCATCTACGTTAGTCATCACGTAATCACCATTCCATTTAACATAAGCGGATTTAAAATCGAACACTCCATTAATACTGATGAAATTATTACTTTTTTCACTTCATTCTCAATAGCGTTCTGCAATAATTAATAGTTTTCTATTCATACCTAACCTAATTTTTTTATAACTATTTTGCCTTATTATTGTTAAAGTTCCGTAACCATTTTTCTATCTATAGATACTTTTATTCTTATCACTTAGAAGTATAAGCATATTTGTTCTTACTGTAATAGCCATTGCAAATGCTATTTTATCTCCATTAACATGAAATAGTTTCTTTGTTAGACTTATATGCAAGAAACACAAAATTAATAAATCTAAATTCTTTAAATTTTTATTTTAGATTTATACTGTATTAATAATTTGAGTGCTTATTTTTAGGACTGGAAGTTTTTATACATAGCCCAGAAATTTTTCTCTTTTTTCTTTTAAGAAAACAGAGCAACGAGAAATGTTCACATTATAATAGTCTCTTAAATTTTATTAAATGATTGACATGATTGATTTTCCTAGTATACTCTCTTAACGTTACATCTGGCATCTATTCCTTTAAACAAATAGTCTTAGTAATTCTATGTATATATAAGCAAAACCATCTATTATGGTATTATTTATCAATTTCCCGGACCATGGAATTCTTAGCTATTTCTAGCTATTCTTAATTCCATGACCTAAGTTAGCCCTTAGTATGGTATTATTGACCTCAACCGCACTATATGAAACTCAACAAAAACTAACGACATGGGGTTCCATTTGAGGTTAACTGTTAACTCCCGTTTGTCCCTAGAGCATAATTTTAAATACTTCAGGATGGTTTAAGATACTCTTTAGCCTTACTAGCGTCACTTGCTCTAGGGACTTCCACCTCGTCCACAGCTCATCCGCAATCACTACAGAGCCATGGGTGGCTTTCGTCCCCAACGGCATGGGGGATACATGTAAAGAAGATTCATTGCTCATACAACTCAGAGCATAGCTCCCATCGCTGTATAAGCTCATCTTTCTTTACTGCGTGGTATACTAATTCATGCTTAAAAAGATTTCTTTCTAACGATCCCAGCGCATAGCAAATCACCAAGAGAGATATTATCTATTATAAATAGTTATAAATATTTAGACCATTTGAGCTCTACGCTATACTGGAAATAGTTCCTAACCATAGAGCAATAGGATTATAAGCGTCTTAAGCATATATAGTAATATATTATGAGCATAACAACAGATGAACTAAAGAAATTTCTAGAGGAAAAAATTGCTGATTTAAAGAAGGAGTTAGAGTTTTATGAGTACTTACTTAGCCTTATTGAAACTGAGGGATACAAAGGAGTAATAAAAGGAAATAAAGGAAGTATGGATGTAGTAAAAAACTCACGAGGAGAAATTTTAGCTGAAATTTACTATACGCCGCCACTAATGAGAGTGATAGTTAAAGGAAAAGCTAATTTAAATAAGATTTATATAAATGTACTTACAAAAATATTAGAAAATGAGAAAAATAAAAATAAAATTGATTATGATATTATGTTAGATAAGGAAGAACTTAAGGAAATCGTCATAAAAAACATAAAGGATGATATAACCTACAACAAAATAAAAGTTGCAATTCAGTCAATCTTAGAGAGAGTTTCTTATTAGAGAATCTAAAGTTATTATTACTGGTCTTGGATCTGTGATGAACCGTACTAAAGCTTCTCCTCTCCCTAAAAATGTTAATTCGTTTTCTATTTCTGTATCTGGCAAGTTTACAAATCGCAATACTTCTTGCCAGAATTTTTTATCTCCATTATTCATAAAAGCTATAAGACCTATATTTTGCAAATAAACGTCAGAGAATTGACCTAAATCCATTATATTTTGGGTGGCCATAAGTAACATAATACCAAACCCCCTACCTCTCTTAATCAAATCTAATATTATTGAGTATTCGGAAACGTCTTTTATTATAGTCCATGCCTCATCAATTACCAAAGCAATTTTTAATTTATCATCCGCAATATTATATTTATTATAAATTTTTATGAGAACTGATAACATAATAAGTCTTCTAATTTCTTCTGACTTTATTAATGAAAGATCAATAACATAGATATTATTTCCAGTAATCATATTTGTTATGCCATATTTTTTGTTTGTATCGTAATCTTTCACTTGTGAGATTATTCTATATAAAAACGCCTTAACTTGAATTGGTAAATCTAAAGAGTCTAATTCTTCTAACGCATTATTCCATGTTGGATTATCATATTTATAGAAAATATTCTTCATAATCCTATATAAAATAGATGAAGTGTATTTATCTAGCTTGAAACTACTTTCCAATATATCCTCTAATTGAGAAATATAAGCATCTAAGTTAACTCCATTAGCATCTAATAAACCTAAGCTATAAATCAAAGGATTTAGTACCTTCATTTTTATGTCGTATTTTTTTAACCTTAGCTTAATATCACCCTTAGCATCAAAGTATACTACTGGAATTTCTGAAAATAAATTAACTTTATAGCCCAAACTTATTAGAAATTCAGTTTTTCCAACTCCAGTAGGTCCTATTAGGAGTACATGGGGATTTAACATTTTGTTATAATTCCAAAAAACGGCTCTGTTACTTCCTAGTTCTCTCCCAATATATACACCGTCGTCAAAGAATTCAAACTTGGGAGATTTAGGTAAAGAGAAAGCAGTTAAAAAAGGAATCTGAGTAGGGAACCCTTGAGCTTTTGGAACAATTTTCTCCTGAAGTAAATCAATTATCTCCTTTTTTGAGGCAAATCTAGCTTTTATTCCTATACTTTCTAACCCCTTTTTCAATAATTGTAAGGAAGCTAAAACATTTTCTTCTGACTCACCACCTACTAAGAAAAATATTATATATCTAAACGGTGCTTCCCCTTCACTTATCTTCTTTATCATTGACTCTATCATCTCTAGTTCATTTTTGGCTTTCTCATTAGACGGGTCGGCTTCGACAATTACTCTTAGGTTTTGTGCTTTAAGAAATAATTTCTCAAGAAAATTATTCTTATCTACTGTTTGTTTCTTAAATATTATGTCAACGTCTTCCAAGACTTCTAAAACTTTATGAAATGCTATTATCTTAGATCTTAAGCTTTCTTCACTTAAATCCCTGTAATCAAACGGTATGTTATCAACCACTAGAACTCCTTTAACCCATTTATCAAACTTTAGTATACCTTCTTTAATTGCAAGCTGACTAGGGAGAGAATCAGTTCTCTGTTTAAATCTAAAAATAGAAAATAATCTGGAAAGAATATTAACATACTTTTTTTTATTTATAAATATAGAGAAAAATATCATAAAAATATCTAGGAGTATAAATATAATACTTCTACTTAATATAGCTAATATAGAAAGTATTAGTATAAAAACAATGAAAAATCTGAAATTTTGGTCTTCATTTTTGTTCATATAGCGAAACTAATATTAAAGGATGGTGGGAGATAAGTGATTATAATTCGATATTAGCATGAACTATACGTAAATCTTCTTCTGTCTTTCTAAGTTTTACCATTAATTCTGCTATAATACCATCTAGAAATACTTGAGTAGTATCTTCAAATAATGTACCTAAGGGGGCTAGTGGTTCTATAATACCTAATATTTGCCTCGCAAAATAATCTTCATTTTTAGAATATTTAGTTCTTCCAGGAACTTCAACCACTATATCGGAGATTTTAGCTAAAGGACTATCTGCATAACTTGTTATTGCAATTAATGTTGCTTTTGCCTCTTTTGCAGCTTCTGCCGCAGTTAATATAAGTTTTGTTCTTCCAGACCCAGATATCGCAATAGCTATATCCTTTTCTCCTATGGCAGGAACTATTGTTTCTCCTAATACATAAGCATTATAACCTAAATGAAGTAAACGCATTGCGAAAGACCTTCCTACTAGACCACTCCTACCTGCTCCCATTACCAAAACTTTACCATTCCTATTATTATAATAAAAATTAGTTAATGCTTCTATCATCTTATTTACTTGTTCTGGTTTGATCATCTGAGCAGCTCTTATAATAAATTCTGCGATATCGTACATAGTCTTGATACTTAGGGGGGCTTGAAAAAGTGAGGAGGATGAAGACAAATTAGTTCTCCAAATATACTATCTTCAAGTTACTTTAAAACATTATTGTTATAAAGTAGCAATTAAAGTTTAATATCTTACATTATAAATAACACTATTGTGTCTTCAACAACAAGATGGATACCAAATTGGAAACTTTTAACAATAGAGATAGAAAATAAAAAGATAGAAATTTGTTTTGATGAAGTATCTAAGCTATATGCATGTCCTTACTGTGTTCCACAGTGTAAAAAAGGAGGAATTCCAGATTACGGAAGTTATTTTTTTAATATTGAAGATCTAAAAGAGCATATAAAAGCACACAGACTTGGCCTTTGGCTTAAGAAGGAAGAAAGAGAAGAGGAAGAAGAAGAGGAGGAAAGAATAAGAGCGGAAGAAGAGGAAGAAGAAGAGGAATGACTGCAAAGATCCTTATTAGTGGTAATTTTACAATAGACGTAATAGATGGAAAAGAGCAAATTGGCGGACCTCCACTATACTCAGGTTTTGCAATAGCCAAGCTAGGTGGGGAACCTTATATTTATTCTATATTAGGTAAAGACTTCACTTTTAAAATTCCTTACTTTCTAAAGGTTTATAAAATATTAGAAGACGAAAATACAGTTAAATTTAAACACATTTTTGAAGGTACTAGACGAAAACTTATACTTATATCAAAACCAAAGAAAAAGATAAAACTAGATATAAAAGAAGATAGATTTTCTGGGATCATAATTAACCCTGTATGTAATGAGATAGACCTTTCTCTTATCCCTAATATACCAATAGCTCTAGATATTCAAGGATTTATAAGAAACTGTGTTAATGGGGAAGAAATTAGATATACCAAAGCCAGATTACCGCAATCTGACAGCTATCTTACTTTCCATAGCAACATTGAAGAATTTCAAAATTCGGAACTAAGCATAAATTTACTTTTTCAAATAGGTTTCAAAGAGCTCTTAATTTCATATGATGAGCAAGGATTCGAGCTTTATACTAGAGATAGTAAGAAATTCTTTAAAACCGATAATATAGGAACTTATATTACTGGAACTGGTGATGTTCTAATAGCATCCTATTTCTTTTATAGACTTAAAGGACTAGATTATGAAAAATCGGCACTTAAGGCAAAAAAAATTGTGGAAGATTTCAGCATTTCAAGCTATCAAGAATTGTTTCAATTAATGTAAAATTCTTCCATTTACCCAGTCTACCACACATTTTTATATTTCCTATGTAATCATCATTTTCTTCTCCAATAAGGATTCCGTCTCTAATTATTCTTGATCTAAATCCTACTATTTCGTCCTTTGTTATTATCCGTTCTCTCTTAAGATCACTATATATTTTGTCCCAAACAGGCGGAGACGACATAAAGGGAACCAACACATATAAAACATCATACTGATCACTAATCCAATAAGCGTTAATTATATGAGAAAAAGCCACACCCTCATCACCATTAATATAAATATCCCATGACCTTTCTCTTTTTGAGACTATAGCTATAAGTTCAACAAAAGATACACTTCTCAGTTCGCTTCTCTTTCCAAAGAGTTCATCTATGTATTTTCTCGATATAGTAGAGTAAATTTCTTCCGCATTTAAAACCCCATTATTTGTAATTATCTTATCTTTAACAATCCTTTTAACATTTGAATGTAGAACTCTAACATTTTTGCTCAAATATTTAATTTTTTCTGGCAAATTAATGGCATAATACATTTGCTCGTTAAAAAATAACCACTTTGGTATTTCTTGAACTTTTAGTTTATTTAGAATAAATTTTTCTTTTTTTGAAAATATACGTAGATTTATTTTCTTTAATTCAAAATAATCAAAATGAGAATCAAGAAGCGGTGGGTGAAATGGAATCTTAAGATCTAATAGTTCATCATAAGCAAAAATCCCACCTAACTTAGGCTGCTGCTCAATAACTATGGAGTCCTTCTTATTGTTTGCTATAATTAACCCTGCAATGCCTCCACCTAAAATTATTTTCACATATTTAAACTATCATTGAAGAAGATAAAATGCTATTTGAAATACTTATACTTGCATTATCAAAATCGTCTCCTCTTTTACCATCGAAATAGTCTAATATTTTTATTAGTTCGTCATCTGAGTGTAAAATAATAGTTTTATTATCTAACTCAAACTCTATATAAGACTCGTTTAATAGATCTAATTCCAGAGTAAACTCAATACCCCTATTTTTTAATGCTTCAATAACTTTCTCTGAAATTTGAATACCACTATTAGCGCCAATAATAATCTTTAACATACTATTTAATAACTGTAAAAGGAAATTGTTTAAAAGGAAGATTATACAATAATATCAAGTGAAATCGTTTTTAGGATCAACAATTCTTCAAGGATCAGGAATATATGCTTACACTAAAGATTATGAAGAAGCTAAGAGAATTTATGAGAAAGCAAGAAAAATTTTCACAGAATTTTCTGTCAGAATATTAGACTTGAGTGATACAAAGCAGAGGCTCGATGCAATAAACCTAGATCCAGATATTGGAGATTTTAAAGAGGGATTTGTAGTAGCAATAGGTATTTAAGCAGAGTATGAAAAATATTTTTTGGACCCGTAGTCTAGCCTGGTTAGGACGCTGCCCTCACACGGCAGAGGTCCGGGGTTCAAATCCCCGCGGGTCCATATTTCTCCAGCTAAACCACAAGAACCTAGTAAGTATAATTAAGAATGAAAAATTAATTTAACAAATTGTTATAAAAAAATAATAGATTTATAGTCAGGTTCGATTTTTATATTTAACACATTTATTCTATCTTCTTTTAAGTTCTCTAATTCCGATTTAAGCTCGTTAATGCTATATACAGTTTTAGCACCAAGAGTTTTCTCTAATACTGAATCATCTACTGATAACTGTGAAGGAGTCTTGCTTATAGTTGGTAAATCAGATGAAATTACATCTAGAGTTGTATTTCCACCATCATTAAGAATAAGCAAAGTTCCTTTAGCTTTGTTAAGCCTAGATTGCAAGATTGCTAAATTTTGCATAACACCTTGTAAATCAGTTATACCTAAAACTTTATTGTTAGTTGCTCTAACCACGCCTCCTACTGCAATTATCCTTTCTAGCAATGACTCGCTGGTTATCCAGCTAAATGGCTTATCTATTGGTAATCTAACGAAATCTAATGTCGGAGCAGCGATATCTATAAATAATTTGTCAAACTTGGTTTGTTGAACAATTCCTACTACATCATAAGGCCATAAACCTTTATGCGAATCTAGAGTACGGGTTTTCCTATAGGTTGCAATTTTAGAAGCAGAATCCCTCTTTATGGGCTCCTTGATTTTCATTTTTAGCTGATTAAGAAGCTCTTTTAGGAATAATCCAGTATCGGCAACAACTGGAATCTGTGGTATCAGGACTTTACCTATATCCTCACCGTCTATATTATTGTGAACTATATACCCTTTAAATTTCATTGACCAACCAGCAGTTGATAGTTGCGGAAATCTAGTACCTAAAGCTAAAACTACGTCGGCCTCCTCTAAAACTTTGCTGCCTTCGTCTGTCGCAAATAATCCTAGTCCTTCACCAGCATAAAGAGGATGGGAAGCAGGAAAAACTCCTTTACTCCTAAATGTTACAATTACTGGTGCATCTAGAAGCTCAGCTAATTCTTTTAACTCATTAAATGAGTTGGACGTTAAAGCTCCATAACCTGCAATGAGAACCGGGGTTTTTGAATTTAAAAGGGTCTCTGCTACTTTAGCCACTGTTGTTTTATCAGGTGTTTTCTTTTCTGGTTTTTGCTCTGCAGGGGATAATGGATAGGCCTTAAGCTTAAATAAATCTTCAGCTATTTCTATGTAAACTGGTCTATTTCTATTGCTTAAAGCTTCCTTATACCCCTTTTCTATTGTTATGATTATTTCCTCTATGCTAACTACTCTATCACTAACCTTAGTAATCGGCGCTAATATATTCATTAAATCGTCCTGGGTTCTCAGTTCGCCTATTCTACTTCTACCAACATCCCTATAAGATCTAAGAGTTCCAATAAGTAAAAGAGGTATAGAATCCATATATGCTTGAGCTATAATATCTACTGCTTCTATTAGATATACGCCTGGTGATTGAAGAACGACACCTAACCTATTATTTTCTCTAGCATAAGAATCAGCCATCATTACAGCTTCTCTAACATTAGAAGCATAGTTTACGTTAATTTCATATTGTTTTAGGCTTTCCGCAAGAAATGTTGGAACGGAATAAGTTGTAAATATATCTTTAATTTCTAACTCCTTAAATGTATACGCTATTGCTTCATCCCCTTTAGTCTCTTTACCTATCGTTTCCTCCTTTCTTTTAGGTTGGCTCACAAGATTATACAGTCAAAGTAAAGTATAAAATTTTTTAATATAAGCCGGGGACGGGATTTGAACCCGTGAAACAACGGGTGTTCACGTTAAACTCTGCGGCCCGCCGCCTTAGACCGCTCGGCCACCCCGGCAAACAATTATATTTAATAGCGAGCTAAAATATTTTAATGTTCAACTTAACCATTTTACACGTGAGATTTTGATTCCTTTTACTAAAGTAGGAGATGTTTTATCAGAAATAAAACAACTCACAGATTTTGTTATAATTGGAGATACAATCCTTGATATAAGTCTTGGAAGAAAAGGTACAGATAGCGATATAGATCTCTTTCTTTTAGGTCTTAGTGTATTTATCGAAGAAGATAAAATAAGAGATTTTGCGTTTGATAGAGGTTGGGATATTGGTAGAACACCAATTGACACACCAAGAATTATTGCTACTGTAAATGATGAACAATTACAGATAGATATGTATGAGAATATACAAGATTTCTTCGTGCCTCAAGGTATAATAGAAAGTGCAATAGAAGTCAAAATAGGAAAAGAGAAATTTAAGATTATTAGACTAGAAGATTATATTTTACTTAAAACTAATGCATTCAGAGATGAAGATGAAGATGAACTGAAAACTATAGTTTATTTAATAGGAGAAGGTAAATTAAGTATAGATAAAAAATACCTAGAATCACATATAGATCTCTTCGAAGAAAACGCAAAAAGTATTCGAGATAGACTTAACTTAGTTGGAATAAAAATATAACATCATCCTTTCTTAGCTGGTAGTTCTTTCTTCTTTAGTCTTAGATTTGTACTATGACATCTTCTGCATTTTGTTGCTCTAATAGAGTTTAATGCTCCACAATTTCTACATACTTTCTTTAAAAATACTCTTTGTTGTACGATTTGAAGCTTTACTGGATCGGTGAGTGGCATTTTTAACCCCGATTCAATA
>ERZ1684502.204-NODE-204-length-11488-cov-348.490422_pt1 | contig 11488 bp, 12 predicted proteins | sample MGYA00580192_ERZ1684502 | MGnify/ENA primary metagenome ERZ1684502 (study PRJEB41476, sample SAMN13258264) | hydrothermal vent metagenome | biome: caldera [ENVO_00000096]; feature: acid hot spring [ENVO_00002120]; material: acidic water [ENVO_01000358] | place...
CTATAAATGCCTACTCAAGAAAATGTGGGGGAGCCTTGGGTCTCTCCTTAAAGCCCCTGCAGTGAAGGATTAAACCAGACGGAGTAGGGGAAGAAGAATGAGGGGATGAGGGGAATACAGTGGGGGTGTTACACGTAATTAGAAATCACGAGAAATATCTAAAAATTAGCTCCTGACCCGAACCCTATTGCAGTGTGGTTGGGACTGATGATGACATGCTTAAGACTAACCAATCCACAGAATTGAAAAATATGTAAGAATAACTAGAAATGAAGCAGTCTGGGAAACGCTTAGATATTACTATTATTAACTGAGTTCTGTACTCTTAAATATCTCTTCTAAAAACTTTGTTCCTTCTTTGTTTTTGCTAACGGTTCGTACTTATAAAAGTTTTTAAGATTCGTTTGACCTCACTTTGTCTATTCCTATATAGGGGCTGAGAAACAGAAATCTTTTTAAGGTTGTTTTAAGTTAATAGGAGTTTCATAAAAGATGAGCCTGTGTAACGATGGGAGCAATGCTCCAAGTTACACGGGTAATATGTCTCCCCTACATGTATCCCCCATGCCGTTGGGGATGAAAGCTGCCCATGACCCTACAGTGAATGACAGATGTGCTGTAGGCGAGGCGAAAGTCCCTAGAGGAAGCGAGGATATAGAGTAACATAAAACTTCATAAAGTAATTAAAATCACCCTCTAGGGACAAACGGATATTATAATCATGTTTCTAAGGATAATTCAACATTTACATAATAATCTTACAGCGGCCATATTCGCCGTTCAACGCTATATAGAACTTTTTTATGATCTAGTTAATCTGAGTAAAGTTGTCAGATTTGCTAATATAACATTCGTTATATATTGCTAATTATTGCGCCAAACAAATATTTCTAGGATTTATCTTAGATTTGTCCCAATTTAATAAAAAATTTTAAAACTTTTATATTTTCCTACTTCGTACCATCGAAAGCTGGCTCTAATATTTTAACTATTTTATCTATATTTTATACTAATTAGGTAATATAATAATATTCGATATCGCTGGAGCGTTTAAAGAGATTTTCCATATTCACTATAAGCGTTACAGCCCTAGACCTACATTTCCTAACCCTAAAACTCTACTACCATTTGTTATATCTCTTAATACATTAATGTATAATAATGAAAAATGGAAATTAAGCTCTTATTTTTCGACTTCTCCTAAATCGGTAGCTCTCGAGGCATATAAGACACTAAAAACATATGGTTTAGCTAGAAATTTTAGGTATTACTTTTGCTTTTCCTCGTATACTTAGAAGAAATCTTAATTTCCTCCTTATCTAATTCACTTAATCTAATAATACCATCAACTTTACTAAACAAAAGATTAATTTTTTTGCAGTGTGAAAGAAGTCGAAATATAATAGAGGTTATGTGTGGTGAAAAATTATGTCTCAGCAATTGCAAGGTAGAAAATTAAGACAACCTATAGTTGTTGTTTTAGGGCATGTAGATCATGGTAAAACCACTTTATTAGACAAAATTAGAGGAACTATAGTTGCAAAAAAAGAACCTGGAGAAATGACGCAAGAAGTCGGAGCTAGCTTTGTTCCGACTAGTGTTATTGAAAAATTAGCAGAATCATTAAAGAAAAAATTTCCTATTAAGTTAGAAATCCCTGGTTTATTATTTATTGATACACCAGGGCATGAACTGTTTAGTAATCTAAGAAAAAGAGGTGGTAGTGTAGCGGATATTGCGATACTAGTAGTAGATATAGTAGAAGGATTTCAAAAACAAACCTATGAATCGGTAGAAATATTAAGAAGTAGAAAAGTTCCATTTTTAGTTGCTGCAAATAAAATTGACAGAATACCTGGCTGGAAACCCGTTGATACTTATTCCTTTCTTGAAAGCATTAAACAACAAAGAAAAGATGTGCAAATTCAATTAGATAATCATGTCTACAAATTAGTAGAACAGCTAGCCGAATTAGGACTAAATGCAGAAAGGTTTGATAGAATAAAAGATTTTACCAGAAATATAGCGATAATACCGGTTTCAGCCAAGACCGGAGAAGGAATAGCAGAACTCTTGGCTATTCTTGCAGGACTAACACAAAATTACATGAGAACTAAATTAAGATTCGCAGAAGGTCCAGCAAAAGGAGTAGTCTTAGAAGTTAAAGAACTTCAAGGATTAGGATATACAATTGATGTAATTATTTATGACGGTATACTGAGGAAAAATGATACAATTGTACTTGGAGGACTAAATGGTCCAATAATAACTAAAGTTAGGGCTATTTTGATGCCTAAACCATTACAAGACTTAAAAGTTGTAAAATATGACTTTACGCAGATAGATGAAGTATATGCTGCTGCTGGAGTTAAAATATATGCTCCGGATCTAGAAAATGCTTTGGCTGGGTCTCCTCTATTCGTTGCGGAAAGTAATGAACAAATAGAGGAATATAAAAGAGTTATTCAAGATGAGATTGCTAGTGTAAGATATTATAATGCTAGTATATCTGGAATTGTTTTAAAGGCAGATAGTTTAGGAAGCCTAGAAGCATTAGTGGAAGGACTAAAACGCAAAAATGTACCAATAAGATTAGCCGATATTGGACCTATAACTAAAAAAGATATAACAGAAGCCGAACTTAGCTTACAAGGGGGCAAGGAATTTGGCATAATAGCTGCATTTAGGGTAAAACCGCTTCAAGGATTAGAAATACCTAGTACTATTAAAGTAATTTACGGCGAAATAATATATCAACTTATAGATGATATAGAAAAATATATAGCAGAAATAAGAGAAAATGAAAAGAAAAGAGAATTAGATTCTTTAGTTTTACCGGGTAAAATTAGAATATTACCTGGTTATGTGTTCCGAAGAAGCGACCCAGCAATAGTAGGTGTTGAAGTACTAGGAGGAATAATAAGACCTAAGTTTCCCTTAATAAAGAAAGATGGTAAAAGAGCGGGAGAAATACAGCAAATCCAGGATAATAAGAAAAGTATTGATAGAGCTACTAAGGGGATGGAAGTTGCTATCTCTATTAAGGGAAATGTGATGGTGGGAAGACAAATAGATGAAGGTGATATATTATACACTGATGTTCCAAAAGAAGACCTAGAAATATTAATCACAAAATATAAAGACATAATAACAGATGATATGAAGGATGTTATAAAAGAGCTAATAAACATAAAAAGAGCCGAAGATCCTACATATGGACTTGGGTTACAGTTGTAATTAGTTCTTCTTCTTTAAAGAATAAGCTAATTTCTCTTTTAGCTTTTTCTTCGCTATCTGAAGCATGAATCACATTTTCAGATTTACTTAACGCGTAATCTCCTCTTATCGTGCCTGGTGGGGCTTCTTTTGGATCCGTATTACCTATCATTTTTCTTATAACACTTATAACGTCATCCCCTTCTATAACCATGCATACTACTGGACCGGATGTAATATAATTTATTAAATCTTCAAAGAACGTCTTGCCCTTATGTTCTTCATACAATCTTTCAGCTGTGCCTCGGTCCATTTTAACCATTTTCATTCCTACTATTTTTAGACCTCTTTTCTCAAATCTACTTATTATCTCTCCTATCAAATTTCTTCTTACACCATCTGGCTTTATCATTACAAAAGTTCTTTGTAAGGACATTTTACTTACCACCTATATAGAACTTTGTCCATTTTAACTTCTTTGAATCTCTATGAAGCTTTAACATAGATTTTCTACACTTACTTGAACAGAACCACAAAATACTACCATCATTTCTAACATACATTATCCCTGTCCCCGGCGGAATTTCTTTTCCGCAAAAACTACATACTCTAACTGATGGCATGTCATGATATAAAAGAGAGTGAAGTATTTAAGTGAATTGGTCTTTTGATTAGTAAGGGATATTAAAAATGAGCGAAAAGGAGAAGACCCAAACACAGTCTACAATAATTGAAGAGTTCGGTTTCCCAGCGGAAGTAATACAAGTTCTAGATAAAACTGGCGTAACAGGGGAAGTAACACAAGTAAGAGTTAGAGTATTAGAGGGAAGAGATAAAGGAAGAATATTAACCAGAAATGTAAAAGGGCCTGTCAGACTTGGAGATATTTTAATTCTTAGAGAAACTGAAAGAGAAGCAAGAAAATTGACAACAAAGAGGTAAAAATACAATATGCCTCTTTTTATACTATCTAAACCAAATACCCTGCATTTTTTAACTCAATTAAGATCTAAAAATACAGATCAAATTACATTTAGGAAAACTTTAGTAAAATTAGGTAGAATAATAGGTTACGAGATTCTAAATATGTTAGATTATAATATTATTGAAGTGGAAACACCATTAGGAGTTAAAGCAAAAGGAGTTTATATTTATGATTTGGAAAACATTGTAATAATTAACATTCTTAGAGCTGCTACTCCTTTAGTGGAGGGATTGCTTAAAGCCCTTCCTACAGCGAGACTAGGAGTAATAGCAGCAAGTAGAAAAGAGAAAGAAGTAGAAAACGGTTTTCCCACCGAAATGCAAGTACAAATTTTCTATAATAAAATACCAGAGATTAATCCAAAGGATACAGTAATAATTGCGGATCCTATGATAGCCACAGCAAGTACTATGTTACAAGCACTCAATATTATAAAGAAACAGAATCCAAAAAGAATCTTTGTAGTTTCTATAATTATATCAGAATATGGGATAAAGAGAATACTTGAGGAATACCCTGATGCAAATATAATTACACTATCTATAGACCAAGAGCTTGACAATAGGGGCTATATCATACCTGGTTTAGGCGATGCAGGAGATAGGGCTTTTGGTTAAACATTTTTATGCTTATTAGTATTCTTCATTAACTATGGTTAAAATAGGATTAGAGGTACATGTTCATCTTACTTCACTTAAAACTAAGTTATTCTGTTCTTGTCCCAGTGATTACACGAATAAAGAACCCAATACTAATGTCTGCCCAGTTTGCCTTGGTTTACCAGGAGCAATACCAGTTCTAAATGAAAATGCTGTTAAAGCAGCCATAATGGTGGCTCTTGCGATAAATGCCGAAATAGCAGATAGATTGGTTATGGTAAGAAAACACTATTTCTATCCTGATATGTCAAAAAATTATCAGATATCGCAGTATGACGGGCCAGGAAGTATCGCTATATGTAAAGGAGGTTATCTAAGGCTTAGAGAAGGTAAAATAGTTAGAATTAGAAGAATCAATATAGAAGAAGATCCAGCTAAGATAGTTTATCCTACAGGATCAATGTTAACGAGTAAATACACTCTTCTAGATTATAATAGATCTGGTATGGGACTTTTAGAGATAGTTTCTGAGCCTGATATGACAGAGCCTAAAGAAGCAAGAGAATTTATGGAAAAATTAAGATCAATACTTGAGCATCTGGGCGTATGTAATTGTGATCTTGAAGGAGCAATGAGAGCTGACGCCAATATATCTGTTGAAGGGGGAGAGAGAGTTGAGGTTAAAAATATAGGTTCTGCAAGAGAAGTGGAAGAGGCTTTAAAGTATGAAATAGCTAGACAGAGAGCAGCTGTTAGTCAAGGAATTACTATAAATAGAGAAACTAGACATTGGGATTCCGAAAGAAAAGTCACAGTTCCAACAAGAACAAAAGAAAGTGAAGAAGATTATCGATATTTCCCAGATCCAGATTTACCACCATATCCTATAACAAAAGACTACATAGAAGAAATAAAGAGTATATTACCAGAATTACCGGATCTAAGAATTAAGAGACTTGTTAAACAATATGGAATAACCGAATATGATGCTACTGTCTTAGTAATGGATAAAGCTCTCGCAGATTTATTTGAGGAATCATCAAAAGAATACAAAAACTACAAAGCACTTGCTAATTTAATAATAAATGATTACCTCAGATGGATTAATGATAAAAACTTAAGGCCTTCTCAATCTAAGGCTACGCCTAAACATTTGATAGAATTATTAAACTTACTAGATAATGGAACTATAACAATAAAAATAGCCAAAGAAATTCTTCCAGAAGTTGTCATTGAAGGAAAGTTGCCTTCATTAATAATCAAAGAAAAAGGATTAACTGCAATAAAAGACCAAGAATATCTAGTAAATGTAATTAAAGAAGTTTTAAGTGAAGAACCAGATGTAGTGGAGAAAGCAAAAAAAGATCCTAGAGTTATTAACTATTTAGTTGGAAAAGTAATGAAAAAAACTGGTAAAAGAGCTGATCCACAATTAACTAATAGGCTGATAAAAGAAATTCTAGGTATTAGTTAAATCACAGCGTGGGTTTCTTCATCACATTTCAGTTCTTAAAACCTCGTTCATCAAAAATATTAAAAAGAATGAGGGATATTTATTTGAATATGCAAAAGGATAAGGACTTAAGACTGAGACTGACTGTAGTAGATTTACTTAAAGAATTGAAAAACAGTTTTACTTATAAAGAACTTTCAAAAATATTTAATATTCAAGAAAGCTTACTTTGTAGATATGTAAATGGCTCCACTATACCCAGTGAATTACATGCAAAAGAAATTCTTGATAGATTAAAATCTAGGGAATTTCTCACAAAATTTCTTCTTAGAAAAATTATAATTCACGATGATGGCTATGTAGATACTTCTGGATTATTATTTTATCCCAATTTACTTAAAATTTTAATAGAAATTTATTACAATAAGTTCTTCGGTAATAAAGAAATAACTAAAGTTATGACAGTTGCTGTAAACGGAATTCCTTTTGCTACTTTAACTGCAGAAGTCTTGGCTAAACCACTTGTAATAATTAAAAAACATAAGGACTCTATCTACATAGATTACGTTGATGAAAGTTTGAAAGAGTCAGATGGAGTGATTACATCAATTTTCATAAGAAGTGATTATATTTCAAAGAACGATAAGGTACTCCTAGTAGACGATGTAATAAGAAGCGGTAAGACCGTATTTACAGCTTATAAATTAATCAAGAAAGCCGGGGCTGAAGTGGTAGGGGCATTAATCATAGCTTCTGTTGGAAATGAGAAAAGTAGTTATGTTAATAACATACCAGTGAAACCTATTTTTATATTGTAAGATGATTGGTAAGATATCACAAGGAGTATATTACATAAAAGGAGACTATAATGTGTATCTTATAATAGACGAGTCTAATGGTATTCTTGTCAATAGTAGTGATGGTGAAGATAACAGTTTAATAATAGAAGGAATAGAAGAAATACTATCAAGTTATAATATAGATATCAAATATTTAATACTAACTGATCATCATGAAGAATCATCTGGTGGAGCAAGTTATGTTATATCATTCTTTAAAATACCTTTTGTTATTTCAAGCTCTGAGGAAGCAACTTTTATAAGAAAAGGTATTGGGAAAAACAGGAAATATAATCCAGTAAGTATAAACTTGGAAATAAAGAATAAAATCACTAACATAGAAAATTTAAGAATAATTAAAGCTAATTCCCCATCTCTTGGATCTTTGATAGTCCTATATAATAACATTATATTTTCTGGAGTAAATAGAATTTCAAGTATTATCGACAAGATAAACTATATATGTAATGCATATGAATGTAAGAAAGTGGAAGAACCTTGGTATTTGAGGAGAGATGTGGGTCATGTGGGAGATTCACCGAGACAAAATACTGTGAAATAAGAAAAATTAATGTATGTGTAGATTGTTGTCTTCTTTGTAATCTTAGAAATAAATGTGATATCAGAGTTTGGTTTCACAATTTAGTTCCAACAAGCACTCAAAAAGGTATGTCAACAAAATGAGGCCTTATATAATCATTTTCAGCACGATGTCAATAGACGGAAAAATAGCCTCAAAAGATTATTATAGTGAGCTAAGCTGTCCATTTGATAAAATAAGATTACATTTGGTAAGAAGCGAAGTAGATGCGGTGCTCATAGGCGCAAATACAGTAAAAATAGATAATCCTAAGCTATTGCTAAAATACGCAAAAGGGAAGAACCCAATAAGAGTGATCATATCAAGTAAGCTAGACCTTAATCCTTCCGCAATTATATTTACTTCGCCTCCCACTACAATTTTATACACAACTCAAGATAGTTTGAAAGAAAAAGAAAAGATAGTCGAGGAGCTAAAGAAAAAAGGAGTAGTTATAAGAGTATTAAATGATTTGTCATCATGTGCTGTTGCAGAAGATTTGTATGAGCTAGGTATAAAAAGACTTCTAGTTGAAGGAGGAGGCAAAACTATATGGAGCTTTATAAAAGAGGAGTGTTATGATGAACTTAGAGTGACAATATCACCAAAAATTTTTGGAAATGGTGTTTCGATAGTTAATGGGGAAGGATTTGATGGACAAAAAGCACCTACACTAACACTTATAGACTATAAATTATGTGAGTGTAAAAATGAGATACATATTAGATATAAAAAATTATAAGAATGCCTTATATGTTAGCTGATATATTTCGCCTTGCTCTAATTTTGTAGCATTTCTCTTATACTTCATTGAGTCTCCTATGCTATTCTCTCCATGGAGTTTGATCCATTTATCCATTGGAATCTGATAATCTTTTAGTATTTTATCTCTATATAGATCATTTAGCACATTATATGTACAGAATGGTATTACTCTGCCATCAGGTGTCACATAATGGATATCACATCTCATTACTCTTTCAATATCGTAGTTATAAAGATCCATAAAGTGCATTGTACCTAAGAATAACGTTCTATAGTGCCATTCACCCAGAGCTTCGTAGTTATGGTTAACGATAATACTATATAACATCTTATATACATCGAAGTCTTTAGGACCTTTCTCTTTATCAATAAACTTCCTTAAGCTGTAGAGTAATTTGACTCCTATCCAATATTTGTTCCCTCCTTCTCTTAATTCTTCTGTTTTATCTCTTAGATATTCCAATAAACCTTCTAGGTCAATAAACTTGGATATTGGAATGAAGTGAGGTTCTCCATTTCTCCATTCTACATATACGTAAGTTCCTGCTCCACAACTTGGATGGTTTGCCATCTCAAATTGCTCTTGTCCAGTTAAGGCTTCTACAAGTTTCGAAAAGACTACAGATGTTCCTATAGGATACCAACTATCCCTGGTAATTTCACCATCAGTCTGTTCTTCAATGTTCTTTAACACTTCTGGAATTGTTATTCTAAATTTATTTCTCATATTTCTCTTCATCATTCCAGTTAAGCTGACTGGCTGGAAGTTAACAGCTCTAACAACATCTAAGTTACGTGCAGCGAATTTAACTATATTACCTAAGTCTTGATCATTTACTGTCTTTATAACAGTAGGAACTAGAACTACACTAGTCATGCCAGCTTTTCTAAAGACCTCTAAAGTATATGGAATTTCCCAGTGATTCTTTGGATTAGTTCTTCTATTAGTACCATCAAAACTCATATAAATTGTATTAACTCCAGCCTCTCTTAATTGCCTTGCATACCTAATAGCCTTTTCTGGGTCTTCAAAATACATTTTTGCAAAAGTACCTCCCCATGTGTTTAACTGGATATGCCTAACTCCTTGCTCTCTTATGGTTCTAACGATCTCAATTAAGTCTTCTCTTAATGTTGGTTCCCCGCCAGTAATTTGAATCACAATTGTTGTTCCTTGCCTCTTTAGTTGATCTACCATGAACTTTATTTGCTCTATTGTCGGTTCGAAAACATATCCAGCTTTTTCAGCAAAGAAGAAACAGTACCAACATGATAGATCGCATCTGTTTGTTATTACTAAGTTAACTAAGGCTGAATGCTGATGATGCATTGGGCATAATCCACAATTAAATGGACAAGGAGATTTTAGATCTACATAAGGAACTTTAGGACCTTTACCTTCATATTCCCAGTAATCAAATTTGTAATATAATCCTACATCTCCGTAATAAAGATCTTCAAACTCTCCGTGTTCTGGGCAAACTTTTCTTATATATAATTTGTCTTCTTTCTCAAATATAGTAGCGGGTAATAATCTATAACATACAGGACAAAGAGAGCTTGTTACTCTGACTAGTTTCTCGTTTTCTGCGAGTTTAGGTAAAGGACCTCCGACTTTGATTTCTCTATCTCCGAATTTTACTACTCCATTGTCATATTTTGACGGAGCTGGAAGTAGTCTAAAGCCGCCTTGTGGTTGTTCTTGTGAAGTTTGAGCCATACTATATCTAACTACTACATAAAGAATTAGATATATATAAACAATTTCACCGTATACTCCAATAGTTAGGTTAAAACCAACCTGTAAAATTATCCCAACCAGTTTTTTTAATTATTTTGTCATTAAATTGTAAGTTATTTGTATTAGATATCTCCCCTATATAGATGGGAGAAAATCCTACATATTCCATAAAAGTAAGAATTTCTTCCGTGTATTTCTTATCTACAACTAGCAAAGTTTCGAATTCTTCTCCAGAATATTTAAGCATCTCATCAATTTTTATATGATATTCAGTAAGTTTATTATTTACATAATCGGGGAAAGGCATCCTATTTAATTTGATACCCTTCTGTGACCTTTCAATTATATTATAAAGAGAAATAATTATCCCATCACTTATATCGGTAGAATAATGAATAGATGTACAATAGTTCTTAAAAAGAGAGACAATTCTCCTGTTAATAATAGGGTGTTTAACTTTATTTTTTTCTATGTAATTAAGCCTTATTTTCCATGAATTCAAGTAGGAAATAAATACTAATGAAGTATACCCAATGGGATTTGTTATTATAACGCTATCTCCTTCTTTCACGTTTTCAACTTGAGTATTACACAAAGTCTTCCCGGTAACACTAATATCAATCCAACCAGAACTAGAAGAAGAGTTAAGATCACCCCCTACAAAAGAGGTTTGATAATAATCACAAGCATCTTTTATTCCTTTTACTATTTCTTCAATTTTATTAATTTTCCCCTTCTCTATACCTATAGAAGCTAGAATATTTTTTGGCTCTCCGCCCCTGCTAAAAATATCACTAATTGCAGCAGTTACTGCTTTCCAACCTAGATCATAATAGTCCATAAAATCAAAAGTATAACTAAGCTGAAACCCATCTATTTTGTACATAAAACCATCTTTATCAATATAAACGTCGTCATCGACATAGCTGTACTTACTTATTATATTTTTAATTATTTCATGTTCCGACATTTTTATCACAAGAGAAAGCCGCTGCGGGGATTTGAACCCCGGACCACCGGCTGTCTTAGGAGCGTGGCCATACGAGGCCGGCGCTCTACCAACTGAGCTACAGCGGCATTTATCTTATCGAAATTACAGCTAATAAAATTTTATGAGGTATTAATAGTATTTTTTGCATAATTTATTGCCCTACTTATCAATTCTTTATGCTGTCCAAGATAGTTATAAGGGTTAAGTATTTCTACGATTTTGTCTTTTCCCAATATTTTTATTATTTCATCGTCTTCTAATGCCGCATCAAGAAGAGATTTGTTATTTTTTTCAGCTTCCCTAGAAATTTTCATAACAA
>ERZ1684502.205-NODE-205-length-11484-cov-45.537667_pt1 | contig 11484 bp, 12 predicted proteins | sample MGYA00580192_ERZ1684502 | MGnify/ENA primary metagenome ERZ1684502 (study PRJEB41476, sample SAMN13258264) | hydrothermal vent metagenome | biome: caldera [ENVO_00000096]; feature: acid hot spring [ENVO_00002120]; material: acidic water [ENVO_01000358] | place...
AGTAGTTGGAGAAAGAAAATCTGCTTATCCACAACTAGGAGATAGAATAATTGAAGAATCAAAATGTTTACCAAATCTTGCAATACATGGGCATGCACATTATGCAAAAATAACTTTTAGCGTAGTTAAAAACGTAAGAGTTTATAATGTTTCATTACCAGCAAATAAAAAAATAGTTTTAATTCAAATTCTTTGATCTTAAATCGACTTGTCAAAACTTTTGTAAGGTTATTCACCACTGGTTTCCAGATCACTAAATTGAGAATAACATAGGAATGATGTGATCCAAGTTAGCCCTAGGTGTGATACATTAGCTTTAGCTACAAGCATGGGGTTCAGTCAAGGCTAATGCCATGAGCCCCTCATTTGAGATTTTTGCTGTTAACTCCCCCTCCACGCATTGCGCATCATCAAGAGGAGTTTCATACAGCTTTTTCCTCAGAATAATTAATAGTAATCAAAAATATTTAAATTTATTACTAAAATGGAAATAGCCTTTGTTGCTAGTAATTTTACTTTCATTCCAGCTTATCAAACTATTGGTGGAGGAATTATTACATCTTGATGTCGTTTTTAATTTACTAGTAATGGAATTTTTGCTTTACAGATTATTATTGCGGCTTTAGCTATTCTTAACACCCCCATTAAAGTTTTCTTCCAAATTCTAATAGAGGTTAAACCATAAATTTAATTACACCATCAGTACATTACGATAAAACAATTCTTATTGTTTTAATCAGAGGTCTCATAAAGTTTAATTGCCATTCTTTCAAATTGAAAGTAAATTGATAAATTTGCATATATTACTTAAAGGAGATCATAATCCTGATAAAGATTTTACATTACTGAGTCCTTCTTTTGATATGGAACAAAACCAATCTCGTTAATTATATTTGTAACGATCTTGCTTCCCCAGTTTAGCAATGCTTTTCTGTAACCAAGTCTGTGCAACAGGAATCTCCAAAATGGTGCTTTTAATCCAGCAGCAGCAGCCAGAGGATGTCCACCCCCACCTAGTTTTTCTGCATATTTTCTTACTTCTATTGTATTGCTTCTAAATGATATTGCTTTTCCATTAACTGAAGCAAAAAATACTGCATTATATCTGTTCATAAGGAACTGTGCAGCATAACTTATATCTGGAGGGCCTTTCCATCTCACGGCAACAACTACTTTCTTACCTTGGATATCAAGGACTTTAATATATTTATATAATTGTTCGTATCCTTTCAATTCCTTATCAATTTGATCTATAAGAATTTTCTCAAATTCCTCATCCCATAATATTCCTTGGTAAAACTTGTTTATCAAATACAATTTCCAGTTATAGTCCTTGTTTAATTCAACAACTCTTCTGAGCTTTTCTCCCATTGGATCGTCATGAAGCCATATATCAACTGAGCAATCCGCACTAGCTAACTTCTTTGAAAACTCATCACTAGGATTTAGATATTTCAGAATTACACCGGCTCCACAAGTAGATGCATCAATATATACTTCCACTCCTATTTCTGTTAATTTTTTCTTCCACTCTTCTTTCCATACATGATGATCAAACCACTGTATTTTTGCCCCTTGACTTATAAGTTTCTTAAGGTTTTGAATTGCAACATCAAACGTTGATACACTTACCCCTATATCAGCTATCATTATATTTTGAACCCCTCTAAGCTCAAGTTTGCCTAGCAAATCATGAATTTTATTTGGCTCAGTAAAAAACACAGTTTTTGGCAATTTGCCTACTGTTCTGGAATATACTGCTGCTGACGCTACACCATCAAAGTCGTTATGAACTATTGCATAATAGTCCATACCTAATACAACTTTATGCTCTAGTAATAAATTTTATTCCAGATGAGTCCGTAATTTTACCTTTATATAGAAAATCTACTTGCCTTAGCGTTGCATAATAATCAAATTCTGTTAATGCAGAAATTCCATCTTTTACCATGATTATATTATACCACCTTAAAGCTGCACTACCCGCAGTATGTAAAACGCAAATATTAGCTACGGTACCAGTCACTATCAAGTTCTTTATCCCTTTAACTCTAAGAATGTAATCTAATGGGGTTTCGAAAAATGCATCATAACGATATTTTTTTATTATAAAATCATCTTTTTCTGGTTTAAGTTCATCAACAATTTCTGCTCCCCAACTGCCTGCTAAAGCATGTTCTCCCCATATCTTAAACTCTGGGTCATCTTTCATATGCCAATCTTGAGTATAAATAACTAGAACGTTATTCTTCCTTGCGTTATCTAATAGCCTTCTAATGGCTGGTATGGTTGCTTCAGCTGTAGGAACATAAAGTTTTCCTTCTTTTCTGACAAAATCGTTTTGCATATCAACTATTAGCAAAGCCGTATCTGAAGGGGGAAGTTGGATTTCTTTTTCCTCTGGAATGCTTGGAACTTCTACTTTCATAATTTATAATACGAACACAAGTTTTTTATTCTTTCTTCTTCAATTCTTTTGATAATTTATCGGCGAGTCTTAGTACAGTTGGATATCCTCTTTTAGAAAGAGTAATGACGTCGTCCAAATCAGTCTTATTCCCAATGCTAAAAATATATTTACCATTTTTTACTCCAACTTTTTCGCCATTAACAACTACATATGTTATACCATTCTCTGTAACGAAATCTCCCGTTAACCTTGATTTTGCAACCCCAATTGTTGGTTTGTCTAAAAGAACACCTATTACTGTAGCAATACCACTTTTTCTAGGATGAGCTAAACCTTGACCATCAACTAAAATTAAATCACAGTTAAATTTCTCTAAGGCAGCCATCATTAAAGGTGCTTCCCTTATAAATAAGAACGTAGGAATGTAAGGAAAGAATACTTCTCCTTTAACTAGGTTATGCTCAAATATACCATTTTCTTCTTTAACGGCAACAGCATAACCAACATTCCCTTTATATGCGATGTCTACCCCGCATATCGATTTGATATTCTCTAAGCCTAGGTGCTTAATCTTTGCATTACTCGCAACTAATAGCTGAAATTTTATTAAAAAATCTAAAACAAACTTTTCCATTTATCTCTCATCTTCTCTAATTGTAATAGAAAGAGCTCTTGCTCATAAGTTTGTACAGCCCCAGGCCTATGCTTTCTCACCTCTTCTATAGCTTCTCCACTATCTATTCCTTCCTCAAGAATAAGATAAGCAGCGATTACTGTCCCTGTTCTCCCAATGCCACCAACACAATGAACTAAATTATTCTGACCTTTCTTTAGCCACTCATATATGATTTTCATTTGGTCAAAAGTTGGTGGATAACCATCTGGAATAGGGACATGAAGGAACTCAAAGCCTTTTTCTTTCAATATTGAGAAATAATAATCAGTTGACCCCCAAGCTTCTTCGATTTCCCATTCTTCAGGTAAAACTAGGACTCTTCTAACTCCTTCTTTTTTCCACTCTTCTATTTCATCTTCTGTATAAGGAATAGGGGATCCGCCTATTATACCTTTTCTAACCCAGTACATCATTAATCACTCAGAAGATCCGCTGTTCTTCATCATATTTTATTAAGTTAAAACTCCAATTTTAAAATTATGATTAGACTTTCAACTGGTATACCAGATTTTGATAAACTAATAGAAGGAGGAATTCCTCAAGGTTTCTTTGTTGCGCTTACTGGTGAGCCTGGGACTGGTAAAACAATATTCTCTTTGCATTTTATTGCTGAGGGATTAAAAGAAGGAGACAATTGTATATATGTAACTACTGAAGAGAGCAGAGATTCAATTATTAGGCAAGCGAAACAATTTAACTGGGATTTCGAAGAATACATAGAGAAAAAACTAATAATTATTGACGCCTTAATGAGGGAAAAAGAAGATGAGTGGAGCCTAACAGAAATAACACCAGAAGAGCTAGTCAATAAAGTAATTTCTGCAAAGCAAAGGCTAGGACAAGGAAGAGCTAGATTGGTAATTGATTCAGTTAGTGCATTGTTTCTTGATAAACCAGCAATGGCTAGGAAAATAAGCTACTATTTGAAGAGAGTTCTAAATAAATGGAAATTTACAATATATGCTACATCACAATATGCAATAACTACTTCCCAAGCATTTGGATTTGGAGTTGAACATGTAGCTGATGGAATAATACGATTTAGAAGAAGCATAAAAGACGGTATGTTGCATAGGTATATTATTATAGAAAAGATGAGACAAACAAATCATGATAAATATGTCTGGGAAATTGACATAAAGCCTGGAAAAGGATTAGTGCTCCTAGGAAAATTAAATGAAAGAAGAGAAGATCATGCACTACCGCCTAAAGTAATGCAAAAAATAAAGGAATCATCGGAAGAAAAAGAGTTCTGATTATTTTTTGCAAGCTTCTATGAAATTTTTAAATACTTCTATTCCTTTTTCAGTATGTTTAACTTCTGGATGGAATTGAACTCCAAAAATCGTATTATCATTATTTACCATTGCTTGAACTTTAGTGTTTTCGCTTTTTGCTAAAATTCTAAAGCCATTTGGCGGAGATATTACTTCATCAGTATGACTCTCCCAAGCGTTTATAGAAGGAGAGAGATTTCTAAGAATTGTGTCTTCATCTAAAACGTTTACTTTTACTAGACCATATTCAGGTTTAGATGCTTTTATAACTTCTCCTCCAAGGACTTTAGCAATAAGTTGATGACCTAAGCAAATTCCTAGCTTTGGTTGAGTAGTATTTAAAACATAATCTTTTGCATTACCCATTTTATCAAGTTCTGTCACGGCAGAATATGGCCCACCACCAAATACTATACAATCAAAATCTTTCAATAGATCAACTGGTTTGTCAGGAATGATGGGAATGGCACTAATGCCAAGATATTTTAGGTCTTTAACTATAAGGTGGTTATATTGTCCACCGAAATATATTACGGCAATTTTCACGTGATGTGTTTGTAAATTTAAAAATAAAAGCTTTGAGTGAATTAAAATATTTGTGGATGAATGTAAAGCTTCTGTGGTTGCCTTAATTTCCAAAAATGGCAAGGTGTTACTCATAAAAAGGAAAGAAAATAAAAATGATCCTTGGAGTGGACAAATAGCTTTGCCTGGTGGAAGAAGAGAAAACGAAGAAAACTGTAAAGATACTGCGATAAGGGAATGCTCAGAGGAAGTTGGGATAAAACCTGATAAATTAATAGAATTAGGAATTTATTATCCACGTAATATGAAATCTTTACTCGTAAAGGCGTATATGAGTTGTATTAGTGAAGAAATTTTACCAAATATACAGAAAGAAGAAGTCGATTATGCTTTTTGGGCGAAAATATCCGACTTAAAGAAAGGAGAAGATGAGGCGTTTTATTACAACGGGCATAGAATTTGGGGAATGACATACAGAATTTTGAAAGATATCATAGATAAAAAGATGTATGAAATTTGTATTCAGCCAGGCAACGATACATCATAATTTCAGTTCCGTTACCACTCATCACTTTAATAATAGCTTCTCATACTCTTTCACATATTCCACACTTCTCTTATAATCGGAGAATAACTTTGATGCTTCGATTACATCTTCTTCTTTAACAACATTTCTTCCGTTCCTTTGAGCAATTATATAAGATGGCTCTAAGAGCTGCACCGCATATCTTAAACTATTTTCAACTCCTAATTTTGTTAAAGTCTCTAAAGCTTTGGTATCAAGAGGTACATAAATCTCATCAGCCCTTATTTTCAATATCTCTCTAGTCTCCTCAACTGTATATGGCTTTGTAGGTATTATTAATAATCTATCTAATAGATCAAGGGGCATTCCGTGTGGAGATTCGATATCAGTACCTCTAATCTTAGTTATTCCTCTGTTGGTAGCTAAGATTAGTATTGGAGCCAAATCGGATTCTAAAGCTTTGGTTAAGAATGAAAATGCTTCAATATCTAACATATGCGCATCATCTATAAAGAGAACACCAGGGACTAGCTCTGCTTCTCCTTTACCTATCATATCTTTCACTAATTTATCCACATTTTGCCTTATCTCAGAGTTTATTTCCCTCTCTGTAAAGAAGCTAAATAAAGCCGTTATTGTAATGTTTCTAGCCGCTATATTTAGATCTAGATCATGAAGAGTTACTGTTATTGTTGTCTCTTTTTCCTTCTTTATAGGACCACTAGGTATATCAACCGTCCTTACTGTTTCAATGTCATATGTTTTTGCTCCTTCAAAATTCTTAGCCTTACCAACTTTACTGACTTCTCCTGTTTCTGCATCTATCCAAATAACATCACCTTTTCTTACATTAAGTTGCATAAGCTGCTCAGCTACACTCTCACCTACACTAAGTGTCCTCTCGTCATCTTTAGTTGTCAAAACTATCTGTGCTTCTCTTGGAATAACTGCATATGGATTTAGTTTACTTCTAGCAATTTTTAGTTTTATATCCTTTACTACGCCTTCATAAACTATTCTTCTCTGTCTTAATCTTACACCTATAGATTTTCTTATTGCTTGAGTTAATATTTCTGTCTTCTTTAGCTCTGTAGAATAAATCTCGGAAGCATTCATGCTAGTAAATGGTGTATCTTCGCCAAGTTCTTTAGCTATAGCTACTGCCAGAGCTGTTTTACCAGTACCTGGAGGTCCTACAAGTAATACTCCTTTACCTGCCATTTTGCCTTGCTTTATTAGTTGTACAACTATACCTGCAGCTTCTCTGGCTTCTATCTGACCAACTAGTCCATCTGCCTTAAATTTAGCTTTTCCTTTCTCATCTAAACCTAAACCAGTAATATGACTGTGAATGCTAGCAGTTTCTCGTTCTACTTTTCTTATCTCCCTTATCTCGGCCATACTAATTGAGAATATAAAGAATTAAGCTTTTGAAATTAACCCTTTTTAGCCATAATAACTTTTATATATGTGGTGATGAAGACCTTTGAGTCTGAGCTGTGCTGAAGTGGCGGCTGTCTGAGGTTAGATAAAGATGAGGTTAATTCATCTCGCTGTAGGGAGATTTAATATAGATATAATAGTGAGAATTGAAAAAATACCTGATATAGATGAATTTTTAACAACTGACCTATTGGAAATTATGCCAGGAGGAGCAGCAGTAAATTATGCGGTCATGATAAATAGGTTAGGTCATAGTAGTAAGCTTTTAGCTAAAGTAGGGAAGAATAGCTTAACTAAAAGTCTTATGGGAAGTATAGCAGAAATGGGAGTAGGATTAGACTATATTGAAGAAGTTAATGCTCCACAAAGCATGGCTTTAATCTTTTTAAGAAAAAATGGAAGAATTTCAATAGTAAGAAAACTAGGGGCTTCAGTGTTTATCTCTGCAGAAGATGTAAAGAGGTATTTTGGATTGTTTGACGTAATTCATTTTGCATCAATACCTCCTACTGTGGTAGTTAGGGATCCTATGGCTAAAATTATCTCATATGATCCAGGACCTTTTAGCAAAGAAGTTGAGAATGTCGATGTCGATGTTCTTTACGTAAATGAAAAAGAGAGCAGTTTAATGGAACTGAATAAGGTTAAGGCAAAGATCATTGTAATAAAAATGGGAGAAAAAGGAGCTAAAGTAATTACTGAAAATCAAGAATGTATAGCAGAAGCTTATAAAGCAGATAATGTTGTTGATACAACCGGAGCTGGAGATGTATTTGATGCTACGTTTAATTATGGTTTGGCTGAAAATTTACCTTTAGAAGAAGCACTTAGATTGGCTGTGACGGCATCTGCACTTAAAGTTCAAAGATTAGGAGGAATAAACTCTCCTACACTTTCTGAAATATACGAAGCATTAAAAACCTATAAGCCAAAAGTTGAGTGCAGATGATAGTTTTATTTGTTGATTTTGATTATTTCTTTGCACAAGTAGAAGAGGTTTTGCACCCTGAATATAAAGGAAAACCTTTAGTTGTTTGTGTCTATTCTGGAAGGAACGAAAAAAGTGGAGCAATAGCTACCGCCAATTATGAGGCAAGAAAACTTGGAATAAAGGCTGGAATACCAATATCAAAAGCTATGGAATTAGCTCCAAATGCGATTTTTGTTCCAATGAGAAAAGAAGTTTACGCGCAGGTTTCTAACAGAATAATGAACATACTTAGGAAGTATTCAGATAAAGTAGAAATTGCTAGCATTGATGAAGCTTATCTTGACATAACGGATAAAGTTAAAGATTATAATGAAGCAGAGCAACTAGGTAAAAGAATAAAAGAAGAAATATTAGAGAAAGAGAAAATTACAGTGACTGTGGGCATTGCTCCTAACAAAGTATTTGCAAAGATTGTTGCTGAAAGAGCCAAACCAAATGGACTTGGGATACTTAGACCGGAAGAAGTTGAAAATTTCATTAAGGAACTAGATATTAGCGAAATCCCTGGAATTGGAAAAGTTTTATCTGAAAAGCTTAACGCAATAAGAGTTAACAAATTAACAGACGTGTTAAATATTCCTTTTGAAAGACTAAAAGAAGAGATAGGAAAAGCAAAAGCCTTTTACCTATATAGATTAGCTACAAATATATACTCAGAGCCAGTAGTAAATAAAGAGAGAAATCCGCATGGTAGATATCTCACATTACCTAAAAATACAAGAGATTTAGAAATTATTGAACCTTACTTGAAAAAGGCAATAGAGGAGGCTTATAGTAAAATTGATGGCTTTCCTAAGACTTTAACAGTAGTAACGATTATGGAAGATTTAGATATTGTAAGTAAAAGCAAGAGCTTTAAATCCGGGATTGTAAAAGAAAGGGCATATAAAGAAGCACTAAAATTGTTAAGGCAGATTCTAGAAAAAGATAAACGACGGGTCAGAAGAGTAGGTGTTAAACTGGACAACGTTTATAAAGCAAAAGGATTAGAAGATTTTATTTAGATTCAATCTCTATTTCAAGATTCACTATATTAGCTAGCTTATGAACATCAATTTTCCCATACTTAGAAATATAATTGATAAAACCTCTTACTCCTTTCTCTCTTATATCTACATCTTTCAAAACCTCAATATTCACAAATAAAGGGATTCTATTGCTTCTTAAATACTTATCTATCTTTATAACTTGCTGAAGTTTCTTATAATCTTCTTCTATGCCTTCAACAAAAACAATTGCTTTATCTCCCCTTAATGCAGTTTCTTCTCCCCTTATTTCTTCATATTTATCTTGAATAAGAACAAATCGGGCTAATCTTCCACCATTTACATCTTCATAAAAATTCAATGCAAGTAAAAAATCACCAGTCCTTGTTATTGGAATAATGATTAGTTCCTCGCTTCCTATTATATTAAGAATAGGATTTATTTTTGCACGCATTTTATACACACCAGAATGTTAGAGATTGATGGCTCTTTTGGAGAAGGAGGAGGTCAAATTTTAAGGACATCATTAACTTTATCAGCATTAACAAAAAAACCATTTAGAATTTATAAAATTAGAGCAAATAGACCAAAGCCTGGACTTCAAAGGCAACATTTAACTGCAGTTAATGCGGTTAAAGTGTTAACAAATGCGAAAGTAAAAGGTGATAAAGTTGGCTCTACCGAGTTAATTTTCGAGCCAGGAGACATAGTAGAGGAAGGAGAATTTACTTTTGATGTAGGCACGGCTGGTAGTGTAACTTTAATTCTTCAAACAATTTTGCCTTTATTACTTAACAGGAAAATAAAAATAACATTGAAAGGAGGGACGGACGTTCCAAAATCCCCAAGTATAGATTACATTAGACTCGTTTATCTTCCTTTGCTAGAAAAAATTGGAATAAAAAGCAAAATAGAGTTAGTAAGAAGAGGCCATTATCCGGAGGGAGGAGGGGAAATAAGAATTTATGACGTTAAGGGAGAAATATTATCTTTCTCTTTACTTTCGCAAGGGAAATTAATAGAAATAAAAGGTATTGCCCACGTATCTTTGTTACCTAGACATATAGCTGAAAGAGAAGCAAAAGCCGCAAAAGAATTCTTATCTAGACATTTCAATGTTCCTATAAGTATTGATATTGACATAAGAGAGAAGGAAATAAGTAAAGGTACCGGAATTTCTTTATCTTCTATATTTGAAAATACATTTTTGGGCTCTGATTCATTGGGAGAAATAGGTAAGAGAGCAGAGACTGTAGGAGAAGAAGCAGGAAAGATGTTATACGAAGATGTAATAACAGGGGCTACTGCAGATAGACATATGGGAGATATGTTAATGCTTTATGCTTCCCTTTCTCCAAAAGCAGAATATTTAGGGGCGGAATTAACAAATCATGCTAGAACAAATGCCGAAATTATTTCTAAGTTCTTAAACGCTAAAATTGAAATTAAAGGCGAGAAACCTTTCCATTTTAAGAAAGAATAATGATGGGTCTGCCTTTTGTTAAAATCCCAAAGTTATCAATAAATATATAGAAGCTTTATCATGCCTTCTTTATAAAATTAGTAAAACTTATCAGCCATTCAGTCATCTAAATTACCATAAAGTGTTAAGGTAGGAATTATCTGAGACTCCTCAATGCTTGTATGCAGATTTCATAGCCAAAAATCCTTAAGAGAATTTGCTTGAGGCTTTGTATTCTTAAATCTCCATATCCGACTTCCCCCCTCCCGCCTTGAAAGGCGAGGGTTCTCACAGTCTAAATGTTCTCTCCCACCTTTCATCCAGTGGGCAGTCGAGAGGTGCAGAGAACTCCTCCCATTTTGCGTATGTTCATAAAATATAATCATCAAATTCTGGCTCACCTCTGGGTTTATAAGTTTTCATCCCTGCTCTAAAGAGCGGGGCTTTCGGTTGTAAATCTCGCTAAAACTTAGTTGCGTCCCAGACCACGGTATTCCTAGGTACTCTTAATCCCGTGATCAGGGTTAGCCTTAGGTGTGGCATCATTAGCCTAGGATCTCTCCCGAATGCCCCTGCAGTGAAGGATGAAGCCAGACTAGGGGAATAAAGATGAGGGGATGAGGGGAATACAGTGGGGGTGTTACACGTAATTAGAAATCACGAGAAATATCTAAAAATCATCCGACCGAACCCTTATCATACCACAATAAGCTCTGTTGATCCAAATGCTGTGCGGCTTTGGTGTTAGATGCACTACATTCCTTCTCAATGCATTACGAATCAATAAGAGATTTTGCTTCCCGATTAATAGATATTAAAATTATTTAAGAGTTACGACATATGAATAACAGTATTTACTTTTTCATATGATAAATCATTTGTTTAATCTCCTAAAAAAGCGGATTTCAATTTACCAGCCCGATTTAAGGTAAGAGTTTATTTCCCACTCACTTATTTCTTTTTCATAGTCTTCAATTTCTTTTTTCTTTAATTCAATAAAAGTATCTACTAGTTGTTCTCCTAGATAATACTTTAGCTTAGTATCACTGCCAAGTTTTTGTAAAGAATCTTTAAGATTTGTAGGTAATGTGACAACTTCATAATTGGGATCTACTTCTAGTCCTCTTTCTATCCCATCAATACCTGCAAATATCATAGAAGAAAGTAATAGATATGGGTTTGCTAAAG
>ERZ1684502.206-NODE-206-length-11462-cov-42.835540_pt1 | contig 11462 bp, 8 predicted proteins | sample MGYA00580192_ERZ1684502 | MGnify/ENA primary metagenome ERZ1684502 (study PRJEB41476, sample SAMN13258264) | hydrothermal vent metagenome | biome: caldera [ENVO_00000096]; feature: acid hot spring [ENVO_00002120]; material: acidic water [ENVO_01000358] | place...
TCTAACTTTTCCTTCTTTATCTATTACAAACACAGCCCTTTTAGCTAATATATATCCCGGTAGAGCTGGGAATTCCCAGTAAACATCATATTTCCTTATTACTTCTCTATTATAATCACTCAATAAAGTAAAGTTTAGCCTATTTTGTTCCTTAAAGGCCTTGTTACTGAATGGCGGATCAACGCTTATGCCAATTACAGTTGCATTTACTTCATTAAACTTGGCCATAGAGTCTCTAAACGTACACATTTCCTTAGTACACACTGCTGTAAACGCTCCTGGGTAAAATGCCAAAACAACTACTTTTCCTCTTAAACTGGAAAGTCTTACTTTTTTTAGATCCGTATCTGGTAGCTCAAAATCTGGTGCTGTTTCTCCTGTTTCAACCATAAATTACAATTGAAGAACTTAAATATAAATATTGTTTCAAAAAGAGCTTAAATAGTAATAAATATCCTAAAATTTTTAAGTATAAAAGAGAAAGAAAGTAACTGTTAGTAGCTACTGAATGACTTTATAATAATTTAAATGATGTGAAGGTTAGCTATACACTAGAGATAAATTACTTTGCCTTCATACATTCTAACTTCTATTAATTTAAGGTGAAAAGCACACTAAATAAATAAGATTGGGAATTTTACACCTTAAGATAAGATTAGTTATATTCCAGATAAATTGGAGATTACTAAAGATGATATCTAGATAACTAGTGAAATTCCTAATCTATAAAGATTTGATTACGTAATAATTAAAAATTAATTGGTTCTCAGGGATATTTATTTTTGAGCTATTCCCTAAGTTAAATTGGATTAGGGTTTATGTATGTAAGAGGCAGAGAAGAATAAGAAGAAAGAATTATGCTCTCCAGAGTACAAATGTGCACAACCTCTTGTTTCTAGTTATATACTGGAGTAAAAACTTACCATGGAATATTCAATTCAATGAGGATATGATATTAAAGAGTAAGAATGAATTACAAAATATTTCAATGTAGAGTAAAGGTAAAGAAGTTCTCATAATTGTAGGGATGATGCCGAGGATGTATGAGAACAGCGTTTCCCAGTCCATTTCATTTCCAGACACTTTTCGATACTTTTAATTCCATAGCCGGTTAGCCCTTGGCTTGGTATCATTAGCTTCAACCACACTGCATGGGGCTCAGTCGAAGCTAACGCCATGAGCCTCCCATTTGAGTTTGTAAACTCCCTCCAACACATTGCGCATTATCAAGAGGAGTTTCATACAGCTTTTTCCTCAAAATAATTAATAGTGATTAGAAATATTTAAATTTATTGCTGAAATGGAAATAGCCTTAATTGCGGTTCTGCTTTGATAATTAGAGCGCTAGAGGATGTTACTAGGAAAATGTTTAATGAGGCATTAGTTAAACAGAAGAAATATTATAGAAGTTTTGCATCTTTCCATTCCTCCTTATCATATTAAATGTAAAAATGATTTTCCGTTTTTCGTATCCCACGTACAATATAATAACTAACCTTACTTTTAGTCGAATAAATTTTAAAAACTTAAATAAGTTTTAAAATTATAAACTCTTAAATTTATATATACCGGACTTTTAAAGTATTAACTCTTAAACTCTTAAATTTATATATATCTACAGGCTAATATAATACCGTATGAGAATAATTGTTTCGATCAAGCAAGTACCAGATACGGACGACTTGAGAATAGACCCCGTAACAAATAACCTAGTAAGGGAGGGAGTTCCTGCTGTCACTAATCCACCAGATCTTCATGCAATAGAAGAAGCAATTAGACTAAAAGAAAAATACGGAGGAAAAGTCATAGTAATAACAATGGGTCCCCCCCAAGCGGAAGACTCATTAAGAGAAGCAATAGCTATGGGAGCTGATGAGGCTTACTTAATAACCGATAGAGCAATGGCTGGCGCAGATACATGGGCAACTTCTTATACCTTATTTAAAGCTATTAAGAAGATTGGTGAAGCCGATATTTACTTATTTGGAAGAAGGGCTGTAGATGGAGAAACAGAACAAGTAGGTCCACAAACTGGCAGATGGCTGGGAATTCCTTCAGTAGGCTATGTCTCTAAATTTGTTGATATTGATTTAAATGCTCGAAGAGCTACAGTTATTAGAACTACCGATAATGAAGAAGAAGAAGTTAGAGTTCCCTTGCCAGCAGTATTCACAGTCCTTGAGACTATTAATGAAGTAAGACAACCAGATATACTAAGTTTAATTAAAGCTAGGACTACTAAAATACCTAGGCTATCTAAAGACGACATACAAGCCGAACAAAATAAAATAGGCCTAGCAGGTTCGCCTACAAAGGTTATTAAAGTTCAGCCTCCACCAAGAACTAGAAATCCAGAAATTTACAAGGGTAACGATGCTGCCCAATGGATTTATGATAAAATATTAAAGTCCTTAGAAGAAGGGAAACAAGTTATGGAAAGTTATACTAAACCACAACCAATAGCTAAAGCAAAAGGGGAAATATGGGTTTACATAGATCACTTTGGAGAAGAAGTTAATAGAGTATCATTAGAAATTTTATCTGAAGGAAGAAGAATAGCAGACTTACTCGATACAAAGCTCGCCGGTGTAATTGTAGGAGATCAAGTTGACCACATTATAAAAGATCTCTTTAATTATGGTGTAGATAAAGTATACTTTGCTAGAACTAAGGGTTTTCCATTTTATGTTAATGATGTTTATACAAGGGGCTTAGCTTCCCTTATTAGAAAGTATAAGCCAGAAGTAATCTTCTTCCCTGGAACTAGGAATAGTAGAGAGTTAGCATCAACCACTGCAATAGAAGTCAGTACTGGATTAGCTGCAGACTGTACAAAATTCGATGTTGATAATAAAGGCTTAGTTTATGCTACAAGACCAGATTTTGGAGGGAAGGAATTGAGCACAATTATATGTCCAAACAATAAACCATTTATGATAACAGTTAGAGGAGGAATATTTGCTCCAATTAGAATTCCGAAAGGAGAAGGAGAAGTAATTACAGAAGAAGTAGAAGATCTCTCAACAAGGTTTGAAGTGTTAAGGTACACAAAACTTCAGAAGAGGAATATATTAGCAGAGGCAGATATAGTTGTTGGTGTTGGAAGAGGAATAAAATCACCAGAAAACATCAAATTAGCAGAAGAACTGGCTTCTTTGCTTCATGGAGTTGTTGGAGTAACTAAACCTTTAGCTGATGCTGGTTGGTATCCGAAAGAAAGACAAATAGGTCAGACAGGAACATCTATAAGGCCAAAAATATATATTGCTCTTGGCATTTCTGGTGCAATACAGCATGTAGTTGGCATTTCTGGTGCAAGAAGAATAGTAGCCGTAAATATTGATCCAGAAGCATCAATTTTCGAGCACTGTGATTATGGGGTTGTTGGTGATCTATTTGAAGTCGTCCCTGATTTAATTAAGATTATTAAGGAAAGAGGTGTCCCATTATGAAGTTTGATGTAATTGTAGTCGGAGCAGGCCCAGCAGGAAGTGCTGCTGCATATACAGCAGCTAAAAATGGGTATAAGGTACTTATGATAGAGAGAGCATCAGAACCTGGAGCAAAGAATGTTTCTGGTGCAAGGATAAGAGATTCAGTGATTTCTAAAGTCTTTGAGACAAAAGATTTACCATTCGAAAGGATAGTCAAAAACAGTAGGCTCATTTTTAAGACTAAAGAAACGGAAACACAAATTACAGTGAAACCTAAAGAAAAGCTTTATATTATATCACGTTTGAAGTTCGATAAATGGTTAGCTAAAAACGCTGAAAATGCTGGTGCTTTATTAATTACAAAGACAACTGTTACCGGGATAGAAGGAAACAAAGTAATTACAGAGAGAGGAGCAGTCGAAGGTGATAAAATAATTCTTGCCGAAGGTGCTAATGCCCTTCTCTCAATGTCTTTGGGATTAAGGAGAGAGTTAAAACCTGATGAGACAGTGCTCGGAGTTAGAGAGATTTATTCTTCAACTAGGGACGAAGTAGCCAAGAGGTTTAACTTGCAAGGCGATGAAGGAGAAATTTGGGAGATAGTAACAGATCATCCAATACCTTCGGCTGGGTTTATATATACCTATAAGGATGCGGTAGTCATTGGAATTGGTAGCAGTGTAGATGAACTCATAAAAAATAAGTTGAAGCCTTATGAGTTATTAGATGTCTTTAAAGAACCTTATCTAGAGCTAGTTAAAGGTTTCTCGCTAAGAGAATACTCAGCAAAGATTATCCCAGAGCAGGGATTTCCAAAGTTTAAACCATGCAAAGGAAACGTTTATGTTGCTGGGGACGCATTAGGTTTAGTTGATCCGTTAACATTTGATGGTATTGGTCCTGCTGTTATCTCTGGATCACTTGCAGGAAAAGCTGATTCATGTGAATCCTACTATAAATCTCTTTATGAAGCTAAAGAGATCGTTAAGGTAGTAAGATCAAGGCCTTTAGTACATGAGCTTCTAAAAGGTGAGAACTTGGGCTTTTATGTCCATTTAATAACAGACTTTATTTCAAGCTGGATTAAAGGCGATTTCTCAGAATTAAGATATTATAAAAGTAGTTTAGGTAAGATGATTAAGCATTTAGCATTAGGGTTGGGGATGATAGGATGAGAGCGATGAGAATAGAAGAAAGACTCTATACTTTAAGATATAAAAGAGATGAAAAACCACATTTAGAGATAAAAGATCAAGGTACATGCAAGAAATGTTATGAAGAATATGGGTCACCATGCATTATTGCATGCCCTGCAAACGTATATTCGTTTTCAAATGATGGAAGAATGATAGTAGCGTATGAGAACTGTGTGGAATGTGGAACCTGTAAAATAGTTTGTCCATTTAATAATATAATTTGGAGATTTCCCAGATATGGATTAGGAATGGCTATAAGGTACTGATTGTTTTTTATCAAAATCTCATTAGATAATTAAAGTTTTATTGTAGAAAATAAATATTTTCTTATTCATATACAAATAACCTAAGGCTATTAACAAAGTGACGTAAGGGGGTACATCTTCTCTTTTTTCAGTTATTAGTTATGAAAGGCAAAGGGAGCATAGCCAACAAATATGGATTAATTCTAGATAAGAATGTTTTTCCTATCACACAATATAAGAAAATATCTTTATTATCATTCTTAAAAAGGTTTCTGTTTCTTGGTCAAAAAAGTAAGTACTGGGGGAATTAGAAAGTTTAGCAAAATGTAGTAGCAGAATATTGAAAGAACTAAGCTTATGGTGAAAATCATTATAAATAGTAAATAACTTTCTGCTGTTATTAAGAATTATTACATTTAAAATAAAAAGAATAATAAAAAACTAAATAATAAACATTATGAGCTATACTATATTTGTAAGGTATAAACTAGCTAATTTTATGCTTGAATAGATTATAATTCGTATAAACTTAATCAAACTTGTTTTAGCTAGTAGAATTCTATGAAAATAAACTTTTTAATTCTAATTAAATCGGTTGATAAAACCTAGATTTAATTTAATATAATCTTGAAAAATTGCCTGACGAACAACTACTGATTTATAACACTAATAAGCATTACATAATAGAAATCTTTATAAAACTAACGATGTTAGTTTAGCTATCCTGTTTCTTTAAAAATATAGTTATTGATTTTGTTAGAATTTTTAAGCTATAAAATTAAATTAATATTTATGCTTGAAATTAAAATCTCTTTTATCATCTTATAAAGGAGTTTAAGGGAGAAACAATTAATATACGCCAGCCATAGATGTTAAGAATGTGATACATATGGTTGATGCTTACACAAAATTTGACCTTTAAAGCTGGAGTGATAAAAACTAATGGTAATTCTGAATTAGTAAACATAGAGATGTTGAATAAACTATTCTATAATAAGACTGAAATTTATGGTTAATATAAGTAACGTTAAAATAAGAAAAGTTGTGAAACTAGACAAGCTTAGTAAATACTAAGTTAGGTTATTAAGATCATAATAAATGACTTAAAATGCAAGAGTGAAAACTTTTATTTTAGATAAATAGATGTTTGAAGAAAGAATGAATAAATAAGCTAACTGAGGAGAAAAAAGTATTAAATCATTTATGATAAATTAAAAGGTTTAGAATATAACATTTAAGGATTATTTTTGATTACAGTCCTTGATATTTTTACAATTTATGCTTTGGTTTAATTTGCACTTTTATACATTCTATCGAAAATAGTCTGATATTTTTTGTTTTAAAAAGAGGTTTTGTATTTCTTTATTGAGGAATTACAGCTATTAAGAGAGTAAATGCTTTTGTATTTATAGTTTTTAACAATAACAATTGTTGGAGTTTAGGTTAAATAAAGATTGTAGGAGTACAGGAAACATGCAAATAATAACATAGATATAATAAGTAGTATCATCAATAAGTTCACTAATATTCGTAAGGAGTGACAACTACTTTAGATATTGAGGCGCATCTTTTCATATCATAATTTTAAGTATAATTACAGTATCTTTAGGGCATATAGAGCAATAAACAAATGGTTAGATTAAAATCCTACCTTAACTAGTTCAATAATTATTTAATAATAAGTAAATTTAAATATTTTTTCACTTTATATCTTTCCGTGAGCGAAATCATAAGAAATGTGATGAGAAACTTTCCATTCGGTGTAGTGGTTATTACAACAAAATGGAAAGATAATTTAGTGGGAATGACTGTTAATACATTCAATTCTCTTTCTTTAGACCCACCACTTGTTATGTTTGCTGCAGATAAGACGAAAGGTAACGAAATACCTTTCAAAGAGAGTGAAGGTTTTATTGTTAATTTTATTGATAATGAAGATATATTTAACACTTTTGCATTCGAACCAGTTAAAGAGAGATTTAACAGAATAAAATTTTATGAAGGATTTAAAGGAATGCCAATATTGGTTGAGAGTTATGCATACATAGAAGCAAAAAAATATGCAACTTATGATATAGGTGATCATACAATTATAGTAGGTGAAGTAATTAACGGCAAGATAGTAAAGAGTAATTTCTCTCCATTAGTTTATTATAATAGGGATTATTGGAAGTTATGCAAATAACCTTTAACATGTTTAATAATATAGATTTATCTTTAAAAATAACACCTTCAAGTAATGAATACTGAGGGATAAAATAGATAAACCTATAGCTACAACTAAAATAATACCTACTCCTTATAATACATTATACTGAATTTATAGTGCTGGGATCTGCTAACCTTTAGATAAATTCAAATATGATATTTTTATTTAAAACAGAAGAAAATAGTTTTAGTTTTTTATTTTATTCTTCAAGTCTTATTAGCTTTATGTCCATAGAATATTATATAAAATTGTCTTACGCTTCAAGAAAGACTCTCTATTTATGGGTCGTTATCTGAGAGAAGAAGAAACATTGAGCATAAGATTAGTATAAATTAGCGTACTGAACTTATAACTCTATAACAAATGCTAATAAGAATTATACGAAGAACCTGTAATTATAAAATATGCTTAGAACTTAAGTGAGTAAGAAACACTTGAAATGCGTAAAGATGAATATTTTACTTTATGTCTATCTAGAAAGTATAATAGATTTTAAATTCCTTAATTTTCGTTGAACCACTTCTTGCTTAGCTGAAAATGTTCGCGTTTCACATTGCTTTTATGCTTTTCTATCGATTTCGATAAATCGAAAGATTTAAATTTATTTCTATCGATTTCGATAATATGAGTGAGTTAATAGCAAAGCAAAAAGGAAGACTTAGAAACATTATACTTTGGCTACTTTGGCAGTCTCCAAGAAGGGGTATTGACATTATTGATGATATATATAAAATGTCATGGGGATGGTGGAAACCCTCACCAGGTTCAGTTTATCCACTTTTAAATAAGATGGTCGAAGAGGGAGTGATTGAAAAGCTTGATGATGGAAAATATAAAATTACTGAGAAAGGAATAGCTGAAATAAAGGACTTTCTTCCAGTAAGGTACTCAGGGAGTATTGAAGATTCAGTACAAGAATTGGAAGGTCTCTCAGAATATTTCAAGGAGATAGATAAGGATAAGCTCCATCCTTACAAGGAAAGATTACTAAACGCCATTAGGGAAATTGAGAAGGTGGTGTTGAATGCGTGAAGCCATTATAAAGGCAATAAACTTGACTAAGATGTTTGGTAAATTCGTTGCTGTAGATCACATTAACTTTGAAGTATATGATGGGGAAATATTTGGATTTTTAGGGCCTAATGGAGCTGGAAAATCAACAACAATAAAAATGCTAACAACTGTACTCAGACCCACTGAGGGTACAGCCATTGTGAACGGCTATGATATAATAAAAGACCCTGCCCACGTTAGGCAGTCTATTGGGGTTGTTCCTCAAGAATATACAGCTGATGAGGACTTAACCGGTTGGGAAAACATTATGATGATGGCAGGACTTTACGGAATACCGAAAAGTATTGCCGATGAAAGAGCAAAGGAACTACTTGATATGGTTGAGTTATCTTTTGCAGCAAATAGGAAAGTCTCAACTTACTCCGGAGGGATGAGAAGAAGGTTAGAAATAGCAATGTCCTTAGTTAGCAGACCAAAAGTTCTGTTTTTAGATGAACCGACAATTGGTTTAGATGCCCAGACTAGAGCTGCAATATGGAACTACATAAAGAAGCTAAAAGAGGAATATGACATGACAATATTTGTCACTACCCATTATTTAGAGGAAGCTGATATGTATGGAGATAGGATAGCGATAATTGATAAGGGTAAGATCCTAGCTATTGGATCTCCTAAAGAATTAAAAGAAAGAGTTGGTGGAGATGTTATTTCCCTGCAGACAACTAATGATGAGGAAGCAATGAAAATTATTTCAAGCGTTACAGACGGAATACTCGATGTTAAAAAACTTGAGGATGGAATAAGGATAAAAGTTAAAGGTGGGGAAGAAAAAGCCCCCCTCATTCTTGAATCTTTATTAAAAAGAGGAATTAAAGTGACTAGGATGTCAATAACAGAACCCACAATGGATGAAGTGTATATGGAAATAACTGGCAAAAGGATGAGAGATGAAGAAGGTAGTAAAGAAGAGATGTTTGCATTTAGAAGAACTTTGAGGAGGGCGAGGGGATAAAAGTGCAGGAAGTTAAGAGGGAGGAAGAAAAAAGGAATTTCTCACTCTATCATGGTCTGTGGACTTTAACATCTAGAGAGTTAAAGAAATGGTATAAATCTCCAGTGATATTATTACTATCCATTATACAGCCAATCTTCTGGATAGCATTATTTGGGAAGGCAATGAACTTAGGAGGACTCTTTACCGGAACATCGCTCAATATTCCAGGCTTAACAATACCAAAACAAATAATTGATGAAATAGGAGCTGAAATACTTAAACAAACCTTTGGAACAACAGATTACTTCTCTTTTCTAGCAGCAGGTATGTTATCTTTCATAGTATTATTTACTTCAATGCAGAGCGGTATGTCAATTGTTTGGGACAGAAGACTCGGTGTATTAGATAGATTGCTAACTACCCCAGTACCTAGAGGAAATATCCTTATGGCTAAGATACTTAATTCAGTAATTAGGTCATTAGTTCAAGCAAGTATAGTTCTTGCTGTTGCTGTACTATTAGGTATGTCTTTCGCTCCTGGTATTAACGCTCTGGATTTCCTAGGAGCTTATGGTGCGTTATTTTTGATGTCATTTGGGTTATCATCATTATTCTTAATGTTAGCACTTAGAGCTACTGATTGGCAATCGCAAATGGCAATAATGAATTTGCTCAATTTGCCATTATTGTTTACTAGTAATGCTTTCTATCCTATAAAAGAGATGCCAAATTGGCTAAAGCCAGTAGCTTACGTCAATCCACTAACATACTCTAATGGGGCTGTAAGAGGGCTATTGCTAGGAATTTCAACAAATCTCAGTATTGACTTCCTCTATCTAGGTCTATTTGCAGTAATCTTATCTGTAATTGGAATATTATTGTCATGGAGATATCTTTCAATGTGATGAGCTTGACCGGGAATGATTGATGATATAAAATAAAAAGCTACTGATTTTTTTAATCTTATTGTTTTAAAACCGATGCGCGAATTAAAATGTATTTTTTAGTGTTTCCGAGACCACGTCATCCTTATTTATTCTTAGATATCTTTATTCCATGGTCTGGGTTAGCCCTAGATGTAGTATCATTATCTTCAACCACTGTAGAGTCAAATGTAACCGGGCTCCATTTGAGGTTAGAGATACTATTGATCCCCTAACGCATAGGGAATCGGAGAGGGATTTGCTTCTTTAATTAGCAGTTATTCAGCTATTTACTTAGAATGTCCAAAACTCTCCTCAGCAGTTTTTAAACGTCAAATAAGAAGTAATGATTATTTTGATTGAGACCAGCAATTTTCCTCCCTTCAATGTCAAGCTTTTAAGTGCTATAGTAAACAATTTACGAGATTGTATATCAACTTTCCTAGTTGCTTTCAGATACATTTTAATTTAAGATAATTTATTCTATTTTGATGATGAGATCGCCAGAACAAGATCAGTGACTACCCCGGCCTTACTGATAAACTATGAAATTATTTTTTGAAATTTTTCAGAAAATATAAACTAAAATAATTTCTAATGAGTTTTGCTAACTCTTATGATCTAATATTAACAAAGGTTGTTTACGAAATCTCATAAATCTTAAATAATCTTAATAATTCTTATTAAGAATACACGGAAAAGCTAATCGAAGTTAGTAAGTTAGCAAAGTTGTTGAGCGTTAGCAGAGTTACAATTATCAAGTGGACGAGCAAAATTCATGCATAAAACACTAATAAAACATTAATCTGATACTATTGTATATATGCCCCAATCTGAGGTCGAGAAATTAACAAAAGGAGTTTTATATGACGGCAAAAAAGTAGATATATGCTAGAGTGAGCAGGAATACATAAAAAACGATTCAGATAGACAAATATTGTCTTTAAAGAAGTATATTAAAAAATTCCCATAAACGCTATGGTTATTAAAGACGTTGGTAGTGGACTAAAGGAAGATAGAAAGGAACCAAAGAAACTAAAAGAGTTAGTTAGGGGAAAGCAGATGATGCTATGGACGTTGTCACTTACAAAGACAAATTAACGGTTTTTTATATTTAGAGGAGGCTGTTTGAAGCTTACGGAGTTAGAGTAACAATGAGGAACCAAAGGAATATATGTAAGGGCTAGATTTAATAGATATTGTTACATATTGCCGAGAATATTTTCGGTAAAGAGAGTCTCTAATATAAAAGTTGTTTAAAGTATTGAAAACGCAGTCAAAGACAATTAAAAAACTGTTGCAATAGAGTGTTATACAAATAGACTAGGTTGGAAAATTCTTTCAGAGATTGAATCTGCTTATAGGAAAATGTTAACGGAGATGATGGTTTTGCGTTAAGAAGTGATGCTACTCAAAAAATCCTCCACCGCACATTTTACAAGAAATA
>ERZ1684502.207-NODE-207-length-11433-cov-44.925558_pt1 | contig 11433 bp, 14 predicted proteins | sample MGYA00580192_ERZ1684502 | MGnify/ENA primary metagenome ERZ1684502 (study PRJEB41476, sample SAMN13258264) | hydrothermal vent metagenome | biome: caldera [ENVO_00000096]; feature: acid hot spring [ENVO_00002120]; material: acidic water [ENVO_01000358] | place...
TTTGGATAATTGTCAAATCTACCTTGAAGAGAAACATTTACAAGTGGATTAGGAATAATAGTAATGCCTGCTTTAGCAATATAGTCTAAAATCCTATATCTATATGCTGGATCCCAAGAATGCATTGCTGTGACATGACCAGCTGAGACTTTCCCTTGATAATTGTATTCAAGTGTATATTTAGCAAGAACTTCTAAATAACGTGAACTAGGATCATCTGTCTCATCTATATGACCATCAACTTGCTTATTATATTCCTTTGCTAAGTCAAAAGCAAATTTAATGGATCTAACTCCATCTTCCCTAGTAATTTCATTATGAGGTATCATTCCAACATTATCTGCCCCCAATTCAACAGCTTTTCTAAGCAATTCATCATTTCCTTTATCAGTAAAAATTCCATCCTGAGGAAAAGCAGTAACTTGAATTTCAGCAATGTCTTTCACTTCCTCTTTTACCTTTAACAAAGCCTTCAGCAATGTAAGAGACCTTTCAGTTACATCTACATGAGTCCGAATCCAAAGTGTGCCTTGAGCTACCATTAGCTTCACTGCAGTTACGGCTCTTTTTATTACATCGTCTTCAGTTAGTTTTCCTTTAACCTCCCTCCATATCCTTATCCCTTCCCACAATGTGCCAGACTTATTTACAACTGGTAAGAAGACACTATCTAAATGAAAATGCATGTTAAAATAAGGTGGAATAACAAGATGATTCTCTGCATCTATTACAACATCATCTGAGGACTTGCAGTTAAAACAAGATATAATTCCGTTTTCAACGTAAATATTGACTATTCTTCCATCAAGTAGTTTTGCATTTTTTATTAACATAAGATAAAAATTATTTAGTTCTTTTTAACTCTGATTACCCAAATTCCTTCTTCATTTCTCCCCTTCTCTATAGAATATCCTTTAAATAAATAGGAGATATCTGAACGAGAGAGGATAAGGATCTCGCTATTATTATCTAGTTTTTTTAACGCATTCTTAACTTTATCTTTTGCATCACTTAAGTCTTCTACTGATAAAGTTATTACTCGTTTCATAGGTACTCCTATTAATTAGGGTTTAAATTCTTTTTCTTACTTTCCTATTTGGTTTGAACTTTTTAAATGTTTAAAAGGTAGTAAAATTCTACTGTTACTTTTTTAATTAATAGGGATCAGTTCTTGCTATCTTTTTCATTATAATAGAGAAGAGTGTTAGTGCACGTCTTTCATAATAACTTTCTTTTCTCGAAATTTTATATTCTGCTAAATGTGTAAACTTTAAAATCAATTAAGAAATAGAAAATTTATAGAGGCTTAAAAGCTAATCTTATTAACCAATAGATAGATTTTATTACGCCAATAGTATTATTTAAATTAATATTTGAAAACTCTAATGATTTCTTACCTTTTGTTTGTTTCAGTTCATAGAAAATCTGGTCTATCGAGCTAAATATCTTATCAATCATATACTGTTCTATTTTCATGACTATTTTGCTCTTTACTTTATTCGTAATGACAGGCGCTAATTTTCTAGTTATTTTAAGATCATAATTCCATGATATATAAAGTAAGTCCCAATATTTTGACGGCAATCTATCCATGTATGGGAAAGGATTATCCCTTATTCTAGTTGTAGCAATTGGAATGACTGGTAGTGGAAATATCCATGCAATAAATCCATGATCTATGATTTTCTGCACTAAATCAATAGACTGTTGGACATCTTCATCAGTCTCATCTGGATATCCAATGGTCATTGTATAACAAGGGAATATATAATTATCATTCATAATTGCAGTAGCATCTATAATTATATCGTGCCAATCCTTAGGAGTCCATGGGAATGCTTTAGCTCTCATATATTTTTCAAAAATCTTAATGCTTCCTGTTTCTAACCCAACTACCGGAGCTGCAGCTCTGTCAAAATCGTATCTAGCAATTTCTGCCATAGCTTTTACCGTCTTAGGACTATCCTTAACTGGAGCAGCTGAAATATGAGACCACCATACGCCATCTACACCCATATTCATGACTTCAGTAAAGAGTCTAACAATGGCATCATGATTAACCTTTAGCTTTTGTGATCCATAAAGCATTACGTCATCTGTGATAAAGTCAACTCTATTCCATCCAGCTTTTTTATTAACCTCAACTTCTTTTTTAATTACCTCGAGCGGTATAGTCCTAAACGATTCTGGTGTTATAGGACAGAAAGCACATCCTCTAGGACAACCCCTAGTAATTTGAACTTCACCGAACCTTGCAGGATTAGCTATTGGAGGAATTTCTTCTACTTTAGGATCTTTACCTTTAATGACATCTGGCACTTGTTGTCCTTCTTCTATCTTCTTTATAACTTCTGGTAAAGTTACTTCGGCCTCACCGATGAATAATATATCAACCCAATTTGGTCTTTGGTTAAGTAGTTCCCATGCAGCTGGCCCCCCAATAATTACCTTAAAGTTATATTTCTGTTTTAGTTTAGCCACTTTCTCTCCTAACTCTTCAAAGAACTTAGCAGTCCATGTTGGGCCCCCTCCAAATAGTAATGATAACTTAAAGGAGACAGGATCAAGACCGAGGGGATCATGTACACTAAGTCCAACAACTTTTGTCTTATTGCTTACGCTCTTCTCTATATACTCTGGAGGAACAACAGCAACGTCAGAAAAACCATGAGACAATAAAGTCGCTTCAACTTTTCTCAAAGCATAGGGCGCAAAAATAGCTTTTCCTTCTTTGTCAACCTTTACTGGAGGTGCAAAGATTTTATCCATGAATATTCTAGGAACTAATCTATAAGGCATACAAGCTACATAACCTAAAGCGCTACTACCACCATAGTCAGTAAATGATCCCCTATCTGCTGTTAGCACTATTTCCCAGCTTCTATCCATAAGATATATCTTAATTGCCAGATACATAAACTTTTCTTTTGTAGTTTTTAAATCCAATTCGGATAATATTCCTAGTAAAAGTTTCATTATTTACTCTCTAATTATTTGAATCCAAACATTTAAAGAAAAATTAATACCGAGTTTAACAACCAATTCTAAGTGGAAGACACTTTTAAGTTTCTTTTAATTTCTAGGATAACAAGAAGTATAAGCTTGATCTATGTAAGTCTGTCTACTCCTCTATATTTATCCTTGCTAGGGTTATCACCAGCTGTTATAGGGTTAGTAGTATTTGGCGTCATTGGATTTTATTCCATACTTTCATTCTTATTAGGACTTTTCGGAGACAGATTTGGTTATAAGAAATCACTTATAATTGGTGATCTTTTGCCAACATTAGGGACAGCGTTACTTGCAATAACGACAAACCTACATATAATTATACCTTTGTTAATAATAACGGGCATAGGAGGAGGTGCTGCTGGAGGATTAAGAGGAATGTGGAGTCCAGGATTATCAGCATTAATAGCTTCAAACTGGAGAGATGAGAGAGAAAGAGTCAAAAAACTTGGTTTATTAAGTTCTGCAGCATCAGCATCAAGTGCAACAGGAAGCATTTTAATATCAGTAAAGCAATTTCTTCCATTTTCTCCAGAGGAAGATTTTAGAGTAACATTTGGTCTTTCCTCTTTACTTTTATCAATTTCAATTTTATCGCTTCTATTTGTTCATGAAGCTCAAAGACCCAGAAAGACATCAAAAATAATGAGGAGAGCTAGCCTTTCTTATATTTCGAAAGTTATTGCATCAAATATAGTTACTGGGGTTGGAACAGGAATTGCAATACCTCTATTGCCATTATGGTTTAAATTGGCTTATCATGTAAATGACTTTATCATAGGAATTATATTTACAACTTCTTATACGTTAACATCAATAGGCTCATTTTTAGCAACTAGAATGCATTTAGATCCTCTAAAAGTAGGATCAGTAACAAGAGCGTTAAATGGGATTCTTTTGATAGGTATAGCTTTTTCTCCGTGGTTTTATCTAGCTGCTTTTCTTTATGCAATTAGAGGTCTGAATGCAGGCTTAGGGGCACCTAATAGGACTGTAGTAAATGTAAGAGGGATATCTGAAGAGGATTACGGAGCTGCAACAAGCTTACAAGGAATAGCTACTAGGACTGCACAATTAAGTAGTGGCTTAAGCGGATACTTGTTAGAAGTTTGGCTTCCATTACCAGAACTTAGCGGAGGAATTTTACAAGCGATAGGAGGCTATATTTATTATAAACTATTAAAGGAGAAAACACGTGCTAATAAATAACACGAAGTAATTTATAAATATAGGAATCTAGTTAAATAAAAATCAATCGAAATTTATAGATTTTACCATAATAGTTTAATAATCGCGGCTCGTTGATGTTAAATTAATTATAATAACATAACTAACATAAGAAAGAGTTTAGAAAAGTAATTAAAAAGTATTAAATGCTCGAAAGAGAAAAATAACGATAACGTTAAAACTAAAGAGACATAGTAAATAGCACAAAAATTACTTATAAGGAATTAAAGACAGGGGAGAGACTGTGAAATGATTTGTACAACTGTTAATGAAAATCTAGAATTTGAAATATTTTCTAGGGCCAAGTATATTATTCTTATTAATGAGAAAAATATGGAAATTGTATATAAAGAAGGAAATCCAGCATTAAACTCTCCCATGAAAAGACCCATAGTTGCTAAAGAATGTGTAAGATTAAAAGCAGACACCGTAATTGCCCCTCATGGTTCTTTATGTTTTCCATCTTATAATATATTAAAGAAAGCAAACGTTGAGATGCTGATCTCAAGGCCAGGAGATAAGCTAACAACAACAAATTTGAAAGAAGTAAATATAAGAGAAGTAATCTACTCAAGTTTTCTTGCAATTTATGAGAGAATTACCGAGTAAAGTAAAAAGAGAAAATTTCATGAGAAATGGATTCAAATAGTATAATTTAACTACTAGCATTAATTTTTAATAGTTTTCTAGTAGATAATTTTCATAATTGAAATATGTATACCAAATTAGAGCAATGGGAAATAGTACTTAAGGGAAGTAAGAAATTCAGAAAGCTTTTACAAAGAGAGGCAGAGAAATTAGGACTTTCTTATACAGAAGTTCAAACCCTTTATTTTCTTAGAGAAGGGGAAAAGAACGTTACTACCCTGGCAAATTACGCTGATGTTAACAAATCTACTATGGTTGAAGTTTTAGATAAACTTGAAGAGAAAGGATATATAACTAGAGAAAGAGACCCTTCAGATAGAAGAGTTGTAATAGTTAAGATAACTAATGAGGGGATAAAAATCCTTGAGCAAGTAAGAGAGAAATATAAGGAATTGATCCTTAATTTGCTTTCTAAGGTCAAAGACCCTTCTTGTGTTGTTGAATTTTTTAACCTTTTGATAGAAGAAGCAGAAAAAGAGGGAAATACGTAAAGTTTTCCCCAATTCTTTGAGAAAATCCATTTTACAACTGAAATCTTCATCCTTTAGGACGGAGAGGAGGTCAGCATCATCAGATAAAAAAGATAAAAGTATTAAATAAAAGATTTTAGTAGTGGTTAATTTTGGCATTTACATTCAAACGTACTAATGAAAAAGAGGAAACAAAAATAAAATTAAATGATTTGAACCAGAAATAGTTAGAATTCACGACAAACTGATAAGAGGAAAAACCTTGATACTCCAGATAAAGACTGGATTGATGGACTCTCTAAAGAAACAGGATGGAGCGTAGATGACGTAATGGATGAAATTAAAACCTTGATAAGGAACCTTCATCTCAAGCTGAAAAATACAGGCAACTCTTTGAAAAATACTATGAAAAGGCATTAAAGTTGAGGGAAAAGAAAGATTATGTGCAAGCAGGAGAAAAACTGTGGGGAGCAGTTACAGCTTTAATTAAATTGTATGCATCAAAAAAGAATGTCTTTGTTTCACATTGGAGTCATAGAGATTTACATCAATTTGTCAAAAAATATGTTTATGAATCTCATATAAAATTGCCTGATGGTAGTACCATAATTCCTAAAGAGGTTTTTAGAACTTTACTGAGAGAAGCTGAATCTCTTCATTTAAACTTTTATAACAATTTCATGACTGATGAAGACTTTGGAAGAAGTTTTCAAAATAGCTGTCGAATTATTAGAGAAAGCAAAAGAACTCATTAGATAGCTTTCCTATTCACCAAATAAAAATTAAAACTCACTTTCATATTTAATTATGTCCGCGGGGTTTGAGTGCCTGTTAAGGCTCAATGAGAACCCCTTGTCCCCCTACGGCTCGTCGCTTGAAATAATTTTTTATTTCTTTGAATTCTAATGCTTTTCGTGAATTTATTATTTATAAATCATAGAGATCTTTTTCATCCTCAAGCTGGTGGAGCTGAAAGAGTAATTTACGAGGTTGGGAGAAGACTAGTTAAAAAAGGAATTAACGTAAGCTGGTTAAGTGAAAATGCAGGCAATTCCCTTGATGAATACGATAATATTAGACTTATTCATGTTGGAAACAAGTTTACTATTCATTTTCTCTCCTTACGATATGCTAAAAATTATGACGTTATAATTGATAGTGTTGCTCATGCAGTACCTTTCTTTTCTTATAGAGTGAATAAGAAGGCAATAGCATTAATACATCATGTTCATCAAGATGTAGTAAAATATGAATTGGATCCTTTTTCGGCTTTTATAGTTAAACGCCTAGAAAAATACATCAGCCACTATCCCTATATCATCTCAGTATCAAAAACAACTAAAAACGAACTAGTTAAGCGGTTTAAGATTGATGAGTCGAAGATAACTGTTATTTATAATGGAATTGACCATGATATATATAAGCCTGGAGAAAAATCTCTTACCCCTACCATCTTGTGGATCGGTAGGCTTAAGAAATATAAAAATCCTCTTGACGCAATAAAGATCTTCAAAAAACTAAAAACAAAGGCAATGATGTTTATTGTAGGAGGGGGAGAAATGGAAGAGGAAGTTAAAAGAGCTATTAGTGATGATAAAAATATTATTTATTTAGGTAAAATTGATGAAAAGCAAAAAATAAAGCTCTACCAATCTTCATGGATAGTGCTTTCCACTTCATTTATTGAGGGTTGGGGAATGACGATTGTTGAGGCAAATGCTTGCGGAACCCCAGTTGTAGCATATTCAACAGGTTCCATTCCAGAGATAATAGAGGACGGTGTTAATGGCTATCTAGTTAACTACAAGGATATTGATAAAGCAGCTGAAATAATTGACTACTTACTTGAGAGTGAAAATATAATTAAGTATCTTTCTAAGAAGAGCTATGAGTCCTCATTAAAATACGATTGGAATATAACTGCCCAGGAATACTACAAATATGTATGGAAGATAGTGAGCGAGTGAGTAAAGCTAAGAAGCTTTTAGAGGAATACAGAAAGAGTAGAGATATAAAAAGGTTAGACGAAGCTATTGCTATAATGGAAGGGAGGGAAAGATCTTCTTTGTTTAAACCAGATTGGTTTAATTTACCTAGGAAAATAAGAAAGCAATAGAGAGTTTTTGAAAAAGGGTTGAAAAAAGCTAAAAACCAAGAAGATAAAAATGTTATTAAATTCCACTTAGCTTTGACTTTTTTTAAATCAAAAGATTATGATAAGGCATATGAGTTTTTAAAAGAACTTGAAAACACTTCTTTAAAGTCGGACCCTCAAAGATTTTTAACTAAGGTATTTTTAGCTTTTAGCGATTTAAAGCATATCGAAAAAGCTAAGGCAATTCTAGAGAGTTTGATGAACCTACAGAAGGCCTCATTGTTAGCTACATCTTTTTAGGAAGAAACGGAGAAAAAGAGTATCTAGAGAAAGCTGTAAAATATGCCGAACTTCTAGGGAGCAAGAAGCTTTTAGCTTAGGCTTTACTTTCTTATGATGATAAAGAAAAGATAAAAAAGGCTTTAAAAATCTTTAGGGAATTAAAAGATGTTAAGGGAGAAACTAGAGCCCTCTATAGACTTTCTTTCTATAAATCGGAACTACTTTATGGGGCTTTGCATAAACTCGAGGAATCAGGTGAAGGAAATGCTCAAGATAAAATTAAGCTTCTAAATGAATTATATGAAAGGGCAAACCTAGTGGATTTCTTAAAACAAGCAATTAAACTAGCAGAGAAAGAAAATGAGTACCTTTTCTTGGCAAGAGCCCACGTAGAGCTATCTAAGAGAGAAAATGAAGTAGAGAATTTAAGGAGAGCTGTAACGTACTATGAGAAATTCATTAAAAGCAAATTCTCCTAATCTAGTTCATCCTAGTTATCACCTAATTTTCTATTATCAAAAATTGCGATATTAGCAATATTTTGAACTTTGTACTAAATATATTGCATGTTGCATGCCTAAGCTATCTTAGATGAAAAATTTTTTATATATTTAATGATAAATATAATATAAGGAAGGGAAAAATGAGGGAATTTGAGGTGATTAAAATTGCGCTACACTACTGCTATAGTACTATCTTGGACACTTTGGGGATTAGCTTTATATCTATACTCACCCTATTTAACGGTTTTTCTTAAGAGTATTGTTAAAGAAGATTTTATAGGAATTTTATATGTTTTGTCCTCAATAGTTGGATTAGTTTTTGCTCTTTTACCAACAATCACCAATAAGATTAAGGAAATTACAGTAACTTCGCTAATTATTTCTGGGTTAGGTTTAATCCTACTAGCATTTGCTAACAATGTTGAGCTCGTCTCGTTATCAATATTATTATATAGCATATATTGGGCGTCTGTACCAGTATTTTACTTATTAATGCAAAATGATGTAGCAAAAATTTGGGCAATATCGATGATACCAGCACTCATTATACCGTTCATAGGAGGCAAGATAGTTGCTTTACTAGGACTTAAAGGAATATTCGTAACTTCTGGTATATTTATGGCACTGTCGGCTTTGCCATTAATTAACGTTGAGATCCAAGATAGAGGAGGGCTAGTTCTAGAGAGAAAAGATGAAAAAATTAATATCCTTTCCTTGATATTTGCAATTCTTCCTCTTTCAATAGCCCTCCCCTACCTTTATGTTAATACACCTTTAAATTTGATACCGATAATCTATGCCTTAGGAGAGGGAGTAGGAATAGCGATGACTTTGTTTTTAAGCAAAGCCAGAAAAGGTTTGGCAATTGCCTTATTTACATTTTCACTAATTTTATTAAATAACGTGATACCTTTTGGAGCAATATTCTATGGAATATCTGAGGCTTTAACTGCCTTAGGCATTGACAAAATTAAAATCAGAAGTTTGAAAAGCTCAGTAAAAGTCACTTTAGCTGAGATATCAATGTGGTTAATTGGCTACGCAATAGCTACTGCTTTGTTTATAATTTCACCATTCTTGCCAACTGTTTATGCCTCGCTCCTAGCAATATTCTTTGCATTAATAGCACTATTTACATTACCTAAGCTTATCAAGATAAAAATAAAGAGAATAAAGCCATTTAACAAAATATTTTTATGGCTAGAAGTGCTCTATGAAGGAATATTCCCATACTTTAGATTTGCATAGTTGTTAATTGCAAAGATTCTCTATTTCAAGGTAAAAGTTTTTTTATTTATGATAATTTTGCACTCCAATACGCTTTATCAAACGAGGAATTAACTAAGTTTATTAAGTCTCTAAGTTCATCAACATTTTCAACATGGATTATTGCAGTGAATACGTTAGTAGTCCCATTTTTAGACATAAAATATATCTCAATCTTCTTGTTCTTTATCTTATCTTTCAATATTTCATTTGCTCTATCTAATACTTTTTCTGCTGATACATCCGCATTAACTGTTATCTGCAATGGATAGATAATTGAGCTTTCTGCATCTAATTTTTGAAATACTGTATTTCCAAGAAAAGCACTATTAGGTATTTTTATGATATTCCCGGTTATACTTTTTATCTCAGTAAAGAGGGCACTCACTTTTGTCACTTCGCCTATAATTGGGTTTCCCCAAATCCATGAAATTAAAGATACTGAATCTCCAGGTTTTACAGTTTTACTAGATGTAACCAGTAAACCTGAAAGCAAATTTTGCGCTACTGTCTGTACTGCTAAGCCTAAAACAATACCGCCAACCGCACTACCTACTAAGACTCCAGTTAAATTAACATGAAGGACTGCAAGGATTGCTAATACAAGAATTGTGTAAAAAACGACATCTAAGACAAATTTTAAAGTTCCTGCTATGCCTTTTTCTAATTTGTTATAAAGGGAGAATGAAAAGATGTGTTGTAAAAATCTAATAATTAAATACCCTCCCACTACTATTATAATAACATGAATTGCAGTGTTAATACCTTCTTCATAAATTGATATTTGAGGAATTATATCGACTAGGAACTTTACTATATAAGTTATGATAAAGTCTATCGCAGCTAAGATTGTAATTACAATTAATATCTTGAAAAGTTCCTGCCTATAACTCATGAGATAATAAAGAATTATATAGGCTTAAAAGTTCTTCTAGTTTCTCGCTTTTAGATTCCTATAAAGGCGATAAAAGAAAATTATTAGAGCAATTTGACCAAAATCTAAAGTTAATGTCGAAATTCCATTATATTTAATTAAGAAAAATAAAGGCAAAAGGATAATGGCTGGTTTCCAAATAACACTAATCAAATAAAAGTTTATGTAATTAATTATAGAAAATGAAAGGGATAAAGCATCTATTAAGGCATTAATAAAAAAGTTTTTTGTACCCCAAAATAATATCGCTACGATTATGAATGTTATTAGCAGAATAAATCCTGCAAATGACATACCAACAGGTATCTGCAAATTATAACCAGGAAAAATAGTTGGTTCATCAATAGGAGCAAATGGAGCTAATGCTAAAGCAATGATTATTAGAACAATAGTAAGACCTAACACGTAAGAGTAATACGTTGTCAGTTTTTCAGCCATTAAGCTTTACACTAACTTAACTCTAATAAAACTTTTCTAACTGTATTTAACAACTGGAGGAGTTCATTAAAAGCAGTTATTACATCTTCTTTTTTCTTACCAAATATTGCGAACGTTTCATTGCCTATACAGTATTGTGGCAAAAGAAGACCATAGTTTCCACAAAAGCGAGAGAATTTAATGTTCTCATTTCCTATCTTGATCTCTTTTAACTTTGTGTCTACATGGATCTCTACTGATTTTTTAAAATAGAAAATTTCATGTGAAGTTTCTCCTTTTAACAAATAAAGTAGACGAAGATAATTTAATTTATCGTTATCAAAAGGAAGAGGTATTTCTATGTCTTCAAAAATAGCTTTTCCATCTTTAATCTTTATATCAACACTAGTACATTTATCTGGAATTATCTCTACCATAGAGTTGTTTATAAGTGAAATAACTTTATTATCGGGAACTTTAATTCCTATTACGCCTTCCTTATTCCTACAAATCTCCATCTAATTAGTTAGGAAAGAATAGTTTAAAAATCAATACATTAGAGTATATAATTCATTTACAAGT
>ERZ1684502.208-NODE-208-length-11394-cov-1557.856777_pt1 | contig 11394 bp, 12 predicted proteins | sample MGYA00580192_ERZ1684502 | MGnify/ENA primary metagenome ERZ1684502 (study PRJEB41476, sample SAMN13258264) | hydrothermal vent metagenome | biome: caldera [ENVO_00000096]; feature: acid hot spring [ENVO_00002120]; material: acidic water [ENVO_01000358] | place...
TGCAATACTATACTTCAAGAATAAAAATGGAAAATGTAGATCTAAACAAGCTTGCAGAGCTGACGGAAGGTTATACTGCAAGTGATATTAAGGATATTGTACAGAGTGCCCATATAAGAGCTATTAAGGAGATGTTTATAAATAACTTAAGTGAACCAAGGCCTATAACAATGGAAGATTTCATTGAAGTGTTAAAAATAAGGAAGCCTAGCGTTAACCAGGAAATGATTAAGGCATATGAAGCTTGGCACGAGAAATTTAAGGCGTTATGATCAGATACCCCAGAGTTGCTATCATCAATCAATTTGGCATGACTCACATCATCTGTGACACAACATCTTTTACATATTTTCCGGTAGAGTTAGAAGTATAAATCTTTTTCAAAATTTGTTTCTCATCCAATTTTGTTCTATTCTTCCATAGATTTATCGCTTCTTTCAATTTAATTGATGCTTCATAATGATACTTACATAGTCCATTATACTCTGCCTCCAGCTCACAGAATTTACATTTCTCGTATTTCTTTAACCCTAATATCTTAGAAAGTTTAATCCCTATTTGACCTTTGACCCTTTCATATTTTTCTAAATAATTAGAAAGCATAGCAGTAGTTTCTTTAACTACTTCATCCACTGTAAGTTTACCCTCTTCTATACTCTCTAACTTTTCTTCCATCTTTGATGTAAGTTCTACACTCGTTATATCCTTAAAGTAGTCCTTAAGAATTTCCACTACTACTATTCCTAGAGGTGTAGGATAAATCACACCTCTTTTCTGAATAAGATATTTCCTATCGAATAAGGTCTCAATAATTCTGCCTCTAGTCGCTTCCGTTCCTAATTTCCAGTTTTCCATCCACTTCAGTAACTGTACTTTACTATATCTTTTTACTGTTGGTTTCGTTAGATCCATCTTAATTGAGACTGAATCTATTTTTACCTCTTCTCCCTCTTTTATATCCAAAAACTCTTCATCTTTTATTTCATGATAAGGATATAATATCAACCATCCCTTAAACTTGATTTTTTGTCTATTTATTTCTTGAGTCTGATTAATCCCTTTTAGTTCTATTATAACTCTTTGAGTCTGAATTACAGCGTCTTTTGATATGCTAGCCAAAAACCTTCTAGTAATTAACTCATATAGCTTATATTGCTGTAATGGAATCTTGCCTTGTATTTTATTGCCAGTAGGATATATAGCAGGGTGTGCAGGGTCATCTTTGCTTCCTTGCCTAACTACGTATTCTCCTTTTGTTATGTTTCTTAGGATTCCAATCAGATTCTTGAAATTCCCTTCTAAACCACTTACGATCTCTTTAATATCAACTGAAGGTGGAATTTTCTGGCTATTAGTCCTTGGATAGCTTATTAATCCGTCAAGATATAGTTCTTCTGCAAGTCTTTCTACATAATAGGGAGAATAATTGAGATATCTGCCAGCTTCAACTTGTAGGTCTCCCAGGTTAAAAGGTGGAGGTCTTATTAGTGATTTTTCCTCAAGTTTAATCTCTTTTACGAAGGCTTTAGCTTTCTTTATCTTGTTAGCAAATTCTTGAGCTGTTTCTTTGCTATCAAAAGTTCTATCAATGGAAAAACTAATAGTTTGATTGCCTATTGCTATTTTCACGTTAATTTTGTAAAATGGTAAAGGTACATATTGTTCCCTTGAAATCTCATTATCTACTACATGGATTAATGTAGGGCTTTGAACCCTTCCAGCACTCAGCACTATTTTTTTGTTACTAACCGACTTCACTGCTATCATTAACGCTCTACTCACATTAATCCCCCACAACCAGTCTACCTTATGCCTTGCAATACCCGCATTTATCATATTGTAGTCTAGTGAAGATAAGTTAGCGTAAGCGTTGAGTATATCATGTTTAGTCAAAGCAGAAAATTTCATTCTTTTAGCTCTTTTTAGATCACCAAAGAATTTTATTATCATATAACCTATTACTGAACCCTCAATATCATAATCACAAGCGTTTATATATTCTAGAGCATTCTTTGACAAAAAACTCAAAAGAGAATAGTATTTTTTTGTGTACTTTGCCGAAGAATCAATTTCCCATAAAGGTTTCCATTCCATTGAAAAAACCGGAAATGAATCGTCTCCATAAAGGTTAAAAAGATGACCAGCTGCTGGTGCAATAACATTAACTTTTCCTTTGAATTTAACAACCCAATAGTTAACAGAATATTTTTTACATATTGTAGGTTTTTCAGCTAATGCTTCTGCAATTTTTTTAGCAGCTTTACTCTTTTCGGCTATAATTAAAACATAATTCTTAGGCTCACAACTCATTTTATTTAAACTCAATCTTTTTAACGGAGATTAACTCTACTTTTCCGTTTGGATAGACTCTTCTTACAGTTATTGGTAAAACTCCACGTTTTAATTCTTCTTCTGCAATGCTTATTACATCGTTATATGGTAAATTATTAGTATCAATCAAAGGAGAAGCACCCATTGCAAGTTGTAATGCCCTTGCGCTTATAATCCTAGCTATTTCATATTTAGTAAGCCTATTTTTCCAGCTTTCCTCAAAAATTTTATTTATGCTACTCACATTTATTCACTGCATAAGGCCTTAAATAAGATTAACTCCAGTCTACTTCTTTTTGCAATATTTCAGGCAGTTTGCACTCTTTTGGCGGAGAGAACTCGTACTTTTTATTTAATATTTTTGCTGTAGCGTCTAATAGTTTATTAACTGCTCTATCATCTACTACACCCAATAATCCAAACCTTACAATTTTATCTTTTAGTTCTCCTATTCCTCCCGATATTTCTATGTTGAATTCTTTCAATTTCTTCTTATAGTCTGGTACTGGCGGCACTCCTGCAACTACTGTATTTGAAAAGTTGGTTTCATTGCCAAAAAGTGAAAACCCGTATGATGATAATACTTCTCTTACAAATCTCGCACAAGCTTCATGTCTCTTCCACCTGTTTTCAATTCCTTCTAAATCTAATAACTCTGCAGCTTTTAGTGAGGAATTAAATACACCTACTGCTGGTGTGAACGGTGTTTCGCCTTTATCTTGAAACTTCAAGTGAAGAGCTATATCAAGATATGAAGGTAATGATTCTTTGACTAATTCATTTACACTTTCTTCAGATAAAGCAACAAAAGCCATACCGGGTACGGAAGCGAGGGCTTTTTGACTCCCTGTAGCCACTGCGTCTATCTTCCATTCATTTACAAGGATTTTATATGCAGCAAAACCAGAAACCGAGTCTACAAGAAGTTTTAACCCTCTTTTCTTAACTACATTCACAACATCTTCAAGATTTCTAAAAGCCATACCAGAGCTTGTCTCATTATGAACTATTGCTACTGTGGTTGCATCTTTATTTTCATCCAAAGCAATTTTTAGCTCTTCAAGTGAAGGTATATCTCCTATATTTTTCTCATACACTTTAACATTCGTACCTCTTCTTTTTAGGGATTCTGCTAGTCTCTTCCCGAATTCACCATAAGGAAAAGTTATTACTTTTTCATTAGGTTTTGCAAGCGAATAAACCATAGCCTCTACTGCTAATGTGCCAGAGCCAGTAAGGAGAGCAACCCTACTAGCACTAAAGTGTTTTTTCATCAAATTTTCTAAGTTCGTTACAATCTCTCTAAACTTCTCACTTCTGTGATTTATCACTAAAGTAGAAGCTTCCCTTACACTTTTTGGTACCTCAACTGGACCTGGTATTAACATCATTTTAAATCATCCCTAGCTCTTTCATAGCATTAACAAGGTTCTGTGCTGTGGTATTAGCAACCCTTTTTTGTGCTTCTTTGGTTTGTGCACCAATGTGAGTAGTGACTATTACTCTTTCATGTTTAAGTAATTCTAATTCCCATTCTTCTTTTGGCGGTTCATTCCAAAAGACATCTGTCGCATAAGCGTAAACTTTGCCTTTTTTGATGTAGTCAAGTAGTGCTTTACCATTTACTGCAACAGCTCTGCTAGTATTTACAATAATTACATCATTTTTCATCATTTCGAATTGGGGATAGTCTAATATTGGCTTTGCGTTCTTCCCTACCGTTACATGTAAGCTTATAACATCTGATTCTTTTACTAATTCATCTAAAGTTACAGCCTTAGCACCAATCTTTTCAGCTTTTTCTTTAATATCTACAATATCATATGCTAATACTTTCATCCCCATTGCATTAGCTATAATACCAACTTTTGTTCCTATCCTACCAAACCCAATTACTCCAATGGTTTTACCAGCCAATTCAAGTCCTTCTATCTTTTTAAAGATACCAGATTTAGCAAGATTCATTGATGTATACATTTTTCTTGCACCAGCGATCATCAGACCTATCGTTAATTCTACTGCGGAATCGGTAGAAGCCCCTGGTGCATATACAACTTTTATGTTTCTTTTTTCAGCTTCTTCTGTATCTATATTATCTAAACCTATTCCTGCCCTAGCTATAATCTTAAGCCTCTTTCCTCTTTCAATAACTTCTTTATCCACTTTCGTTCTACTTCTTACTACTATTATGTCATAGTTAGATATTATATTTAATAGCTCTTCTCTATTTATATCTGGAATATAATCTACTTGAACTCCCTTATCCTTTAGGGTTTGAATTAGTATATCATCTATTGGATCTGTTATTAAGGCTTTTATAGTGTACAAGGCCATGCATATTACACCCCTCTTAGATTGACCTATAAAAGAAGTTTAACATGAAACTGATGATGATGAGGAGAAGAAAGAGGAAGAAGTATAATAGAATATATTGCTTATCTTATAAAGAAGTTTAAACAACTTAGTTGTATTCATTTTTAACTCATGTAATCCATTTACTACTCACTTTTATATTTTTTTATTCTACTTTACGATTATATTAGCCTGTTTAAAAAATATAAATAAGTCTAACAAACCGACTTGAATATTTAAACTGGTAGCAATGGACTTTAATACACTTTCACCTAAATAGTAGTCCTTTTTGTTTTTAAGTTTTAAATTACTAGTTCCTATTTGATTCAAGAATCTTAATATATGTCTATCTATAATAGCTAGGTCGAAATAACCTACATTTCTTAGAAAGTGACTTGCTTCTTTTAGTCCTAATCCGTATATATTTTCTACTATATATTCCCTGGCATCCTCTTGTGAATCATCAGCTATTTTCTTTATTTTAGTAGTTAAATCCCCATACCATTGTTTTGCTTTATAAATATATTTTGATTTTAAATTATAAAATCTATAACCAGCTTCACGTAATCTTTTACTTATTTGTTCTTGATCCAAATATAACAAATCACTAAAAATATAATTTAGAGCTTTATACGCAGATATAAAAGAGCTATTAGAGGTCAAAATACATAAAATTAATTCTCTAAACCAAACGTCCTCTCCAGCTCTATTATTTAGTCTAAACTCCTCTGCTCTTTCTAGCACTCTTGCCCTTAGTTTTTTGTTTTCCACTAGATCTCTTAGCAATCTTCTTCTTCCTCTTAGTTTTCTTTGTTTTTCCCTTCTTTTCTTTTGCTGATTTGACTTGAGCTTTTGTTGCCTTAGCAAACTCATCCTTCAGAATAACTTTAGTAAAACCTTCGTCAAACTCTAAAACTACAAATGGTTTATCAAAATTATCTGTAACATCTATCCCTATCAGGGTATAGTCTTTGTCGAAGAATGTAATGTAGTCCATAGAAACTTGATCTGGGTTATCCACAGATTTTGGAACACCTATTTTTAATAATTTTAATGGTTTGGGAAGTACATATTTCGCAGTAACCCCTTGAACTAAAAGGGGAACCGAATTGTGGACATATACAATTCCTTCTTTTAACTTAATATTTTCTATTTCATCTTCTGTTTTCAAGTCTATTTCCTCTTCTCCTACTTTATTAACCTTAATACCTATAATACCTGGATACAATTGCACTTCTTCGCCCTTAAAATACTCTGCAATAGCTTTCAACATATCTCATATATTATAACTCAAAAGAACTAATTAAATCCACTTTTTGGGGATGATAGTATAACTCCGTCCTTCACGTTAAATATAAATATTCCAGTATTCCATTTTCTAACCATGAGTATTAGAATTAGAGGAACGAACTCTTATGGACATACTGGGTGGTTTACTGTAAAATGTATAATATGTAATAGAAAACTAAAGATAGGTACTGACTTAGTATACAAATGTCCTAAATGCGAGAAAAAATATAATGCATATTTCTGTGAAGCAGATGCAAGAGGACTAAAGTATAAATGCCCATACTGTGGCACGGAGCTAGTGCCTGTAATATGAATATAAAGAAATTTTTTATAAACAATAAGCAAGTTACTGTATTAAATGGCTCTTTAGTCTATATGGATACTGATTTTATCATTGATGACAAAAAAGATTTTATAAATAAATTAAATTTTATAAATAATAAGGTAGCATATTTAGATATAAATTATTCCACTACTAATTTTACTTTGTTAAAATTAATTTTCTGCAGAACTAGACTCCATACTTATCTTTGCAATGTGCTCTTAAAGCTTAATAATGAAAATGTTAGTTTCGAGAATATTTATACTGAATTAGAAAATGTTCTAGATAAAGTCATTACGTAACCTTCTTGCCTTATTCTCTTATTTATCTTATCAACTATTTGAACTAATGTCTGGGCATCTAATGACTCAACCCTTATGTAAACATTAAGTTGCTTAGTTTCATTAAATGCAGTATAAACAACTATTAAAGAGTCCTTTGAGGGGGAACATATAATGGTTGCTCCTGCTTTAATAGGGGTACAAATATCGCTGAGTTCTTTTTCAATACTTTCTATCGCATAAGGCAATCTTGATGTATTAAAAGGATCAGGGCTCAGAAGCGTAAATTCTACTCTGAACATTATCTTACCTCTTTAAGATTTATCTTCTTTATTGGAATGTTTAACCTTTCAAATATACTTTTTATTACTCCCGCATAATTCTTATCTCCAGCGATTAGTTTTAGCTTTAATTTTCTATAATTCATTCTCAACTTTTCTTCTCCTTTAGAATAAACTATTACTCTTCCTCTTACTTGATTTTTAATAGTTTTCACCATAGTTATATAAACGAAGGTTTTATCATTAGGTAAGTCTATTATTTCTGCTTCTCCTATTCTATAAATACCTTGAACTTTTCTTTTTACTTTAAATTGCTTATACTCTGTTATATTATTATCATCAACAAGATAAATTAATGTTCTAATAGCATGTTTGCCAGATTTACTCTTACTATTTTCAACGTACAATTCCATCTTTAATAAACCTCGCTGCTTCCATAATTCCTTCTAAAGTTATTTTATCTTCTAAGTATGCATCTATAAGTATATCGCTCTTAAATAAAACCTTTAATAAAGATTTCCTCAATGAAAGAGAAGAATTACGATACAGCCTTAGTAGCAAATGTTGTATGTTAAGAGCATTATTCAACTTCTTAAGTGATTCGTCCATATGGGCCTCAAAATCTCTCTCCTTGTATAGGGCTTCAAAAGCTGCTTCAGCTGATATAGCAGAAGGTCTAATCCCTTCACCGCTTAATGGGAAAACTAGACCCCTAGCCTCGCCTATTTTAAACTTTTTGTCTTTTATTTGGGACACAGATATTGGGGCCCCTCTTATATCAAGAAATTGTGCATCATTGTATTTTTCTCTTATATAATTAAGGATTAGTTCTTTAGAGTTCTTGTACTCTAAAAATCCTGCACCCACATTTAATACCCCTTCTTCGCTGGGGAAAACCCAATAAAACCCTGTATATTTTGTGTTGAATTCGAATATAGCAATGTCATCAAACTTATTTGTTTTTATCAAAGCTCTAGTTGTATAAACAACTTCTCTGTCCATATCATAAGGACCTTTGGCATCTATCACGTAATCAAAATCGTTTTTGTTAAAATAAGATACATGGGTTACCCCTACTTCTTCTCTCATTTTATTTATCCATCCCCATTTATCTATTACTAGCCACTTAGTATTTCTATACTCTACTTCATTCATTAACTCCCCATCAAGATAAAACGCAAATCTCTTTATTCTAAATTTCACGTCCCAAGGTACTGGGGGTGAGTAGATGTTTGGGACTATATCTCCACATGGCTTTACATATTTTTCCCTTAAATCAAATAATTTTATATTAAAATTTGTTCTAGTTTTAATCAAATAAGATAATAACGAACCAGATACTCCACCACCTAAAACCGCTATTTTTGTCATTTTAAATGCTTTTTAAAGCAGATCCTAATAAATTAGTGTTTAAGGTGATTTAGTTATTGCTATCCCAAGAAGAGATCAATAAGAAAATGGAGGAATGGCCTAAACATTATGACCCAAAAGAAATAGAATTAAGATGGCAAAAGATATGGTTATCAAAAGAGTATTGGGAAAAGGTATTTAGATTTAGAGACGAAGACGAAAAGTCTCCAGTATTTGTCATAGATACTCCACCACCTTTTACAAGTGGAGAACTTCATATGGGCCATGCATATTGGGTTACAATAGCTGATGCCATAGGTAGATTCAAAAGGTTACAAGGTTATAATGTACTTTTACCTCAAGGATGGGATACTCAAGGATTGCCTACAGAGTTGAAAGTTCAATATAGACTTAAAGTGCCTAAAGATAATAGAGAATTATTCTTACAGAAATGCATCGAATGGACAAATGATATGATAAGTAGAATGAAAGATGCAATGATAAGATTAGGCTATAGACCAGAATGGGAAAAATATGAATACAAAACTTATGAACCTAATTATAGAAAAATAATACAGAAAAGCCTATTAGACATGTATAAAATGGGGTTGATAGAGCTAAGAGAAGGGCCAGTGTATTGGTGTCCAAAATGTGAAACTGCATTAGCACAAAGCGAAGTTGGTTATCTCGAAAAAGAGGGTATTCTAGCTTACATTAAATTCCCACTAAAAGATGGTGGAGAAATAATTATTGCAACTACAAGACCAGAACTTTTAGGAGCAACCCAAGCTGTTGCTGTTCATCCGGAAGATGAAAGATATAAAAACCTAATAGGAAAAACTGTTATTGTACCTATTTTCAATAAGGAAGTAAGAATAATAGCTGATGAGGCAGTAGAGAAAGATTTCGGAACTGGAGCTGTAATGATAAGCACTTATGGTGATCCACAAGACATTAAATGGCAACTAAAATACAATTTGCCAGTAACGGAATTAATCGATGAAAAAGGGAAGATGAAGAATACTAATGGAATTTTAGACGGACTAAAAGTAGAAGATGCCAAAAAGAAAATGATTGAGTTACTAAAGGAGAAGGGCTATTTAATCAAAGTTGAAAAGTTTAAGCATAACGTACTTTCACATACAGAGAGAAGTGATTGTTTATCCCCAATAGAATTTCTCGTGAAAAAACAAGTATTTATAAAAACACTACAGTTCAAAGATAAATTATTAGAAGAATATAAGAAAATGAAGTTTACCCCTGCTAGAATGGCATATTACTTAGAAGACTGGATAAAGAGCCTTGAATGGGATTGGAATATAAGCAGACAAAGAGTTTACGGTACTCCTTTACCATTCTGGTATTGTGATAACAATCATCTAATCCCAGCTAAAGAAGAAGATCTTCCTATAGATCCAACAAAGGCTAGACCACCATATGAGAAATGCCCATATTGCGGTCTTCCATTAAAACCTGTTACCGATGTAGCGGATGTATGGATAGATTCAAGCGTTACAGTTATTTACCTAACTGGGTTTTATACTGATAAGGAGAAGTTCAAGAGGACATTTCCAGCTTCATTAAGGATGCAAGGAACTGATATAATTAGAACTTGGCTGTTCTATACTTTCTTTAGGACTCTAATGCTTACCGGCAATGTGCCATTTAATGAGGTTTTGATAAACGGGCAAGTTTTAGGACCGGATGGAACAAGAATGAGTAAAAGCAAAGGTAATGTTGTAAATCCATTAGATAGAGTTGATGAATTCGGAGCTGATGCCATTAGGCTAACTTTACTTGATGCGAGAATAGGAGACGATTTTCCGTTTAAGTGGGAAACAGTAAAAGGAAAGAAATTACTATTGCAAAAGTTATGGAACGCAGGAAGACTTTCATATCCCTTTATAGGGAAAAAGAAGTTTGAAAAGCCTAGTGCTATTCATCCAATTGACCAATGGATTTTACAAGAGCATAAGAAGTTTGTAAAGAAAGCAATAGAGGCTTATAACTCATATGACTTCTATACAGTAGTAGAGTCCTTATACTCATACTTCTGGGAAACTATAGCTGATGAGTACTTAGAATTAATTAAACATAGGCTATTTGAAGAAGACACGTCGGCATTATACACGTTAAGCAGGATATTCAAGGATTTACTGATTTTGCTTCACCCACTAGCACCACATATAACAGAGGAAATGTATGAGAAACTTTATGGAGATAAAATATCTATACTTTTGGAGTCATTACCAAATGTAGATGATATAATAGAAGACCCGAGGATAGACACTTTAGGGAACTACATAAAAGCGACCACTTCAGCTGTAAGAACTCTAAAAATTCAAAACAGAATTCCAATGCCAGTAACGATAAATGTAAAGTTGCAAGGGCCAAAAGACTATATAGAAACTATAAAAAGTATAGAGGAAGACATAAAGAAAACACTAAAGATAGATAAAATAGAATATGAAGAGCAAAAAGAAATCAAAGCTGAACTCATTAAATAATCAGCCCATGGGAGTTTCGTTCATCCTTTCACGCGCTAAGTTGTCATCAACATTTCAATAAACTCTTTCATCCTTTTTATACCTTCCCTTATATCATCCTCATTAACAGCAAAGCTTAGTCTAACAAATTCTTTTCCCACGTCTAATGGAAAGACCTCTCCGGGTATTGTTGTAACCCCCTTCTCTTCAATTAACTTTAATGAGAAATCCTTTACATTAAGCTTACTTTTTCTAAGTATTTCCCCTATATATGGAAACATATAAAATGCTCCAGAGCTCTTATATACTTGTATTCCTTTTATTTTCTTTAATTCCTCATACATTACATCACGTCTCTTTCTAAATAATAATATCATTTCTTTAACATCATCAAAATCGTTAAACGCTTCAACTGCGCCTTTTTGTGCAAAACTCGTAGGACAAGTATAGATATCTGCCGCAATTGATGCCATTTTCTTTATAACATTTTCTTTTGCGACTACATAACCTAACCTCCAGCCTGTCATAGAAAAAGTCTTACTAAATCCATTAACATAAATTACATAACTTCTCCATTCTGGATCCTCCAACACACTCTTCATTTTCCCTTCATATATAAAGTAATCATAGATCTCATCTGATAGAAGAATAATTTTCTTTTCTTTAGCTATTTGCATTAGTTTCTCTATCTCTATAGGATC
>ERZ1684502.209-NODE-209-length-11359-cov-88.985757_pt1 | contig 11359 bp, 11 predicted proteins | sample MGYA00580192_ERZ1684502 | MGnify/ENA primary metagenome ERZ1684502 (study PRJEB41476, sample SAMN13258264) | hydrothermal vent metagenome | biome: caldera [ENVO_00000096]; feature: acid hot spring [ENVO_00002120]; material: acidic water [ENVO_01000358] | place...
AAAAGTATATAGGACGTACATTACTGAGGAAGATAGAAGAGACGAGGAAATTGTGAAGCGGTGTAGTCCTAAAGTTTATGAAGCAATGAGAAAGAACGTTAAAGCATTTATGAAGTTACAACAATATATGCCAGCGGTTTTTGCAAAGTCTTATGAAGACACGGTTTTATTCATTTATAATCGTTTAATTTCTCTTAATGAAGTAGGCACTAACTTAAAATATTATTCGATACCTTGTGAAGAGTTTCATAAGTTCAATTTATCTAGGGTTGGATCATTATCTTTTAATGCCACTTCTACCCACGACACTAAGTTTAGTGAAGACGTTAGGATGAGAATTAGTGCAATTTCTGAAATCCCAGATGAATGGGAAAAGAAAGTAAATGAATGGCATGAAATTTTAAGCCCTTCAATCGATAGAAATGATGAATATAGGCTTTATCAAACTTTAGTAGGAAGTTTTGAAGGGTTTAATGAAGACTACAAGGAAAGGTTAAAAAATCACATGAGAAAAACACTTAGAGAAGCAAAAGTCCATACTGATTGGATAAATCCTAATGAAGAGTATGAAAATAAAGTCCTTTTTCTCATAGACAAAATGTTTGAAAATGAAAGATTTAAGGAGAGCTTTCTAGAGTTTGAAAAGAAAATCGACAAAATGGGTAAGATAAAGTCCTTGTCTTTAGTTGCATTAAAAATAACTTCTCCCGGAGTGGCTGATTTCTATCAAGGCCTAGAGAACTTTAGATATTTATTGACAGATCCAGATAACAGAAGACCAGTTACTTTTGGCGAACTTCCAGAGAAATATAGTGAAGACCTTTTTGATAACGGGAAGATTAAGGCATATGTGACAAGAGTCTTACTTAACTTAAGAAAGAAAATGGAAGACTTCTTTATAAAATCAAGCTATAAACCTATGTCATTGCCTAAAGGCTTATGTGGGTATATTAGAGGCGATAAAGTCCTTGTGATAACAAAAACACTGACATATGTTACAAAAGAAATTGAGCTAGATGACGAATACACCGACGTTATTACTGGGGAAAAAGTAAGACGTAAAGTTAGAATAGACAAACTACCGCTAGTTCTTATCAAATAATTTCTTTGGAAGATCATAAAATAATTCTTTGTTATATCTTTCTTTATTTTCTCTTAAGACCTCAATTAAGTCTTTACCGTTATAAGGACTACCACTTCCATAAATTTCTTTATTTATGGATGGACTTTTTGTAATATAATATACTCTATTGCTTTCTATTTTTACCTCTGTGTCAACAAGGATCAAAATTACATTATATTGTAAAACTTTCTCTAACTCTTTTATGTTTGGTTTATGAACAACAAGTGGCAAATCATGATCTTCTGCAAATTGATAAATATACTCTAATTTTTTGTCTAATAATGAAAAGCCATGATGTTGAGGATGAAGGACTATCCCGTGAATTTCATGATCATATTGCCTTCCTATTTCTATTTGTGGGGGAATTCTACATTTAGGATTATAAATTCCTAGTCTTAGAACATAATTTCTTTCTTTACTCCATAGATACTGCTGATAAAAACCATCAGAGCAACATTGACATGCGTATTTATAAAGAGGATTTAAAATAATTTTTTCTATGATAAAGTCATCAAAGTCTAGTTTTAGATCTTTAACATAACTGTACAACTTTATCCCATAAAAAGTAAGAGAGTCTATTACTTTTTTCACAAGAAATGAATTGTTACTATCCTTAAAAACGCTAATATTAAGTCGATTATTATTACTATTACAAACGCTAGTACAGCAATTAAAAATGCTCCTCCCCATCCGGTCTCAAAAAGAGCCTTAAATACCCCTAAGACGCCTATAAAACCAAAAAGTAAACCTAGTGTTCCAAGTATTGGAAAACCTATTGCTATTCCTATTGCAGTAAATATGCCAAGAATTATTGCAAATATAATTAATCCTCCCAGTGTTGCTAACATTGCTCTAGGAAAAGAAGAATGTCTACTAACTGCCTTTGATGCTAACCATACTGGTATTGACACTATTATCCAAGCTAATATAAACCCTATTATGTACCAAATTATACCAGTTAGCACTGTGCCATGAATTATTGGATGCACATAAATAGAATAATGTTAAAATTTTTATGACTTACTTTCACTCTCTTTCTTCTCTTCCTTCTTCTCCTCTTGTTTTTCTTCTTTCTTAACTGGTTTTATCCTTTCCGGTTTTATATTGAAGTATATTTTTACGTTCTCTCCTTCGCATTGCTTCGTGTACAAATTCTCAGATTTGTTTAATTGGCCGCATTTTATATCATATTTTTCTGCTACTTCGTCAATAAACTTTCTAACATTAATTAATTTCCTAAATTTTATCCCATCAACTTCTAATGTTGTATCTGTTAAACTTGCCTTTATCCCATCAACTTCTATTACCTTACTTTTACCTTGAAGTACGTTATTTAATTGATCTTTGTATTTTCTCTCATCTTTAGCAAATCTTAGTATCAACAGTCCTCCAACTTTCTGTATTTCTTTTTTAGCATCTTTCGTCTCAATTTTAACCTGGACGTTATATTTTATGACCTTCATTTTAACACCTACTATTAACTCTGTTTTATAAAATTTCCTTTACGTTAAATCTATTATTTAGCTTAAGAAGACGAGTATTATGTATTCACTAGTCACTGGTGGTACAAGAGGTATAGGTAGAGCAATAACTGAAGCGTTTTTAAAAGAAGGGTATAAAGTAATAGTCCTTTATCGTGGTTCCGAAGAAAGAGCTAAAGAGCTAAGAGAAAAAGGAGTAATTACAATTAAGTGCGATGTAGGAGATAGAAATCAAGTAAGAAAAGCAAGAGAAGAAGTTGAAAAGATTACTTCTCAACTTGACGTTTTGGTTAATAATGCTGGTATTTGGTATTTAATGCCCTTTGAAAATTTTGATGAAGAAAAGTACGAAGCCATGCTTAGAGTTAATTTAAATGGAGTAATTTATGTTACACATGAGTTTTTACCGTTACTTAAAAGGTCTAAGTCCCCTTCAATAATAAATCTTGCAAGCAATGCTGGAATAGGAACAGCTGCTGAAGGTACTACTTTTTATGCTATAACTAAGGCAGGTGTTATTATATTAACTAGAAGATTAGCGTTCGAATTAGGGAAGTATGGAATTAGAGTAAATGCAGTTGCTCCAGGCTGGATAGAGACAGATATGACACTTGGTGGTAAAAGTGAGGAAGAGAAAGAAAAATTAAGGGAGAGCTTTAGGAATAGAACTATGTTACACACTACTGGAAAACCCGAAGATATTGCAAATATTGTTGTGTTTCTTAGTAGTGATAAAGCTAGGTACATAACAGGACAAGTGATAGTCGCTGACGGGGGAAGGATTGATAATCTAACCCACTCTATTTGAGCACACTAGAAAACTACACCTACTTTTGATATCTAAAATTAAGTTGGTTAAAAGGATTAGTGATAACCGTGGATCTTTGGGTAGAAGATATAAAATATTGAGGAAAGTGATCCTAACGAAGTAAGAACAATAAAGGAGATTCTAATAGCTTCAGAAAAGAAAGCTGAATTGAAGGCACTCATTAAGTTTATTTATAGACTACTGATGAAATAGAAACTAGGAAACTTTCAATCATAGAGTTGCAAGACTGTAAGCTAGTTCTTAATATTTATCTTTATCTAAAGAAAATTCTAATAAGTGCAAAAATATGTCTTTGGCTTTGATTAACACTGCTCTTGGTGTTTGTGGTATGTGGAAGGACTGTCGAGTTTGAAAATTTTTGTGATAATTTTTATTATAAATTTTCTATAAAGTTTTCAGAAAAATAATTCTGGTATATCCATAATGTCACTATATTTGAATACTGGTCCGTCTTTGCAAACATAATATCTGCCAATATTACAGTGCCCACATATTCCAATTCCACATTTCATATGTCTTTCCAGCGAAAGATATATCTTATTGAGGCTAACACCCATTTTTTGAAGTTCTATAACAGCATTTTTTAACATAGCTGTAGGCCCTATCAGATAGAAATATGAATCTCTATCTTTAATATATTTGAATAAAGTTGTAACAACACCTACATGTCCTTTCCAGTTCTCATCCCCTCTATCGACTGTTACCTGAACATCAAAGTATTTTTTCCATTCATTTAATAGATCCTTATAAACAAGATCTTGAGGAGATCTTGCACCATAAAGAAGCTGTAATTTATACATTCCTCTTGAGAGCGAATATTCTATATATGATCTTGCAGGTGGAATACCTATGCCTCCAGCTATTAATGTAACATTCTCTTTAAGCGGAAAACCTTTACCGTATGGTCCCCTTATTCCAATTTCATCGTCTCTTTTCACTCTATGTAGGGCACTTGTTACATGACCAACTTTTTTAACAGTGAAAAGTAAACCTTCTTTCCAGCTTGCAACAGAGACTGGTACTTCGCCATATCCTTTTATTGATATTAAATAGAATTGACCCGGTAATGGTTCCTTTCCTATTGTATCTTCAATAAGAAACGATTTTGTATCAAGGGTTTCGTCCCACATATCTATTATTTTTGATCTTACGGGTATCATTTTTTCACACCTCTTATAACATCTCTGATATCAATCTTTACAGGACATGCTTCGATACATCTTCCACAACCAGTACATAAATAATAACCATAATCTTCATAGTGGAATTTCAGTTTATGCAAAAATCTTTGTCTTAACCTTAGATCGAGTGTTGGTCTTGGGTTTAAACCTCCTGCAAGCCTTGTAAAACCTTCAAGTATGCAAGAATCCCACTCTCTATACCTTTCATCGCCCTCATCGTAAACGTCAAAACAGAAACAAGTTGGGCACACAAAATTACATGCGCCACACGATATGCATCTTTCTGCAAATTCCTTCCACAGTGGGTTATTCCAGTCAAGCTTTTTGTGTAAGTTTTCAATATTTAAAGGTTCCATTTTTTTATAAAATTCTTTTTCAACTTTTTCAGCAAGTTCCAAATCTTTGTCATCTGCCGGCTCAAAAAGATCATCTTTTATAAGTTTTTTATCAATAGATTCAACAAGATAATATTCACCCAGATCCATAAATTGCATATAGAAATGATCCTTAAGTCTTGGGCCGTAAAATGTAGTACAGAAACCATATTCGCACGGTTCCTTACATACAAAATTAATGAAATATGTGTTTTTTCTTCTTTTTTCATATTTTTCGTCCCTATAAATACCGCTAAGGAATATGTCGTCAAGCATTACATATGCTCTTAGATCGCAACTTCTTACACCAATTATAACCTTTTCTTTTATATCATTATCTGGTGAAAATATATTCTCTTTTCTTGGGAATAGAATTTCTTTAGATCCTAATAATGTTTTTTCATCAACAAAGTCGTCAGCACTCTTCAAGACTGTGAAAACTGTTTCTCCATGAACTCTTGCTGGTCCCCAAACCTCATAATTTTCTATTAGCCATTCAATGTATTTTTTCAGATTTTCTTTTTTTAATCTAAATCTGTAAATCATTGAATCACCTTCTTTACTATTTTCACAGCTGTTACCTTAAATTCTGGAGTTCTTGCCTTAGGATCTATATGCGGGTTGACAATTCTATTCACAGGTGCCTCACGATAATGGAATGGTATAAATAAAATACCTCTGGGAACACTATCGGATATCCTTGCACGGACATCAAGTTCGCCATATCTTGATTTTACGGTAACTAATTCGCCATCCCTAATTCCAAGTGATTTTGCATCCTCTGGATTTATTTCAACAAAAGGTGATGGAGCTTCTCTTTCAAGTATGTGTACTTTTCTTGTCATCGTTCCTGTAGTGTACTGATAATAAATCCCTCCAGTTGTCAAAATGAAAGGATATTCTTCGTCTGGGAAATCTGATGGCCTTTCCCAGTGTGCAGGCATAAATCTCCCCTTTCCATTACTCCTTGCAAATTTTTCTGTGTATAGTATTTCTGTACCTTTACAGCTTTCATTAACAGGCCACTGTACTCCGTTTTCGCTAAGACAATCGTAAGTTACCCCTTTATACTGTGGTACAAGTTTTGAAATTTCAGCCATTATGTCCTCCGGAGAATTATAATTCCAGTCATAGCCCATTTTTCTTGCAATAAGCTGGAATATTTTCCAATCATCAAGAGCATTCCCTGGAGGATCAAGGAAAGGCCTTATAAGCTGTATTCTCCTTTCTGTATTTGTAAATGTTCCTAACTTTTCAGCAAAACTTTTGGCTGGCAAAACTACATGAGCAAACTCTGCGGTTTCTGTCATAAAAATGTCTTGAACAACTAGGAATTCAAGTTTCTTTAATGCTTCCTCAACTATTCCTAATTCGGATTCAGATATCACAGGGTTTTCTCCCATTATATACATAGCCTTTACGTTTCCTTTATATGCCTCCCAAAACATTTCAGGGAGAGAAAGACCCGGTTTTGATGGTAATTTACAGTTCCATGCTTCCTCAAATTTTCTTCTTCCATTTTCATCATCAACCCTTACATATCCTGGAAGGAAATCACAAAGAGCACCCATGTCACCTGCGCCCTGAACGTTATTTTGTCCTCTTATGGGGAAAACTCCAGTTCCAGGTTTTCCAACATTTCCTGTTAACATTGCAAGATTAGCAATTGCTTGTACAGTTTGCACTCCCTGAACATGCTGTGTTACTCCTAATGAATAGAGAATTACTGATCTTGAGGTAGCATAAAGTACACTCGCCTTTTCTATGAGTTCTGGATCAACACCTGTTATTTTTGATCCTCTTTCAAGATCATAGTACTCTATTACTTTTAGATATTCATCAAAGTTTTCGGTTCTTTCTTCTATGAATTTCTTGTCATATAGACCTTTCTTAACTATAACATTTGCCATTGTGTTTAATAGTGCTAGATCTGTTCCTGGTAAAAGCCTTAAATGTAGTGTTGCAAATTTTGCTATATGGATATTTCTTGGATCAGCAACAATGAGCTTCTTACCTTTCATAACATTATTTATTATTCTAGCCCCTAGTATTGGATAATGTTCCGTTATGTTTGTTCCTATAATAAAATAAAGTTCTGCATTATCGAGATCGGCAATTGATGTCGTTGCAGCACCTCTGCCAAATGTAGATATTAAACCTTCTACTGAAGGGCTGTGACAAAGCCTTGCACAATGATCAATGTTATTTGTTCCGAATACTTGCCTTGCTAGTTTCTGCATCAAATAATTGTCTTCATTTGTACATCTTGCACTTGCAATGAATGCTAAAGCATCCGGTCCATACTTTCTCTTTATTTCTGAAAGATTTTTCACAACAATGTCAACTGCTTCTTCCCATGAAATTTCAACGAATCCTCTCTCTGTTCTCTTCATGGGATTCTTTAACCTTTCTTTTGAAGTTACGGCATCAAAACCCTTCCAGCCTTTAATGCATAATGAGCCATAATTTATATCATTTCTTTTTGATGGTACAACACTTATTATTCTTTTACCATCACTAGTAACAATAACATTACATCCAACAGCACAGTAAGGACATACAGTTCTAACAGTTCTAATCTGCATAATATCTATATAAAATTAGGGATAATTTTGATATAAGAACTTTGCTCTAAAAGCTCTGTAAAAGTCTCAATGAAAGAAAACAAGTGCGCAAATATACAAAATAAACCATTATAGAGCATTTTTATTTTTCTCTGTTTTATTCAATAACTCACAGCTACTAAGCAACTTTCAAGGATTAGAAATGAAAAAGCCTTTTAAATTGTATTGGGATGTTTCTTTTAACTAGACTTTTTATCTCTTCCTTCAATTCTCGTTAAAATAAAATTAAGAGTTTACTGATTTTGCCTATAATAACGCAAGAATTAGCAACTAACTCATTTGATGAAATTAAAGGAATTTGGTGTTAAACAATTTAATATACTTAAACTTAAAATAAAAAAGAATTTAGCTTAGTGCATGATTTACTTTGACCAGTTACTTTCTCTAATTTATATTAAGTAATTTGTTCCAACTATTTCACCAACTAGTATAAGTGATACACTAAATACTGTACCCACAATAAGTGAGAAGGAAAAAGAAGATCAATGAGCAAAGCCAATCGAAGATAAATGCACTAACCAGACAAGAAATAGATATTAAATAACATTTCTGTTTCTGTCAGATACATAGTATTATAGTGGTTAAAGATGGAAGCGGAAAAATCCAAACTCCTAGTAGAATCTTGAGTATACAATATCAAATGCCGCTCCTGATGTTCCTGCTAAGATTATGGCAGCACCGTAAAAAGTCTCATGAAATTCTATTCAGTAACCCGTAGCTGGTATTGTTACGTGTATAAGTATCCAAGCAATAATTTAAGCTAAGAAATAGAGAATCTTTAGTTAAGTCTTTCTTTTTTATAAATAAGAAAGAGCCATAAGCACAATTAATGCTTCCCATCCTAGTACTACTGCAATTATGTCATCCAGTGCCAAGCCATTTATATCTTGCGGACCTATGGAAAAGAGCGAAGGAATTATATAGTTTCCATCACCAGATCATGCGTATACTACCGCAACTACTAGCACAGTATAACTATTGCTGCAATGCCAGCTATAGTTAGCTTCTTTTCTACTTTTTTAAATGTTAAAATTAAATTAAATAAGATGTATTACTAAGGTAAGTAATATCTAACTGTATATTTTTTAAATGTAGCTAATAAAGAAGAGAAGTATTGTGCTAGGCAAAATATTAATTATAGCTTTAGTGATTTTAGGTGCTGTAATAGGGTATGACTACTACATAGGAAATGCACAGCTTCATCCTTTATCGAATAGCGGTGTAACAACTACTACTAGAACCTTTGTTTCGTCAACAACTACCATAGTAAATGTTGTTCATTATTTTAATTTCTCAGCTTTCATTACAGTTTACTCTAATGGCACCACAAATTACATTTACCCAGTTAATCTGCCTTCTAATGGAAACCTCACTATTACATTAATCTCAAACTCTACTTTTCACGTTAGAATTTACGATAACAATTATTTAATAGCTCAATATTCTGGTCAACAATATCATAAAACATTCCAAGGAGATGGAGAACTAAAATTTATATTTTACAATTTCACTGGAAACTTAAGCATCTATGTGAATGAAGTTTATTAGTTCTTTTTTCAATTACTTTTTTATGTATTATGATGCTCATTGTCACTATTCCTATTTAAAGAAAAATTATGAGAATTTTGTTATAGCTGCTGTTTCAATGGATTATGAATCATCTCTTGACACTCTTCGTTTGAAATCACAAAATATTTTAGCCGGAGTTGGAATTCACCCTTGGAAAGTTCATGAAGAACCACTAGAAAACATTATCCCTTTAGTTCAGAAAGCAGACTTTATTGGAGAAGTTGGTTTGGATTATAGATATGCAAAAGCAGAAAAAGAGCTTCAAATAAAATATTTCAAGAAGTTTGCAGAACTTGCAGCAGAGCAGAATAAACTGATAAATGTTCATGCTTTAGACGCTTGGGAAGACGCATTTAAAATTTTACAAGATTATAACGTGAAAAAAGCAATCTTTCATTGGTATACTGGCCCTATAACATTACTAAAAGATATTGAAGGAGCAGGATATTTTATAACTGTTAATCCTTCAGTGACTTTTCAAAAGAAACATCAAGAAGTAGTATCTAGAGCGCCAATTGAGATCATTCTTACTGAAAGTGATGGTGGTTACGAGTATAGAGGGAGACTTCTTGAACCTATACACATAACTGAAGCAATAAAAGAGATTTCAAAAATTAAAGGAATAGAAGAGGAAGAAGTAAATAAAATCGTGGAAATAAACTTTAAGAAAGCTTATTGGTAAAAGTTTTTTCTTTTTTCACCTCAACATCTTTTTATGAAAAGGATTGCAATAGTTACTGGGGCCTCTAAAGGAATAGCTGACCTCCTCCCCGCCCTAAAGGGTTCTCGGAGCCATTAGAGCGGAGAGGTTTAGGGCTACATTCTTTTCGTTCAGCCCAAGGTCTGGTTTCCTACCCGTTATCCCTATCCCCTTGCGGGGACTCGGGGTTATGGCTTTTCTTAAGATGTTAAAAGCACCAACTACGTCAGCGTTAAATACTTTGTTTAATAACGAGCACTTAAATAAACCTCTAACTATCCTCTTTCCACAAGAGTCACCGTGAATAGGGCGCATTGAAGAAGTATAAGATTCGTCAACTAGTATAACAGCCATTCCGTACTCTTCTGCAACCTCTGTCAGCCTTTTTATCACATAACCATAGCTCCAAACGTTAGAGACGTTAAAATCCCCCTTTTGCTGAGCAATATTCTTGGGATAACTAACATAAATTGTTGAAACTCCGATGTTGTATAACCACTCTACAATCCTTCTGACTTGTGTGTCTATAAAGCTCTTTGCTCGTTTTCTCCACTCGTTATACATGGCACTAAGTTTGTGTGATATTTTGACTCTATACTTGTTGATCTTACTCTGATACTTAGCAATTCTTTCTCTCCAATAATGAGACTCTGACTTTAAAGGTCTACCATTAACTAAGGCTGAAACTCCATTCTCTACATATATAGCCATCAGGTTATTAACACCTAGGTCTATCCCAGCTTTCAGACTACTTTTAGGTGTTAGTGGTACTTTTCCCCAAACACTCCTAACAGCCTTTTTCTCGACTTCAAAAGATATGTGTGCATACCACTTCTTAGTATCTGAGTCGTAATGTATTTCCTAGTCTGCCTTGTTTTCCCTTCAGATGTACTAACCCTCTATACTCTACCTCTATCCATCCTATAGCGCCTAATCCTTTCAGAACGATTTTGTTTTCTTCAATCTTGTATTGGTCATTTCTCAGAACGACCCATAACTCTCTTGATTTTCCTCTCTTTTTATAGCCAGGTGGGTTTACTTTAGTCACAAACGATGGTAGTTTGCTCTCTTTCTTAGCTTTAAGCAGATCGAAGAAAGAATTCCAAGCTTCATTATTCTTGTTCAGAATCTGTTGAGCTGTTGCTGATCCTATTAGCTTTTTATATCTTTCATAGAACTCCTTATACGTTCCCTTCAAATCAACCCCTTTATTTCCGAAAAACTGCAACCTTCTAGCATAATTAACCTCATTCCATAACTTTGATGATAAACTGCACAGAGCTTTTAACTTAGCTTCAGTATCCTTATCTGGTATTAATGAAAAGACACTAGTCCTCTTCATTTTTCATCCACTGCTCCTCTACATATTTCTTAACAATATCAGCAGTCACATTACCTTCTGTAGCTACAAAATAGTCTCTAGTCCACAGTTTGCCATGCTTAAGTTTAGGGAACTTTTGCAGAATTTTCCTAGCACT
>ERZ1684502.210-NODE-210-length-11269-cov-196.292848_pt1 | contig 11269 bp, 12 predicted proteins | sample MGYA00580192_ERZ1684502 | MGnify/ENA primary metagenome ERZ1684502 (study PRJEB41476, sample SAMN13258264) | hydrothermal vent metagenome | biome: caldera [ENVO_00000096]; feature: acid hot spring [ENVO_00002120]; material: acidic water [ENVO_01000358] | place...
ACGTCCTACCCCCTTACGGCTTAAGGATTAGCAGCCCCAAGTTCCATTCTCGGGACAAAAAATTCAATTCTATTCGAGAAATAGCTAAATTTCCTAGGTTTAACGTCTAGTTCCTTGTAGCAACACATCCATTAATCTCAGAACAAGGACTTAGCAGTAGATAGACTCTAATCTTAAAGTCACAATAACTAACAACTTAGACTCCAATCTTAAATAATGGTTGTTATCTTTAAAGTAAGATTTTATAACTTAATGATATTTTTTCAATTTTTAAGATATTTTAATCTTTTTTAGTTTTTCTCTTCAACAAAAAATTCCTTAAGGCTATCAAGCTAAAGACAAGATGTTTGATTAATGAACAGGGTTCATTTGCTGTAAATCGAAAACCAAGTTATAAAAACCGGGGAAGGAGAAATGAACAAAGTGAAGAGACTGAGAACTTTTGCCTAATAGAATTGAGAACACTAGACACTCTCATTTTTAATACTCATCTCTAACCTACTACAGAAACAGATTTTCCTCCTTTGTTACGTACTAATCTATATGGAGTAATGTGATTTGACTTGCTGAATAGTTTGCTAGATTAACTAAAAAGGAGCTTAAAGACCAATTTTTATATACTCATAACTTTGTGTCCACTGTACCAGTTTCCGTTAATTAAAACCTTTCATCTTAAACTAGAATTGCTTTTTATCTATTTATTTCTATATAAGTTTCTTCTCCCGTCAATCATCGTGAGTAGCAGCCAAAATTTCTTATTTACTTAGGGAGATTTTCGATATTAAATTTATTACTCTATAATTAACCCGAGATTTAAAAGAAAAAGAATCGATTTTAGTTCTTTCAACCCATAATCCACATAAGTGATCATCTCCTAAAATTTCCCTCTGTCTAGCTTTTCTTCTTCTAAAATCTCAACTTTAGCAAAAATCACTTGTAAACTGTCCTAAAAAAGGAGAACTTTTGTGAGACAAAAGCCTTTTATAACCGTGTAAATAAAGTGAGTTAGTTAACCCTAAATGAATTGATAGAAACGCAAACAAATGTAACGTATTATCATATATTATACATGTTCATGTGACCTAAAATGAGAAATTTTTTAACTCTACCAAAAAGCTAGGTCCATCTCTATCAAGGGAGAAAGAACAAAAATCACGTAGTATCTCTTGTAAAAAATAAGAGAAAATTTTATAAGATAGGAAAGCTATTTTTTCTTAAGTGTATAATACATGACTATACGTTACGTCTTCAAAAGTAGGTACGAGTATACTTTTTTTAAGGCAAGACTCGTCCCTCTCTATTCGCAAGAGGTCAACAGAGTAGTTAATTACAAATATGTAGCACTAGATCCAAACGTAGCAAACATGTCTTCTGTAACTAATTTGATAGGCGGAGCTGCTAGAATCACAAACGTTACCTTGTCAAGGACAGTAGAAGAGGGCATAAGGGAATCATTAGAAGTAGAGACAGTAGAAAAGAAGAGATGTAAGAAAGACATCTGTGGCAAGCCTGATTTTCTTAAGGACGGGATCCCTGGGGAGATAAAGAGCTTTAATGGCAGAGTTAAACCCTACGTTCTAGAGAAGGGAGTTCGCCAAGCAACAGTCTACTCATGGTTATACAATACTCGATATGCGTATTTAGTTATAGGGATATACGAACCAATTAGTGACGTTGAGGCACTAATCAAAGATATAGTTATGACTAGGCTAGAGCTGGAGTATTTTAACGAGGAGATGCTAAAGAGAGAGAAGGCAAGCGAAGAGATCAATACTATCTATGCTGAGCTACCAGGGTGAGGAAATGCTAGTAGCTGAGGTTTTCGTAAGACCGGAAACCAATGCAATAGTCCCGCCGTTTAGCAGCAAGGTCGGAAAAACGCTTCTTTCAAGCCCTAAAAGCGTTTCGATATCCCCACTGAAGCGGAACCAGAAGTACTTAGTAAAGTACTCAGACTCTCCAGCCTACCTTGAGGTTTTTGGAGGCGAGATATATTCCTTCGAGGTAGGTGGTGAGAGGGAACAAGTTGTCAATGCCTTAACTCACCTTGATGAAAAAAGGGTGTTCAACACGTTGTGGAGGGTTGAGGACGTTAAGATGTGTGAGGTTAAAGTAGATAATCTGCCAAGGAGTTTCGAAATAGAGATTTTGACCCCTGCTTTAATAGTTTCTCCATTCCTAAAGCTAAAGAGAAAGGTGTTCACTAACAAGGCTGAATACGTTTTGTTTACGAACTTGATTGACGTAACTGGACTGAAGAGGGGTGATGAGAGGTTGATTGACCTTCTTTCCCTCTTAAGCTCCCTTCTTTGGGAGGAGCCATCAATCATGCGTTACGCAAAGGTAAATTACGCAGGGAAGACGGTGATAGGTATTGTAGGTAAGCTGAGGTACTCGATCATTAAAGAACACGAGATAATCAAAAGGGTTCTTGAGAGTGCAATTGCAAAGGGAATTGGAAGCTCTAGGAGAAACGGTTTTGGTAGGGTTAAGGTGTTGCTAAATGGTAGTGCTAATTGCTCCATTTGACCCCAGTGTTCTGTATTTCATAAGGAAGGAGCTGACCCTAGTCAACATCTCAAGGATTGAGATCTTAGCATACCCTAATGACGATTTGAGCGACCTCCAAGGTTACTTTGGAGAGAAGCTGAGCCAAATTGTGGTTAATGGCTTTGAAGATGCATTAATGAAGGTTACACAGCACATAAGTAGTTCCAAGAGCAGTTATTTAGTCCTGCTTACCCAAACCTCAACAATAGAGCTGACCGTAGCCTTAATTTCATCATTTACTTTGATCAGAAAAAAAGACGTGACTTTCGTGCTCTACACGAGAAACGAAAGGCGAATAATCGACAGCAGGCTCCTTGCCCCACTCCAGCTAAATGAAAAAGAACTAGCAATACTTAAGGCTATGAGCGAAGGTAAATACAAGGTAAAGGACCTTGCGGAGTCTTCACAGACCAGCATATCAACAGCTTCAAGAGTGAAGAAAAAGCTTGAGGATGAAGGGTACATCCAACCTAACGGCGACAGCCATAAGATAACCCTAAAGGGGAGAGTGGCCTTGTCCACGTTAATAAATCAAGACTCTAAATTGACAACACAGAGAGTTTCAGAAAGGAGAAAAGGGTTAAAGAGCAAGAGCGTAAACAGAAGCAAGAGAGGGTAAGGGGATTTTCAAAAATTTGAAAATGCTGAAGTGATCTCATGAACATTGATACTTATATACAAAAAAGGGAAAAAGAGATTGTGTCTTCCCCGAGTTTGTTAGACGTTGCGGCAAAAATTGCAATTTCAGCAATAAAGCCTAAAGGCAGGGAAGGGAGAGAGAAAGCGGTAGACGCTTCAACTATAAACAGCTTACTGACATTCCTTCAGAGCAGGAGGAATGTAGATGAGCTACTAGTTTACATCATGCGCCAAATGGGGAGAGGGGAAATTGATGAAGACACCGGGAAGCTACTTCTCAGCAATCTAAAGGATAAGAATGTCGAAGAAGCCCTAACTTTGCTAGGCTATGTTAAGTGGATTTACGAGACTCTAGACGGGCTAGAAAAAGATTACAACTCAGTAAGGAATGTTAAGGACTTTAAGGAACTTGTTAGCATTTTAAGCAAATGAGGTGGGTAAATGAGCTGTGAAGACCTCGACAGGATAACCAAGATCGTGAAAATTGAGGGAAAGCTGCGAAACGAAACCCCATTAAGGGTTGGTTACGGAAAGTCTCAGAGCTTTATTGAGGCAACTGACAACCCAATAATTAAGAGGGATGAGAAGCCCATTATTCCTGGCTCAACCTTAAAGGGAGCTTTTAGGAGCTTTGTCGAGTCCTACACAAAGTCCTTAGGTGAAGATAAATACATTGTTTGTGATTTAACAGATGAGGAGTGCAAGAGCTGTTCAGAAGACGGAAAGAAATACTGCATCCCGTGCATACTTTTTGGGTTTAAAGATTTGGCATCGAGAGTTTACATCCTGGACTCAGTTGCCTTGAATTTCTCTATCTCTCAAAGGACTATGGTTACCATTAATAGAGTCTTCGGAGGTCAAATGCCAGGTCATCTATATACACTAGACTTTGTTGAGCCAAACGCTGAGTTCTCTTTCACAATGTATGTATACAACCTTGATATTATTAATGGGGAAAAGGAGGAATGGAAGGGAAAAAGCGCTGAAGCATTAAAACATTTGCTTAGATATTTGACGAAGGAGGGGATCTTCATTGGTGCGAGGAAAAGCGTAGGTTTTGGTTTGGTTAGGCTTACCAACGCTACAGTAACGCTTTATGAGGCCCCAGACCTAGTCACACCTAAGCTTACAAAAAGGCTTGAGGAGGTGCTATAATTGACTAATTACTCTTTCATTGATAAAAGCGTAATAAGGAGGACTACAGTCATTGAAGGTGAAATAGTAGCAGTTTCACCATTAAGGATAGGCGGTGGTAAGGAGAACTTCGACCCAGCCAGCTTAGCTAGGGATTCAGTTCTTAAAGACGTTGAGGGAAAGCCAGTGATTCCGGGCTCTTCATGGAAGGGTGTCTTCAGATCTGCAGGTGAAAGAATACTGCGGTTTAAGAAAAACGTTGAAGTCTGCAGCGGTGTGGGAAAAGACTACTGCCTAAACAAATACAGAAAAGCCAAGGATTTTGAGACAGCTATAAAGAGGGGCAACATTGAGGAAGCGTTAGAGATTTTCTGGGATTACACTTGCCTAAACTGCAAACTGTTTGGAGCAATGAGTGTTATGAGCAATGTCAAGTTTTTAGACTCCTTACCAATAACATATTCTTTAAACACTAGGTCAATGGTCGCAATAAGCAGAACAGAGGGTGCAGCTGCTAGAGGAGCTTTAGTCACTGTTGAATATGTAGAGCCAATGTCGAAGTTCACCTTTAAGCTGATTGGGACTAACTTGCCAAACTATGCCATTGGTTATTTGGTAACTATAATGAAGAACATCCATGACGGTCTCGTTCAGATAGGGGGACATAAGAGTAGAGGGTTTGGGTTTGTTAAGTTCGGAAACCTCAAGTTCCTAGATGATGGTAAAGAGAGGAAGATTGGGGATGAGGACTTACCGGTAAACGTCAGCAACGTTATTGAAGGGGAAGGTGATAAGTTCTTTGAAAAGATGAAACCGTTCATGGAGGTGTTTGACAGTGTCAAAATCCCATATCCAAAGAAGTGAGTATACCCCTAGGAATTCAAGGGGATTGGAAGGGGTTATTGAACTGGAAATGAGCGTAGAGTCTGATTACCTGCATGTAGGCTCTGGAAAGCGTGGGGTTGAGCTGATAAAGAGTGTTAAAGATGCTAAAAAGCTTGCTGAAGAAGCAATTCAAGGCAGACTGCCTAACGTAGAAGGATATTTCTCTAGAGAAGCATTTTTACTTATTAAGCAAGGAGATAAGGTGGTTATACCGGGGTCTACAATAAAGGGGTTAGTAAGAAGTAGGTTAGAGTTGTCTATCCCAGTAGCTTGTCACATAATCTCGAGACCTTCTACTTCCTCTTCAAGTGTTTATAAGAGGATTTTTCATCCCAGTTTTAAGCCAAGTGACAGGTTTGACCCAGTTAAGCTTAGAGAAGTATGCCCGGTCTGCGATTTGTTAGGAAACTCAGGATTGGCAAGCAGGGTTTCTTTCTCTGATTTTGTTATGACCTCTGGAAAAGTTGACTACGTTAGAAAGTCTAATGCCGACTACGAAGTAGTAACAAAGGGCTCTAGGTTTTCTGGCAAAATCGTTTATAAGTCAGTTAAGTCTGAGGAAGAGTTGGGAATGTTGCTGTACGGCTTTGGTTTTAGGCAAAACGGAAGCTCAAAGATACTCCTGCTAGGGAGGTTTAAGTTTTCAGACAGACGCTTTGGGAGGGTGAAGTTTTCGGCTAAGAATTTAGACGCCAATTCAATAAAGAGGTACATAACTCAATTCCAAAACCACTATAGACCTTTAGACTTTAAGGAGGACTGGTAGGAGTGAAGCTCTGCATAAGGTATGACCTCTATGTGGAAGAGTGCAGGGATGGCAAAGACTACCTTTACTCTTTTGAAGTTGATGAGAAAAGTGAGAAAATAAGTTGGAAAGGGAAAGAGTATATCAAAATGATGGTGAGGTATAATGATTAGAGGAAAGCTCTTATTACCGGATTTTGAAGTCAGATGGACAGAAGAGAAAGATCTGCAAGAGTTGAAGTCAAAACTTGTTGAATCCCTATCAATACTGGCAAACTACTCCTGCGAGAGAGCTAAAGACGATGAGATAAAGGCCACAAATATCTTTGCAGACCTAATATCAATAATATACAAACTGCCCATGCTAATGTCCTATACTCCTCACACAGGATTATCAACTCCGTTTGAGTACTTCTTTACTTATGTTATTGCAAGGCACCTTAACGACATCAAGTACGGCAACATTAAAGAGTTATTGGAGAGCCTAGAATCACACAGAGATGAATACAAACGGCTGTTTGTTTTTGCCACAACTCTAAGGGATATTTATGAGAAATTGTTATACACACCAGCTGACACTAGACCGGGCTACAACTTCACCTCTTTGGTCTCCCACCTTCAGCTAACCTCAATCTTGGTCTGGTTGCTTCAGCCATACTCTTTGGATTTAAACCACTTGAGGATAGCAGCTTTACTGCACGACCTTGGAAAGCTCTTCAACCCAGCCAACCACGTCACAGAATCCGTTGATATTCTCAACCAAGTTAACGCCGGTTGCCTTAAACCTACACTAAGTAGGGTTAAAGATTTAGTCGAGCAGCACCACGGAGATTTCCTTGGGATAATAGAAATGGCAGACAGATTGGCTGCCTCGACAGACAGGCTAAGAGACTTAGTGGTTAACGCACTAGACGTTGCTGGGATTGATAGATGCAAGGATGTTTGTTACTCTCCCTCTTCAAAAACGAAGGAGTGCAATGAGTGCCTCGAGAAATTAGGCAAAGAGAGTTATGAGAATGCAAGCAAGATACTATACAAGAGTATTTTGGAGAGCTTACACGAAGACACCAGCGGGTTAAATGACATCATTAAAGGCTGGAGTTCAACGCCCTCAAAGAAGACGGAAGTTGATAACAAGGAGAAGAGTGGGAAGAGCTTAGGCTATCTAATTTTCATCGATTTCCCAGGAGTTCAGAGGTTTATAACGAGCTTTCCTAAGCTTAGGGACATGAGCTTTGCAAGCTTCTTGGTTGACTTCTTAACCTCTGTCTATTCTTTTATAGTCCTAGACCAAGAGTATTACAAGAAGTCTGGAGGCAAATCAAGGATACCAGCAGAGGCTCTGCTGACCGGCTACGGTGGTCACTCCTACATCGTAGTTAGGGGAGATTACATGGATGAAAAGGAGATAAAAAACACCTTGCTCAACTCCTCCCCAGAAGAGCTGGACGTAAAGTTTGACGTTAGAGTTGTTGACTTCGCATACCAAAGCTCTGGGGGTGCTTATGTAATGAATTATAAGGAAATTAGGGATGAGATTGCTGACATGGGTTATGAGAGGTATTTAGTAAACTATGAAGAGAAAGTCCACTCACTAGGTTTGCATAGGGTTTGCGATAGTTGCGGAATAAGACCAGCTGTCACTAGTTACAGGATAGATAATGAGGTCGAATATCTATGCCAAGTATGTGGGCTGATCAGAGAGCTGTCTGAAAGCAGAGGTTTCATGGCAAAGCTAAACTCAACTTACTTCGTCAATAACCAAGAGATAAAGCCTTTAGATCATATAGACATAAAGTTTAAGGGAGTTGAAAAGTCAAACAGAGATGAGTACATAAGAAAGATTAGCAAATATGCGATGGAGGCTATTGCAGGTTACAAAAATGAAGACGACACTAAATATGTGGCTTTTGTTAAGGCTGACGGGAATGACGGAGGGAAAATCTTCGGCTACACAGCAACCTTCTCAGAGTATATTGACAAGAGCTTCAGACTTGATTACGGGGTCAAAAAGAAGTTCTACGATACCATAAGTGAGCTGTTAAACGCTGAGAGAGAAGTGATAAAAGGGAGAAGCGATCTAACCCTCAGTTTGACATCTAGGGTGCTTGTAGGGGTTCTTTACCTTGGAGGGGACGACATAATGTTACTAATGCCTTCAATAATTGCAGTACCTTTTGCTGTAAGAATGTTTGATGGGATTAAGAAGGAGTCCGGGTTTACATTCAAGGTTGGGGTAATTTCAGTTAAGCCAGATCACCCAGTACAGTTTGCTTACAAGGCTGTTAATGAGCTAATGGAGAGCAGTAAGCTTTCTGGGACTTCCTCATTAGGCTGTCTGGTCTTCTCCTCAACTTTAGCAACTGATGGAGTTGTCGAGAGCGATCTAAAGAAGTACAGGCATGAGCAGGACAGCTATCTTGTGGTTGCAAACGACATTGAGAGGATAAAGACATTTTTGGAAATTGTAGGGCTTGAAGATGGCGGGCTGTTCAAGAGACTTCTGCAGATTTACCTCAACGACGACAGAGATAAAGTTAGGGATATGATAAGGCCTTTAGAAGACCTCTCAAACTACGCTAATACCCACAACTTCTATGACACTTTAGCTTACATACTTAGGTATAGGGCTAGGGCAAAAGGAGGGGGCAAAAAGGACGAGTATGAGCTTGTCTCCTTCCTTCTCAGCAACTGTTTAGAAAAGTTAAGAATACCCCTTTACGACTACTATTTCATATTAAAGTCAATCAGGGTGGGAGTGTGATTACAATTAAAGTTACCTTGAAAAACCTCTCCTCCCTAACTGTAGCCGGCGGAAGCACAATAAGTTCAATAGACATCCCTCTAAATCCCTTAGTTTTGCCACCATCCTCTATTAAGGGTGCAATGAGGACTGCAGTTAGCCATGCAATCAACGTCCTAGGGCTTTTAGATGGTGAGTACACTTCATGTGGGGAAATTAAGCCGGAGAAGCTTAAGCCTTGTGATGTGTGCAGCCTCTTTGGATACCCAAACTCTAAGGACTCCGGTTGCTTCACAATTGAAGTTGATAGAAAGGAGGTAAAGAGGGCTTACATAACTAGGGTATCGATTGACGACAAAACTCAGACTGCCAGTGAAGGCTCGCTTTTCACTCAAGAGGTAATTCCTACAAATAACGAGTTCTCCTTTACCATTTATTACAGATGTGATCTAAGGCTATTCAAACTGCTCCTTTATTCAATTTTAGCACTGAGGTACTGGAAGCTGGGGAGGAACTCAATGATTGACGTTAAGGTTGAAAACACTGATGAAGTTTGCAAGTCAATCTCATGCGATGAAGAGGTTAAGTCAATCTTGTCTCAGCTCTCAGATTATATGTGGGGGTGATGGTCTTGATCTTGTTAAAACTAAAGGTTAATGGGTACATAACAACTCAAATGAGAAAAGTAATGAACTACTACTTCTCTGTAGTTGACTACATACCTGCAACAACCTTAAGGGGGGCAATACTAAACGAATACTACCGCGAGAAAGGCAAAATTGATGAAAGCTTCTACATCTCTCCAGCTTATCCCATGAAGACAGCGCCTTCACACTACTTTAGCCCAGCTACTGAGAGAAAAGGTAAGGAGTTCAGAGAGAGAAAAGGGGTGTTGCTGGAGAAAGACGAGGAAATTGCAAAGGGTAAGGAGATAAAGGACGTTCTCGCTCTAGACTTTAAGAAAAAACCAAAGATCGGAACTCTTATAACATTTAAAAATGAAGACAGGGGAGAAAACGTGTATGAGAGTAAAAAGAGCGAGTCTGTTATATTGATGCATGTAGCTGTGGATAAATACTCTGGGGCTTCTCACAAGGGAATGCTGTTTGCCTATGAGTATAAGTACTTTGAGGAGCTGTGGGCTCTAGCCTCTGACTCCTCAGAAGTCATAGACGTTGTAAAGAGGGTGAGGATTGGAAGAAGCAAAAATAGGGTTAGCAAATACGTGGAGATAGAGAAAGTTAAGGAGGTCTCGATTGATGAACCCAAAGGGCTGTCTTACTGCCTCTCCCCATGCATACCTTCACTCCTCGGAAAAGAGTTCTTTAAAGCTAAATGGATAATTGGAGATACTTCCACTTACTCAGGCTGGTTTACTAATGATCACTTCAGTGGGCAGAAGCCAGTGTTCAATACGTTAAAAGAAGGCTCTCTAGTTTACGTAGAGAAGGTCGATGAAAATGAGAAGATAATGGCTTCAGGTCTTAACTTCATGTTCAAAATTGGTGATTTAAAGTCTCTTCTTGACAAGGTGGGCTTATGATTCAAGTGTTTAAGTTAAAATTCCAAACACCCAATGGGTTTAGGATTGGAAGCAAAGCAGAGAGAAACCTCCTAACCCAGTTAAGGATAGACACAGAGACAGTATTAATCCCTGCAAGTAGCTGGAAAGGGGTTTTTAGGAGAGTGAGTGAAATTGTTTTAAATGGTTCTGAAAGAAATGCAGTGAAAGATGGGGAGGTTGATGCAATTATAAAAGACGCAAAGGATTTGATAAAAACGGACTTGAGGTTTAGGAAAATAGCTGAAAGCCATGAGCTTATTGAAGTTAATCAAGAGGTTAAAGATGCTAAAAGCCTTGCAGAAGCTTATAAAGAGTACAGTAGTCCTATAGAGAGACTTTATGGGGGGAAATACTTCGCTGGTTATATAACTATTTCAGACACGGTCATCCAAGATGCGGAACTTGAGCAGAGAGCCCACGTTACTATTGACAGAAAATCAAGGAAAAACTTAGAGAGGCACTTATATGCAGAGGAAATTGTTAACGTAAATTCTATAAAGGTTAACGTCATAGTCAGAGGGGAGTTTGAACTTTGGAAAAGCACACTTAAGTTCCTAAGGGATATTGGATATTTCATAGGTGCGGGAAAGTCTAGGGGAATTGGATATATTAAGCTTGACGATAAGGAGAGCATGTATGCTGTAATAGATAAGCTGAAAGATAGGCCTAAGTTTGATATTCTTAGTAAATACCTAGTTTAAGTTGGAGGTTTTTTCTCTTGGATTTTAAACTCGTTTTGTTTTAGCCTATTTTTCCTTATTCCAGCCGTGTTAATATCGTGGAAATTATATGCCAAATTTTCTGTGAGAAAATTTTTAATCCTATAGGAAATTAACCCAACGTATTTCTGCCAGCTTGTGCATTCACGAACTCAGTTTCAATTCTATAGGAGATTAACACAAAATCAGATATTTTGCGGTTGTGTATTGGGGTGACGTCTTTCAATTCTATAGGAGATTAATTACAAACGGGAGAACTACTACAGAGAGTAAGATCTCATCTTTCAATTC
>ERZ1684502.211-NODE-211-length-11263-cov-174.695931_pt1 | contig 11263 bp, 10 predicted proteins | sample MGYA00580192_ERZ1684502 | MGnify/ENA primary metagenome ERZ1684502 (study PRJEB41476, sample SAMN13258264) | hydrothermal vent metagenome | biome: caldera [ENVO_00000096]; feature: acid hot spring [ENVO_00002120]; material: acidic water [ENVO_01000358] | place...
TGTCCGGTTTAGGATCCTTGTTACTTTCAAGAGGTGTAAAGACTAGATGGGTTTATGAATACTTAATTCCTATTGTTTGGATTTTAATGTATTTAATTGCTGTATACCTAGATTTAGAGTATTTTATTTAGTATACTGAAGATTCAAACAATAAAGCTTGTGGTTTTCTCTCAACTCAGCCGTAACAAGTAGTTCATGCCTCTCAGTGAACTCCTTGTCTCTCTTACAGTAGAAAGCCTCGTCCTTTAGAGCAGGGAGTAGGTCTGTTAGTCCACCTATACTTTATTTCTCCTTATCTAAACGCAGAAAAATTACTTTCTATTATCAAGATGATATACAAGCGCCGTAACATAAGCTACTAGTTTCCCTTCTCCGTTCTTAACAGTTATCTTATATAATGACGTAGTCTTACCTGAACTTTCCTCAAAAGCTTCTGCTATCAGCTTCTCCCCTTCCTTAGCCGGTCTCCTAAAATCAATATCCATATGAAGTGCTACAGAGTCTCTTGAGAAGTTACTCACGTACTCAAAAGCTGCATCCGCAATTGCAAAAATAAATGAACCGTGAGCAGTCGAGTGCATATTTAAATGTTCCATGGTAACTGTTGCAGATACTTTAGCATATCCCTCTTTAATCTCTTCTAACTTTATACCGAGGGATTGAAGATATGGACTTTCTTTCAACATTTCACCTAATAAGAGTGATTGGTCTTTTAAAAATTGCCTATGCAAAGCCCGTACAGGGACAAGCATGTTTAGTTTACTTATAAATCTGTTGTAATGTAAATTAAAAAGTTATCAAATAAATAGAGGAAGAAAAATTAATTTTACGTTTGGTCATTGCTTCAAGGTTGATAAACTGCTACAGCCTTTACCTCACTTACATTTCCTCCTATATTGACAACTAAAGTTATAAGATAGTTAGAACCAGGGGTCAGTGAACTTACATTGCTAAACTGAATAGTCAGCTCGTTCTGTCCGGGTTGTAAAACAACTGGGTTAACATAAACTGAAGACAGTGTAGTTCCCTCAATTCTAGCAGATAAGATCGTGGCTTGAGATGAAGAGTAAAGCGAAATTTGAGCATAGCCGTTTCCTCTAATAATCCCTTGCCCTACTTGATAAATCTGTTGAGGGTAGTTGGGTTGAGTTTGAGGCATTGACGGACCCATTGGATTTATGCTATATGGGGGGTAGCCAGGTTGAACTGGAGGCATTACAGTTCCCATTGGTTTTATCTTACCTAGACCTATGTAAACTAGAATGAGACCAATAAATGAAACAATGCCTATAGGTATTGCTGCTAGAATTCCTCCTATCTTTGTTGTGCTTTCGTTGTATATATCCCCAACCTTGTAAAATCCTACTCCGATTAATATGTTTGCTATGATTACAAGGACTTCACCCAAAGCCATTATAAATATACCAATAATTACTATTGCTAATATAGCACCAATAAGATTTAGAATAAGAGACACAAGATATAACGTTCCCCCAGTAGACCCTATTCCAACGTCTCTACCTAAACTCTGGAGAATTTCGAAACCTCCTCTAACGTTAAGTAATCCTATAATTCCTAGCACCACTCCAATAATGGTCACTAGCAGTAGAGCACCAATAGCACCAATCAGCACCGCTAGACCCCCAGCAGCACCTCCCAAAACTGCTCCAGCAATCACAACTGGGATTAATTGGACTATCAGTATCAAATCTATAAATTCGATCAGTAGTGGTACCAAGATTAGTATTAGTGTTCCTTTACGTAATTTTTTTATCCCCTCATATTCACTTTGCATATAATGAAAGATTTGAAACTAAAATAAAAACCTTATTGTTCTCTTTCTCTGTAAAGTGAGTATCTTTTATCGATTTATCTATGACTTAAATTTTACAACTCTTTAATTCTTGAGGGGAAATTATAATATGTTTTATTTTTAGTAGTTTTCAGCACTTAAAATGGGTTAACTTCACAGTTATTAACATACTGTAGTAAAATAAATGCTATTATCTATTCTATCCACTAAAGTTTCTTCCCTTTAATTTCTATTTAGTTTTAATACAACTTATATTTGCCACTTTAAAGCCTTATATAAGCGTAATTAATTTAATAATGCTTTATGTCATAAATATTCCGGTAAACTTTATAACTACTAACATAATGAATTCCTTCTCGGTTATTTGTTTCTTAGTATTTTACGTTTAGGTTACGAAGAAAGAAAGACTTTTACTTTTCACAATAATTTTATTTCTCTCTTTAACTTATTTTGATTTGTGAAGGAATATAAGTTCAAAAATCTGACTATTCTTCTGATTCAAGGGGATATAACAGAGCTTAAGGTTGATGCAATTGTTAATGCAGCTAACTCTTATCTAAAACATGGAGGAGGTGTTGCTGGAGCCATAGTTAGGAAAGGAGGAAGAATAATACAAGAGGAAAGTGACAGATATGTCAGAGAACATGGCACAGTACCAACTGGAAGCGTTGCCGTAACCACAGCTGGCAAGTTAAAGGCAAAATATATCATCCACGCTGTAGGCCCGATTTATGGTGACGAAAACGGTGATGAAAAACTAGCTTCAGCGATAAGGTCGTCTTTAGAGAAGGCTGAAGAGCTCGGATTAGAGTCAATTGCTCTACCCGCTATCTCAACTGGGATATATGGCTATCCTTATGATAGATGTGCTTCAATAATGTTTAATGAGATAATGAAGTTCTCTAAACGTGCTTCTTCCCTCAAGAAAGTAATTGTTTGCCTATACGGAGATGAAGCATATGACGTTTTTGAAAAGATATTTGATAGTAGTTACAAAGAGACAAAATAAGAATGCTTCCTAAACGTGATAGGATAAAACTTGCTTGTATTACCGTTAAACTGATAAAAAGCTAAAAGTCACGAAAGATCTAATAAAGTAACTATTCAACAGAAGGTTTGATCTCTATCTTAAGGATTTGTTTAACGTTTTGAGGATCAATGAGCTTTAGAAGCTCTTCTATGAAATTTTTATTTAAATACAGTATTAATGGCTCGTTCGATAGCAAGAGAACTCTTTCGTAAAACTTGATTTTTTCTTCATCACAATTTGAGAGCTTAGTCCTTTTTCTCATAAAATTAAGTATTCTATCGATTATTTCATCTATTTCGCTCGTAACTTTGCTGTTTAAAACTTCATTTAATAACGTCTCTATACAACCTTTGTAGTCCTCATCTTTCTTACCTATTACTGCTAAGACGTGGCAACCCTTATCTGCGCAAACTTTAATATAAGGTTTTTCCGCTTTAAGCTTCACTTCTTTCATCTCTTCTTTTAGTCTATTATATATTCCCTCGAAACCTTCATCATTGCCATCAACCAAATAACATATGTTCCACCCCTTTAGTCCCAACGAAGGTGTGATTTCCTTGGAAGATTGTATTACGTCCTTAAAACTTCTAATAACGTTTTCTTTTCCATTAAGAGAATATACATCTTCAGAATCATAAGGTAAATTATAAATTCTCTTCAGCAATAACTCTTCCGTTTTCCCTTCTACAACAACTCTTATGCATTCTATCATAGCTATATATACCCAACCCAGCTTAATGGTTTTTCAAAGTCCTTAAAGAGAGATGGTTTATAGTAAATTTTATAGTCTCTACCTCCATATAGAGAAATAATGTTTGCTTCTTCATCTCCAAATATGTCAGTCATGAGTCTTATTACCTCGTTTGAATGTGTTGTGAAAATTACTTGAGCGCTAGACTCTTTCATGCTCTTGAGCACCCTTATAACTATATTAGGATGTAGGGAGTCTTCAATTTCATCAATTAATACTAATGAAGCGTAAGAAAGGCTATCTTTGATCAGTTCCTCTTTTAATACCCCCCTTCCTACTAAATATGCTGGAATCCCCTTATTGTCAATAACGTAATGCAAAGTATAAGATCCATATTCGTCTTGCAAGATCTCAAAGTTAGACTTAATCCCTTTATATCTAGCATAACTTATTATTTTTTCTGGTATATCAAGAGAGTCGAAACGTGTTGAAAGATAAACGGGAAACACTCTTTGTGTTAGCTCTTTTTGCTTTAGCTTAACATGAAGTGTATATGAAGGTGTAGATATCCCTCCTGCATATGGAATCTTAAAGGGCTCTAAAGTTAGGGTTGCAATTGGCTTTTCTGGGTAAAGTACATTCAACGTGTAAGGGTCTTCTCTTTTATATATAACTTTTAATTCCTCATTATCGTCCCACATTGATACTTCTGCGTTTTCTATTGTGAGATATGAAGAGAACGCATTACCTCTACTGTTAAGAGTATAAAGCGTGAGTGCGTCTATTTCACTTTCTGTATACTTAGAATAAAAGAGAGAGGAAAGGAAAATTGTCTCTAAGAAAGACGTTTTGCCAGTTCCATTCTTTCCAACAACAACGTTTATCCTCTTCAAATCAGCTTGAACGTTTAACCCTCTAAAGTCCTTAATTGAGACCTTACTTATCATGTATAATATATCATTGGTTAAGATATTAAGCTTTGCTAGAGTCCAGTGATAGGATTTCTAATGTATAAGTTGGACTTTAAAGTCTGTAGTTTCTTTGCTTTCTATCTAATTTGGATAAAGCTATCTTTATTTAACATAATTCACTTTACCAAGGCATAACTAGCATATGCTGGCTCAAATGTTATCCCATATTTTCTAGCCTTAATGTGTATCCATCTTGCGTGAATATGTTTATCCAAGTCGAACCTCCCTAAACTAATAAATGAATCTACTAAAGTGGTTTTCAGTATAGCGTATTAAGGATATATATATTATCACAAAAATATAATTATTTTTAGGAAAAGTAGATGAAACTTCCCCTTGGTGAGATACTCATTGTGGAGAGGGTAAAGACAAACCTCAGATAGGAGCATCTGCGTTGGGTTCTGCTAAGCCCCGTGCTGTGTGACTGATGGTAATGATATCACACGTAGTAAAACTCAGACCATGGAATTAAGACTATCAAAGAATGGGTGAGATTTTCGTCACTTAAGAAACGTTCAGTTATATGAAAAAGCTTACTGAGCATACGATCTCCTCTCTTTTTAATGACGATTATTTTTATATTGCAGTAATATAAAGAGATAATATGAACTGTGATAATTACACTACGCCCCTTTCCCAAATAACAACACAAACAGTTAAGGAATACGTAGAAGATTGCATAAAACCATTGAATTACTATGCAAGCTCTGTCTTAGCAGTTAGCGATTATCTGTCTAAGCTTGTTGACCTCTCATTAGCTGAAATAAAGGCAAAAGACCCAAACTTGTTGCCATTCTTTCTAGGCGGTATTAAGGAAGATGGTAGTTACTCTGATAACAGTTTAGCTAAACTGGTATACTTGGAATTCGGGTACTTCATAGACCCAATAAAGCTATCAACACTTTTAAAAACGGACAAAGACCCTTACCCGGAGTTAAGAATTAGCAAAAGGCAAGAGCAAATCATCTCTTTAAGTTATTTAGAGAACATAGTTAAGTACACTGACTTGTTATTAACGAAAGCTGGGGTACAGAAAACTCCTCCTACATTAGACGCATTCACACAGAACTATAAGCTTTTGATAAACTTCATTGTCAAAATCCTCCCAATGTACAATTGGATTTCCTCACTTGTTTACACTACTAGGTTCTTGGGAGAAGCCCTCTTCAAGGTTCAATATCCCGAACTTTACAGTGATTCTCAACTTTTGCAATACTTGGGCATAGCAAGGATCACATTGCCGGTACTTGGAGAATCAAGGAATAAGTTCCCGTTCTACATACACAACTTAAATAGCTTATTTGACTTGATATTCAACGTAATGTACTACTCTTATCGCTACTTCACTAACTCCTTTGCTAAGTTGCTTTTAAACGTGAGTTTGTTAAACCAACACGTCAAAGAGTATACTAAGGGAATATCAATACCTCCCATGGGTATAACGTTATCTGTATATAAGGACTTTACAGTCTCTAGCAATATTCTTCAAGGTAGCCGTATGGATATAGCAGACTTTTTGAGCAATGACAAAGTTAACGAAACACTTCTGTTTTTAGGCCCTAGAAAGATAGACGTGACAGTTTATGACCAATACAATGAAATTAGACTAACAGACACTATGTTTAGTTGAGGGAAAGAGATGAAAATATTCACCCCTATATCAACTGATTTCACAATTGAGGAAAAGATGATCATTTACGGTATACCGAGGGAGAACAGTGTAAAAGTGAACAAAATCATGGTGGAAATTGTTAAAGAAGTTGACCCTTCCTTACTCTCTTTTGACTTTGATAAAAAATTACCACTAATAGCTGAACCTGTCCTTCTCGGTTTCAAGACTCCTTTAAGCTTTAACTTTGATTTTGATAAATGGATATACGTTAGGTTCGTAAAAGCAAGTAGAAAAGAAGTAAAATTAGAGGAGAGAGTACCAACAACTTTCGACTTTGATATAGAGTCAATAGTGGAGAAAGTCCTTGATGAGAACTTTGCTAAGTTCATTGAAGCGTTCACCAACGAGTTCCCTGAAATAACGTCGCTGAAAAAATGTAAAGGAGTAATCCAAGTCTCAGAGCCTTTGGCTGAGTTCGTGATTGAAGCGTCTAAGATGTGTGGCTATTCTTTTACATTAAGTTATTCTGAACGTAAAAATGGAATTTATGTTTCAGACGAGAAAAAGGAAGTTGAGAGTGAGGACTATGTTGCCGTGATTGTAAGAGGTGAGGAGAAAAAGTACGATTCTCTAAGGAACTTGGCTATTCGTGAGGAAGAGATGATGGATGAGAGTTGGTTATGGCTGAGGAGGAACTTCCCAAAACTAGACGATTTTGATGTAACGAGGAGGAAAATGAAGGCTTTGTTAATTCGTTATTTGCTTCAGTACGTCCCATTAGATAAGATAAAGGTTGAAGGTGAAGAAATCACTGTAGGTAACGTGGTCTACGTCATAAAGCCTAGTTTAGGTATTTTTCCTAGTGAAGAGTTAAAAGAGGCTGTAGAAACTTTTGGAAATAAGAGACTATTAAGGATCGTTTTTAGGTTAGTCCCAGCTTTAGTAGATATAGAGAGGTTAGGTTACCTATTAATCGAGTACAGAAGAAATGGGTTTGATGTTGATGGAATAGTCGTAACCGATGGAATAAAATTTATCACAATAAAAGAGCTGATCAAAACGGAGTTAAGCAAAGTTAGAAAATTAGAAGAGGTATTATTGAGAGGAAAAAGCAAAAATAACTGAGTAAAGTATTTCAATAAAAAGAAGCTAGGTTAACTCCCCCGCGACAATATGTTGCAGTTTCTCTTTTAAGAATCAAAAACTTGTAAAATTTCCATCAAGGAATAAACAGTTAGAAATGATTATCCATATATAAAACTAGTGTCGATAAAATTTTTAGTCTAGTTTCAAATTTTCCTTATATGCAAAGTGAATTTGAAGGAATTAGCAAATTACGTAATGGATCACTAATAATAGCGATATCGGCTTTTGTTGGGCTCACAAGTCTTATAATAATGATAACTTCATTAGTAGCATCGTTGAACACTCTCTCAACATCAATTACTTCTGCTTTATCAATGTTAGGGACCCTTGTAGCTATATTAATACTGATTATTATTGTAGCTATAATAAATATTGTAGGGCTAATTTATGTTAAGGATGGTTTCGAAATCCTCAAGAGTTCAGGTAGAGATGTCGGAATAGGATCTACTGGAGCGATGTTAGCCTTAGTATCTCTCATTATGGAAATTATAGGATTATTAGTATTTATATGGGGTACATTTATAGTGTTAGTCGCAGGAGTACTTGCGACTGTAGCTGATATATTGGTAGGAGCAGGATTCTACAAAGTAGGAGAAATCTATAATGAAGGTACAACTAAAATTGCTGGAATCCTAGAAGTAATAGGGGGAATAGGCAACATAATTATCTTACCATCATTAGATATTATATTTATGATTATCTTCTTAATAGCCTTTATTCTTCTGTATATAGGTCTAGGTAAAATATATTTAATAAAGACCTCAATGCCTCCTACTCAACCTATATATCACATGAACAACATGAACCATGTTACCACGTCAGCTCCTCCAGTTCAACCCAGCTATTCCCAAGTGCCTCCAACTCAACCTAGCCCACAGATCTATCAAGTAGGACAAGGTATTATTAGAGGAAATGGCTATACCCAAGTATCTTTATACTCTACTACTCAAGTCATCATTCTGTCTGCTAGAATTGACGGAACAACTCTATCATCAGTTAATATTAACCCAGTTGTTTTACAACCTGGAAAAAACGATCTAACTATTTGGTTTAATAACACTAATTCATTAATTCCAAATGCAAACTATTTCATAACCTTAGTCATCGATATAGGAGGAAACATAAGCGGAATAAGAGCTGCTGCGGTTTATCAACCTTAAGGTTCTTTCTTTTTTCCGTTATGGGGTATAAACTTTTATAGTTTGACAGTTAATTTAAGATGCTGTACACCAGCTACGTGAAAATTGTATATCTTCGCTTAATAAAATATAGAGTTTAATCGTTTAAAATAAGTTTCTTAAAAACTCAAAAACTAATATTTTTAACAAGAAATAGAACTTATTCTACTCTCGTATAAGAAAGGTGTTAGACTGTGTTATTCCTTTGTAAATTTCTATTCGTAAATTACTTCTTTCTTTTTAAAGTAAATAGAATAGAAATCTGTTAGCTTAAGAGAGTCTATTATAACGAGATAATATCTAAAGTAAATATTGTCATAATTTTTTAAAGAGTAAGGAAAAAGTAAATCATGAGTGAAATAGAAGGGTTAGGAAAGCTATGCTTAGGGATTGGCTTACTTATAGTTGCAGAGTTTTTGACAGACCTAGTTTTATTAGTAGTAGAAGAAGCTGTACTATCAGTCTTACCTTTATCAGAAGTCTTAATTGATGGTATTCTTTATCCACCAGTTAATGCGCAAGAATTAGCAAAGCAGTTATAGCTGAAAGTGGTAAAGCTAGTGGTTTTCTTTCCACTTTACTCTTCGTAGTATTCCTTACATTTATGGCACTTATAATCCTTATCGTGGTGCTAATTGAAGCTATAAGAGGATTTAATACTTTGAACAACTATGTTAAGGGGTCTTACCTAGGTGTTTATGGGATTATGACACTCTTTATCTCAGCCATAGTTAATGTAATAGTAAGGAACTCTACTTCGTCATTTCAAATTTTCCAACCAACACAGCTAATTACAGGAGCAATAGGTATAATTGGCTACACCCTCATTGGAACAGCTCTTTATGATATAGGAAAGTTTTTCAACCAGAGTGTCCTTAAGATAGGAGGCAATACTGGATTTAATTCCTTTTGAACTGATAGGCGACTTAATTCCCCTTCTTGTATTCCCGATTTCGTTATCCTCTGCAGTTTACTCTTCCTTATCATTGGCTTTAATTATGTTTATGTTGTCAGTGCTTTGTTATATAGGTTTAGATAAAGTGTATATAAAAAGAAAGCAATAAATTTGACGTTGCTGTAAAAGTTAAAGCTAATTTTTGTCGAGGAGAGGAAAGGTCTCTTTTATTCATATATTCAAGTAACATAAGTTCCTTTTATACAACAATAAGCTAAAGAGCAATAAACTAGAGAAACAAGCTCGACATTAAAGCAGTAAGTAGTGAGAGAGAAGCTGTTTAATCGTAAAAGTCGTTATTTAATTTGGTTGAAATCGGGAAATTTTCTCTCGAGGTTCATAATTGTAGGTAGAAAACGACAGAAAGCAAAAGAGACCACTTTTTATCGTTAATCTAAGGACACTAAATAAAAACAGCAGTATATATATAATAATAAGTCGATAAATAAAGGTAGTGTAGAATAAGTTTTGTCTATAAGTAGAATAGGAACTTGTATATATAAGATAAACCCGAAAAAACCAGTTTTAAGGCAACTATATTAAGAATCCCTTCTGAAAGCTTGTGTGAGATACTGTGATAGCACATAAGGTTTAAGTTTGTTAGATTTAACTTTCATTCATGTCATTTATAAACTATGGTGGAATTTAGTAATAAAGCAGGACGTGCAATGTAGGAGAATGTTCAGTTATTATGTGGAGGCCAAGAGAAATCTTGTATATCAAAAAAGTTAAGGATTTTACGCCTGCAAGTAATTTCGTAATACTTACAACAAAAATGTTTATATACAAAAACGATATACTCTTTTTAATGAAAGCACTTCCTTTAATAGTCTTCATCCTCCTACTACAAATTATTTCGCCAATAGTAGCAATCCAATATACCCAACCAACAACACATCCTCTGATTACACCACCACATATACACACCTTAGCTGCAGAACCTTTTATATCGCCACCAGTAACAAGTTTTCAGTCTGGTAATGAACCTGCTCCGATGGGAATTGCGGCCTATGGAAGTAATCCAATAGGTTTCTCGGGAGCAACGTACACAGTACAAACTACGCAATGGTTGGGTGCAGTAGCCATAGACTCTCTTTTAGCAACATCTAACGCTTCGTGGGCTCCTAACTCAGTTAGTTTCCAACTGAACGTAATGCTAAACTATGAGTATAACGGAAATACTTATGCCTTATGGGTTCAAGATGTCGCAGATTTTAATACCCAGAACGATGAAATCTATATTCTTGATAATATCTGGAACTCTAGTGCTCTATATGCAAATGTTACTGGAGTGTTTGGTAATGGATATATGTATAATGGAACAGAAGATGGTGTGCCTGTTACATTTTATGTCTATAACGACAGTGCCTCTTCTACAACCTTAAGTCTTCCAGCAACGATTCTCCTTCTTGTAAACGTAACTACTAACAGTCAAGGTCAGCCAGTAATTTGCTTCTGGTATAATTATGGTAACGGGTGGATAAATTATGATATTGTAACCGTGACAAATGTTGTTGGGGCATCTAACGTTTACTTCTTGGTTCAACCTGGGTTTACTCCTGATGGTCAATATTATGACGCTGCGTTAATTATTGGCGGCCCTGGTGATGGAACTTGTGCATATATAAACAGCGGAACTGTTTACTTCCAGTTACTCTACTGGAATGGATATAACTTCCAAGAGGTTAGTAATGCCTATAACGTTGGTTATGACACTGGTGAAACAGTAAGTAATGCTGATGTTCAAGCTAATGTTGATCCATTGAATGGGGTATTATACGCCGAACTAACAGCAGGGTCTGGAAGTCTCAATAACTTATGGGATCAAGACAACACTACGCAATTAACAGTTTATGCTCCCATAAAT
>ERZ1684502.212-NODE-212-length-11216-cov-42.907087_pt1 | contig 11216 bp, 8 predicted proteins | sample MGYA00580192_ERZ1684502 | MGnify/ENA primary metagenome ERZ1684502 (study PRJEB41476, sample SAMN13258264) | hydrothermal vent metagenome | biome: caldera [ENVO_00000096]; feature: acid hot spring [ENVO_00002120]; material: acidic water [ENVO_01000358] | place...
ATAAATAAATGCTTTATCAGGGATTTCTACAGAGCTACGAAGCTCAAAAAGCTTAAATACTTAAAGTTTTACACGTTTAATTTGATGATAATAGTATGCGTCAAGTCAAGTTTAGTGTTTCAGTGGCCATACTTGTTGTCTTGATTATACTAGGCTTCGTTTCGCTTGGTCCGCTACCTCCTCTTGTTAACCTACTTAACCCTTCATCAGGCTTGTGGGTTGCCCCTCCTCCCTATGCAACGGGTGTCCAGACCTTCGTGTTGACTCAAGGCTCAAGGCATGCCTTGGTCACCATATACCAGGAACCAGATGGTTTCATAGGGATCGCTTCAAATGAAACTTGGGCAACATTCTTTGAGCAGGGATACCTAGAGGCTAAGTATAGACTCGCCCAGATGGAGTTCTTACTTTTAACAGCTGTTGGAAATCTTTCAAGTGTTCTAGGGCCAAGTGCTCTCTCCTCTGATATATTTTTCAGGGAGCTTGGCAACTACAACATTGCTGAAGAAGAGGTGGCTAATCTCTCACCCACAAGTTATACATACATGGCTGTGAGCGAGTTTGTGGATGGAATAAATGCTTACATTGCTGAGATCAAGGCAGGGAAAGTACAAATGCCGCTCATATTTAAGCTTCTAGGTTTTACACCTAATAACTGGACTATAACTGATATATTTGCACTCCAACAGTTATTCCTTTGGGAAAACACAGCTGCACAGTTTGACCCTCTCTACTTTACCTTTGCACTTGAAAAGATGCCTGAGAATGTAGTTGAAGCATTTTTCCCCGCCTATCCGGAAGGGGTTCAAGAGCCAATTGTGCCAAGAGAGCTTAACCCTACAATCTACCAAGAAAAAGGGGACATGGCAAACCTCACCTTTTACACGCCAACTTATATTTATCCACTAAACGCTCCACCTCCTGACCCATCACAATACGGTGTGCCACCAAACCTCACAGTTGGAATCGGGAATTGTTACATCAACGTGTCCGACCTAGTGTTAGCGCTCAAAGACTTTGGCAGTAACAACTGGGCCGTAAGCTCACCGCTCAGTGTGGGAGCAATACTCGCAAATGACCCGCACCTCTCTACAACTGTTCCTTCCATATGGATGGGATTCCAGCTTGTTGCGCCAGGCCTAAACGTAGTGGGCGTAGTGTTCCCAGGGTTTCCAGGGATTATACTTGGCCATAATCCCTACATTGCTTGGGGTGCGACCAATGGACAGATTCAGCAAACATACTTCTATGCAGAGGTGACCAACAGCTCTCGGCCCAATCAATACTTTTGGAACGGAAGCTGGCACAATTTCACTGTTATACATGAAACAATATATGTAAGAGGTGAGAAACCTTATCACTTAACTATTCTCTGGGCGAAGAATGGTGTGGTTATCCAGAGGACTCCTGTAACTATAGCCATGGACTGGGTTGGGTTTATTCCAAGCTATGAAATAACTTTCTTCCTAGAGGCCGATAGAGCTACCTCTGTGCTTCAGTTCCAACAACTCCTAGAAAAATATTGGAAGGTAGCAGATCAGAACTGGGTTGTGGCCGACTATAAAGGCAACATAGGCATCTTCAGCTATGGTGATATTCCTGTCATAGATGGAGGAGACCCAAGAGGAATCCTTCCAGGTACAGGGCAATACGATTGGAAAGGATTTGTTCCTATTCAATATCAACCATATCTCTATGATCCACCGACTGGTTTCGTGTTTTCCGCAAATCAAGTACCTGTGTCGAGGGGCTATCCTTGGTACCTTGGGTGGGACTTCGAGTCTGGGTTTAGAGCAGACGAAATATATGCAGTCTTAAGTTCTCTGAAACACGTTACATTTAAAGACATGGAAATGTTACAGTTAGATATACATGACTACTCAACAAACATATTCTTAAAACCACTCCTCGAAGCACTTAAGGAAGCCGGATACTCTGATACACCGGAATATCGTGCATTAGCATCATGGAACGGAGACATGTATGCTAACTCAACTGCGGCTACAATATATTACTTCTGGCTTATAAACTACATATCAACGGTATTTGGGCCGTGGTTCAAATACTATAACATAACGCCGAGCGAAGGGTTAGGCAAGGTTTCATTCTTTCTTGGCCCAGACGACTATTACCATGGACCGCTTGTCGAAGATCTAGAAAATTGGACTCTCTACGACCCTGATGCGCCCTGGTTCTCGAACCCACTCACAGGGCAACACGGCAATGCCTCAACCGATATGATTAAAGCATTTGTCGAGACAATAAAAAACCTAACCTCAATGCTAGGACCATATTCAAATAAATGGGAATGGGGCAATGTACATAAAAGGGTTCTCACAAGCTTCTTTGGAATACCTGCACTCAATACTGAGGAGCTTCCTGCTGCAGGTGATGGTAACACAGTGAACGCAGCATACGGCCTTATCTCAAACTTTGGACCCTCTTGGAGAATGATAGTGAATATGTCAGATCCTCTTGGAGGCGTAGGCATATATCCTGGAGGAATAACTGAGAATCCGGCGAGCCCATACTATGCTAACACCTTTATACCCTGGAACAACGGCCAATACTATCAGCTCATACCTCAAGGTGCCCCTCAGCCTTTCTATTATCTGTATAAGGGGGGAATTAAACCATGAAACTTTGGCTAACACCTCTTATTCAGCTTTTGGTTGCGACTATACTCTCGTATGTAGGTTACTGGTATATTCTTGCGCTTTCTGCATTAGTGTTGGGGGTAGTTGATCGTGGAAATACAAGAAGTGTACTTGTTGGTCTGGCCTCAGCTGTAGCAGTGGGCATTATCATAGTCATCAACGCAAGCAGCGGAGGAATTGTGCAAGCCGCCTTATTTTCCAGGATAGTTGGAATTCCAGGTGGAGCAATAGTACCGCTTATTCTCACACTCATATATTCGTTCGCTTTAGGAAGCCTAGGTTACATGGCTGGAGGCTCAGTTGTGGCAAAAAAAGATTAGCGGGGAAATAGTGAGCTTGATAAAAGTTTTTATTTTCTGTTTTTTCTTTTTTCAAAATAATTCTTTAATTTTCAATTACTGGTTAATTATTTAACAGAAATAGATAGATGTTCTCTTCATGGCAAAGTTGTATGCTTTAACTATTTATCTTGTTCCATAGATTGCTTTTTAATATTGGCGAATTTTCCCTTAACTGCCTTTTGATCCAACCCAAATGGTTCATGAAACGTTAATATTAACAATATAAAAATCAGCTTAAGGGTGTAGGCAGATAAAAATCAGAGAGATATATTGCCAAAAAAGTAAAAATTTACTGATTTTTAGCAGAAAATTTATTCTTTGAGCCGTTTTTCAATTTTAACAATGAAAGGTTTTCTCATTTCGCTAAGTCTTCTTGGATATATAGCTCGGGCATTTTTCTAATGAAACTCCCTTTATTTATGGAACTAGTGAGACAACGAAGATGAAAGCATGCCAAGCATTAACTCGAATATTCAGAATGAATAGTAGCTGAACGCTATCTACAATAACGGGAATTATGAAAATTACCGCGAAATTAGTAAACCAATCTATCGCTACTAGAATTCCCATACCTCTTCCTCTAAATTCTGTAGGTAAAGATCCTTCCTGAAGAGCCCGACTTATCCCACTTACCCCTATTTCGAAAGTTATAAGGAAGAGCGAAACTTGCCGCAAATATAAATGGCACTGTAAGCGATAAAACGCCAATACTGAAGTACATGTCCCAATATGCATTATAATAAGTGAAAATCTTCGAGTGTTTATAAGTTACTTTCGCTGATTAAAGCTTGTATGCTAGAATAAAAAAGCTAAATTATATGCGATATAAATAATTAGCTCATGGGAATAAAGGGTTATTTCCACCTATCTTACAAACTCTTTGGATTATTTGTTGATGCGGACTTATCCCAAATGTAGAGGAATGGAAAAGATCAAAAAGGGGCAAAACCAATAGCGAGTACTAGTGACAACTTAAGATGTATAGTTTTCTTCCTCACAGAGTACTGTAAGGAAATTTGTAATGCGTAAGTTATTGATACGAATGGTATGAGGGAAGGAGGTTATCACTCTATGATGATACTCCAAGCCTAGTGAGTCCTAAAACTTTGAGAAATCAATCACGTAAACTAGGACAATCATGTATCAGAACTAAACCCCGAAAATCTAGTTAAAAGGTTTTAAGCCGAATTTCTCTTCAATATTTTTTAAAAACAAAAAATACATATAACAAAAAATTACAACTTTAATTTCAACAATCTTCTTGCAGTCTCTTTTAATATTGTTAGTTTTTGTATATCGTTTGCCCCTTCATAGATTTTCATAACTTCTACGTCTCTCAATAATCTCTCTACTCCAGTAGATGTAGCTACGCCATACCCGCCATGCACTGTAATAGCTCTTATTGCTACTCTTTCTGCGACTTCTGTTGCATAAAGTTTTGCCATTGAAGCTGCAACTATTGCTTCGTCAGTTTTTCCTTGATCAAATAATGTTGCTGCCCAATACGTTAGTAATCTTGCTGCATTTACTTCGGTTATTGAATCTGCAATTTTCTCTTGAACCATTTGGAAGTTAATTAATGGTGATCCAAATGCTTGTCTTTGTATTGCATAACTTACCATTTTTTCTAGGGCAGCTTGTGCTACTCCTACGCCCTGAGCAGCTACACCAATTCTAGTTCTATCAAAAGTCGATACAGCGTATTTAAATCCCATCCCTTCTTCTCCTATTAAGTTCTCTGCAGGGACTTCTACGTTTTCAAATGCTAGTTCTGCTGTATTTGATGCTCTTAATCCCATATGATCTATTCTACCTATTACCTTAACTCCTTTCCATTCCCTTTCTACTATAAACATTGAGATGCCTTTCCATCTTGCTTTGGGGTCTGGAGGAGAAGTTCTAGCAGTTACAACATAGTAATCAGCTATTCCTCCGTTTGTGATAAATGTCTTCCTGCCATTTAAAATGTATTTTCCATTTTCTTTTTTAGCTACAGATTGAATGCCAGCAACATCAGATCCTGCAACAGGTTCGGTATTAGCAAACGCGGCAAATTTTTCTCCCTTTGCTACTGGTGTCACATATTTTTTCTTTTGTTCTTCAGTTCCAAACAGGAGTATTGGTGTCATAAATAGACCTCCATCAGTAACTCTGACAGCAAATGATGGCCAAACTCTTACCATCTCTTCAATAGCTATTGTTTCCATTAATGTATCTCCACCTTGGCCACCATATTCTCTAGGAACTGAAATTCCATAAAGTCCTAATTCCTTTGCTTTTTCTAAGAGTTCTTTAGGAATATCTTCTTCTTTTTCTCCTTTATCTACATAAGGGGCTACGTCCCTTTCCATAAACTCTCTCACAGCTTTTCTAAATAGTTCATGATCTTCTGTTACCTTTACATTATAGATTTCAGATGTACTGAACGGGAGAACCAATTTGTCTCAGTATAACTATGTAAGAAAAAGTATAAAAAAATTGCTTAATTTTGTCCCCATGTCAGCAAATATATAATTTATCGATATAATTTAGACCACTTTTTTTACTTTTTAGCTCAATTTGTTTTTAACGCATTCAATAGTTTGATTAATCATCGTTTCCACAGTATTTTGCAAAGTCTGACCTAACATTACAACCATTGCTCCTTCTAGTTTATATTCCGATGTCCATGAAACTTCATTATTTTTAGGAGCGAAAGACGTTGTTATTGTAACTGTAACTCCTGGTCCAAGGACTTTCATTATTGCACTATAGCTATTTTCCGCCATTTTGTAGTCAACTAGTTCACCATTAACTGTGACTTTCATGGCACCTACTTGTGCATCTATCAGAAACTTCTTATCATTGATGTCTTTAACGTTAGGAATACATAAGATATAATTAGAGTAGTTAGAAAAGAAATTCTTTATTTTATCTTGGTTTGCACTGAATTTACCACTAAGTGGATTTGGCATAATAGCTCAAAATATTTTTCTAGGAGAAATATAAAAAGATTTTCCAATAGGTTACTATTGATTATTTACTTTACCAGACAACTCCAAAGGATGTGAGAATTTCAATAATAATAAACTAGGAATTTGATGGTCTATTTAAGCGTTTTAATATAAACGTCATATTATATAACCGATGTCCTACGTGTCAAACTTGTTTTTATTCACTAAATTTTTCCCTTATTGTATCCCTATTCTCTATTTGTAGAACTACTCTACATATTAATAACAAAACCTTTTATTCTTAAAACATCTCAATTTAATTATGTATTCTTTAAAAGATAAAGTAGCAGTAGTTACTGGTTCTGGTCGAGGTATTGGTAGGGCAATAGCAGTAAGGTTAGCAAAAGAAGGAGGTTTAGTTGTTGTTAATGCTAAGAAAAGAGTAGAAGAGATGAACGAAACAGTAAAGATAATAAAAGAAAATGGAGGAGAAGCAATGGGTGTCTTAGCAGACGTTTCAACAAGAGAAGGATGCGAGACTTTACTTAAAGCTACTTTAGAGAGATATAAAGTTGTTGACATTTTAGTAAATAATGCAGGTTTAGGACTGTATTCTCCCTTCTTAAACGTAGATGATAAACTATTAGATAAACATATTTCTACAGATTTCAAATCGGTGATATATTGTTCTCAAGCCTTTGCTAAGGAAATAAGAGATGGAGGAGCAATTATCAATATAGCATCAGTTGCGGGACTTTTACCAGCGTATGGGCTCTCTATTTATGGTGCAATGAAAGGAGCAGTTATATCCTTAACTAAGTACTTAGCATTAGAGTTAGCACCAAAGATAAGGGTTAATGCGATAGCTCCAGGTTGGGTGAAGACAAAACTAGGCGAAAGTATGTTTCAGTTATTGGGAGTGAGTGAAAAAGAGTTTGCAGATAAATTTACGTTAATGGGGAAAATACTTGAACCAGAAGATGTAGCTGAGTTAGTTATAACTATTCTTAAAATTGAACCCTTAACTGGCCAGGTGTTTGTGTTAGATTCGGGGGAAAGCATTAAGGGAGGGATAAGATAAAGAATAAAGACGAATTTTCTCTTTGATTAGATAAGACTTAATGTAATATTTATAACTAGTCAAGTTATAATATATGAGGGGTAAAAAATGTTAGAAGAAGTGTACCTAGTTGACTATTTAAGAACACCTTTTACAAGATTCACACGAAAGGACTATTCAAGAGATCCATATTACAACATAAGACCAGAAGAGTTAGCGGCAATAGTTATAAACAAGCTAATAGAAAAAAATGGAATTAAACCAGAAGAAATAGATGAACTTATTACTGGAACAGCACTCCAAGTAGGCGAACAATGGTCATATGGAGGAAGACATGAAGTATTTGCTGGCCTATTACCTTATACAATTCCTGCAATGGCTGTTGATAGGCAATGTGCATCTTCATTAACTTCAGTAGCCATTGGAGCGATGGAAATCTCTACTGGAATGGCTGATATAGTAATAGCTGGTGGAGTAGAAAAAATGTCAAAAACACCAATGTTTGATAATCCTCACATCGAATATAATACAAAGTTTTTGACTGATAGTAAGTATGCTCAATACGATTTAGCTACTGGATATGTAATGGGATTAACTGCTGAAAGACTTGCAGAAGAAGCAAAAATAACAAGGGAGGAAATGGATAGATTTTCTTTAAGAAGTCATCAATTAGCCTATAAAGCTGTAAAAGATGGGTATTTCAAGGGAGAAATTATACCAATGGAGGTAGAAGTTGAAGGTAAAAAAGTCACACTAGAGACAGATCAATCCATTAGACCAGATACCACTTTAGAGAAATTAGCTCAGCTTCCACCAGCCTTTAAACCTAATGGTGTTATTACTGCAGGTAACTCTTCACCATTAAATTCTGGTGCAGCTTATGTATTACTCATGTCAAAGAATGCTCTTAAAAAATATGGTTTAACGCCAATGGCAAAAATTAAGAGCTTTGGTTTTGCTGGTGTTCCACCATATATTATGGGCAAAGGTCCTGTACCGGCATCTAAGAAAGCTCTAGAAAAAGCAGGATTAACTGTAAAGCAAATAGACTTATGGGAGATAAACGAAGCTTTTGCAGTAGTAGTACTAAATGCTATAAAAGAATTAGGAATAGAGGAAGATAGAGTAAATAAGAGAGGAGGGGCAATTGCAATAGGCCATCCTTTAGGTGCTTCAGGGGCTAGACTAATAGGTACCTTAGCTAGGCAATTGTTATTAGAAGGAAAAGATTATGGAGTAGCTACACTTTGTGTTGGCGGAGGGCAAGGAGCCGCAATGGTTTTAGAAAGAGTTTGAAAAGATTTTTGTCTCTTACTAGTTCAATTTCTTTTGTCAACAACGCATGTAATCTTTTCTAATAACTTTTGAACTTCTGAGGAGAAAACCATAACTCTAATAGATATAATTTTAATTTTATTTGAAACTAAGAAAAATAATTTATCCGTAAAAAGTGTCTCTTAAAACAGAACCTATTAGACTTATTGCATCTTTTGCTTGTGGTATTATTGAAAAGAATGATAGAAATCCATGAATAACGTTGTTAAACCTTACATTAGTCACGGGAACTCCTGCTTGTAGCAATTTTGCTGCATAAGCCTCACCCTGATCTCTCAATGGGTCGTATTCTGCTGTTATTATTAACGCTGGTGGAAGCCCGCTTGGGTCTGGGTAAAGTATTGGAGAGAAACGATAATCTAAAACATCAGTGGGATTACGAAGATATTGTAATCCGAACCATTCTATATCACTTCTCTTTAAGAAGAAGCCTTCAGCATACTCTGTGATAGACTTCGAAACTACATCAAATCCTACCGCCGGATAAACTAATATCTGCTTCTTTAAATTAATTTTGTTCTCTTTAGATAGAATTGCTATAATTGCAGCTAAATTTCCACCTGCACTATCACCCCCAACAGCAATACCCATTTTGCCATTAAACCTTTCTAAGTTCTGGTAAACCCATTTTGTTGCATCGAAAGCATCGATAACCGCTGCAGGGAATTTATTTTCCGGTGCTAGCCTATAATCGACAGAAACAACAACACAGTTACAAGAATTTGTTATGGCTCTGCATAATGGATCATAAGATTCTATATCACCAAGTACAAATCCTCCTCCATGAAAATATACAAGAACACCATATGGCCCTTCATTTTTCGGATAGTAAACCCTAGCTTTTATTTCTGTTTCACTACCAGGTATTTTTATATCCTCTATTTTTCCAACCTCAGCTTTTGGAGTAGAAGAAGTTAATTGTCTAAATAGTTTTCTTGCTTCTTCTACTGATATTTTACCTAAGGGGAGAACAAGTATAGATTCTAGTAGTTTTTTAATTGTTGGGTCTAGCAGCATAATAATAATATCCTAATTTAAATATATATCCTTATCTGAGGAATTAAGCGTAAAAAGTAAGCAATTGGCTCTTTTTACTATTGTTCACATTGCATCTAGTACAACATGATTAAAATATAAAAACAATATAGCTTTAAATAATTCAATTTCTATCTTTAATTCATGAAAGCAGCTATTCTTTATCAATTTAAGTCTCCTTTTGTAATTGGTAATACTGAACCAAAAGGAGTAGGCGTGAAAGTAGATGTAGCTTACACAGGAATATGTGGAAGGGATTTAGTTATATGGAAAGGAGGATTTAGGAACATTAAATTACCATTAATTTTAGGACATGAAATTGTTGGTTATTATAAAGGCAAACCAGTAGCAGTCTATCCAAGCTTATACTGTGGGAAATGTGAATATTGTAGAGCTGGAAAAGAGAACTTATGTGATAGCGCCGTAACTATAGGTGAGGGTGAAGTGACTGGAGGTTATGCAGAAGAAGTAATTGTGCCAGAGAGAAATATAATTCCTTTACCAGACGATAAACTTGAGAAATATGCTGCTACAATGGATCCTGTAGCTACTGCAATTCATGCTTCAAAGCTTGCAAATCTAAATAAAGATAATAAAGTACTTGTTACAGGTGCAGGCGGAGGAGTTGGAATTCATTTAGTTCAATACTTGAAGTACATGGGCGTAGAAAACGTTTATGGATTAACGTCAAAGAGCGAAAAACTGAAAGAACTAGGAATAACTCCGATAAGTGATCTAAAAGGTGAGAAATTTGATGCTATCTTTGAGCTTGTTGGTTCCAAAACCATAAATGAGTCTCTAAGAGCATTAAAGAAAGAAGGAACATTTATTTTAATTGGTAATATTGATGGTGAACCTATAACCCTCTTAAGACCTGCGATGACCATTATGAGACAGCATAAGATTGTTGGATCAGCAGCATATACAAAAGCAGAATATGAGGAAGCAATAAGGTTAATAGGGGAAGGAAAAATAAAACCCATATATGAGGTTTATGAATTAGAAGAGGTTAATACAGCCTACAAAAACCTGATAGAAAGGAAAGTATTTGGAAGAGCAGTATTAAAGATCTCTTAATGTATAATATTATGATATGTAATTTCTCAAAAATTAATTATAAAATAGAAAATTTTCTGAAATTTTCTATGAGAAACTTTTCACAACAATTAAGAAAGCCTCGCCTTTTAAGGCGGAGGGGATTTAAGACAAAAGTTTATTATAGATTTGTCTTTCTTTAGTTATAACAAATGGATACAGTGAGCAACCCTCAAACATCCCTTCAAAATGATTCTCTCCTGCTATTCTACACTCACTGCATCTGATGGAGGTCTACTCAAAACATCTATAGTTAGATTGAAACTGAACAAAAGACAAAAAGAACAACTAAATCTCTCGTATAGTATCTCGGCAAAATTGTGAAACGAATTCTTTTAAATCTTATATTTTTAATCATCATTTTACCTTAGACAAGTAATAGGTGGGATTGGAGTATCTGGCGATACAAAGGACAAGAAATGGAAATAGCAAACATGCATTAAAGATTATAGTAGTAAATAATATACTAAAATAATAAGTGAATTGATTTAAACTATATTTGTAAGATATAAACTAACTTTGTTTAGGTTTAGAAACTCTTCAAAAGTAATAGCTTAATCAAACTTGCTAAAACAAGACTAATATTCGTTTTGCACACTAGCTGAGTTGGTTGCGGTGTAAGTTGAGTACAAACTTATGAGAGCATTTCCCATTAATGAAGAATGAAATATGCAACGAAGAAAGAGCTATGCTAGAGGAAATATGCGGTAAGGAGGCTGTGGAAGCTTTAATTAACAAAAACAAGATTGAGGAGTTAGTT
>ERZ1684502.213-NODE-213-length-11142-cov-20.327952_pt1 | contig 11142 bp, 14 predicted proteins | sample MGYA00580192_ERZ1684502 | MGnify/ENA primary metagenome ERZ1684502 (study PRJEB41476, sample SAMN13258264) | hydrothermal vent metagenome | biome: caldera [ENVO_00000096]; feature: acid hot spring [ENVO_00002120]; material: acidic water [ENVO_01000358] | place...
GTTGAACATGGGAGATGATAACGGGGCTTATTAAACGCTACGTTGCCTAATGATAGCATAGCTTATGATATCACCCCCCCCCCCCCCCCCCGCCTTCGTCGAGACTGCCCGAAAGATGAGCAATGCCACGATGAGCAGGGTGATGATAAGCATGCTTACTAATTCCTGGGCTTGAGAATTCTCCGTCGAGACCGCGTGGAATTCGATCGAAGCGCCAGGATTCCACGGTGGGTGGACGTGAATATTCACGAAGATGTGATTTGACGGACAAAGCGGAGATGTGCTGGAGTCACAAACGAGGCGGAAAGCCTAGCAAGCAAGGGGGTAGTCAATGAACGAGACACGGTTTTTCTTTTCATCGTCTCGCGCTAACCGTAAACTCGGGGCGGCCATTTATTCTATATACTCTTCACGCTCCTCATGTCCGAGCACCTGTGCCCTCTATCGCGGGGCTTGTTACGCCGAGGGCGGACCCGTCAGACTGCAATGGAATAAAGCTACGCGTAGCCTTAGTGAATTGTTGAAATGGCTAGATGGAATTCCACAGAATAGCATCGTAAGATACGGAGTCGCTGGGGATTTGCCCGGCGATGACGTAGAAATTGACTATGACACGCTATTCACTATCGCGCGGCGTATTTTTTCTAATGGTCTCACATGTTTCGCATATACGCACAAGAAAATATCGCCCGATATGGTAAAAAAACTCGCGGAATACGGATTTATTATAAATCGCTCGTGTGACTCGTGGAGTGAGCTAGACGCGGCGGTAAATAACGGCATTCCATCGGTAATTGTCGTGCCAGTGGACTTTCCGAAAAAATACGTTACGCAATCGGGAAATGTTGTAATTACGTGTCCCCAGCAGGACAATAAAGATTTAACGTGTGCGAAATGTAGATTGTGTATGCGTCCGCGGCATACCAGCATTGCATTCCGAGCACATGGAGCTCGCGCGAGGAAGATTGCCGCCCCTCAACTATAGACGGATTATCCAGGCACCTGGCCGCATCGGGGGGGGGCGTGAATATTCACGAAGATGTGATTTGACGATGGAGCGGAAATGTGCTAGGTGACAATCGCGCTTGAGCAAGGGAAAGGACTATAAAAATGGAATGGAAGATCATCGTGGTCAAGGCGGTGCATGGCCTGCTCTTCAACTCGGGAGAATCACATCTCGCTTTCTCCGATCTACGCCACGGGCTCATCAATCAATTGACGGCGCCCGGCAATGTCAAGTCCGCAATTAATGAGGACTACGCGAGCGCCCTCCTTAAACTTTATTCCGCCATTGAAGCGCTGCGCGGGGGGCATGCCGAGGCGGCGGCGTCATTACTCAAGGGCGCTGCGAACGCTTTCTACGCTGCGGGCCGAATACTCGAGGAACGGATCGTGGCGGGCCTGGGCGCTTTTGTCCGAGTCCGGAGCAGGCCCGCAGATTCTACAATCGATATACTACACGATTTAATCAACGCCTGGCAGCATCGCGATCGCGAAAGTATGCTGAGTCTTGCGAGAGAGATGCTGCCACGAACGTTCGAGAGCGTTTACGACGAAAGGGAGATAATGGAAATCTGCGAGGCAATAATCCTCTCAGAACATGCTTACTCAGAAATAATAAACGCTCGAAGATCGTGAGGCGATAGCACAACTCTAGGTAGCGTGACCGGGGTAGGGATGCGCGCTCCGGTTGCGCCGCTTTACCCATGGGCTTATGCCCCTCAAAAAATTTCCCCCCAAATTTGAAATCCCCCCCCTCCCTTGGGCCATGTGTCGAGGATTTGGTCAATGGTTATTTCCTGCCATTGAGAAGTATTCTTGGGCGCGTTCGATAGATGGTGTATGTTGCGTCTCTCAGGCTTCTTCTGGATTGGAGTCTGAGTTGGTTTCAATGTATAGTTTTGTGAAGACATTCAGCAATGGGTCTGGTTTAGTTTGGTCTTACTGTCTTCGAGATTTTGCCAATATAGGTGATTGGTACAAGTTTCGTTGGGGCGTTGGTTGAGGAATTGTTGATGGAGGATTTGAGCATTTGAAGGTGATGATTGAGGCGGATGATCGTAGTTTAGTCGATGTTGCCCATTGAGTTTCAGGACCGGATTGAGAAGATATGTTTATCCCATGAGATTGGTCAACATGAGAAGAGCGGGGAGAGTAAGGAGGAATTGAGCGAATGACAAAAGGGGCCCTCTCCCCCCGTGGGCTATTGGTGTTTTGGCCCGAACACGATTATGTGAGCGTTGATATTGCCGAGGGTAGATTTGATTAGTTGTTTAACTTCTTCCCACTGGAGCATTCCGTATCCCACTCCTAGGGCCGGGATGGCGATGGACTGTATGTTGAGGTCCTTGATGGTCTTCTTGAGGTCCGTTAGGCCCGTTTCGATTGTTGCGATTGATGCCTTGTCCTGCCAGTGGTCCTTGATGGGGAAGTTGATGATGTATTTGGGCCCGGACTGGCGCATGGTTTCAAAGACCAGCATCTTGCCCGGCTTCACTTCTCCATTCTGGCACTTCTCCTTATAGTTGAAGAAGTTCCTTGCGAACACACGTTTAAATTGCAAGGCCAAGCCGGAGCCTAGGACGCCAGAGCAATTGACTGGGCAGACGAGTGCTTCTGTTTCTGCTCGGAGGATATTGCCGGTGGTAAATTCAAGCATGTTGAGACTTCTCAATGAGTTTCGGTGCGAGTTTGACCCTTGGGGCGGTGTCAGACATATACCATTCCTGCATCATGCTTTCAAGGTCTTCTTTGAGGGATTTGAGGATGGTGGATTGGGGCCGGGCCTGTGGATTGAAGCACATGATCCCGAGCCCTCGTCGTCTGTCCATGAATAGTTAATCATCTTTACGTTCCATTCTTCGGCGGACAGGAGCATAAGGTATGTTTTGCGTGTCGATATTCATAACCACTCGATCTCCTGTTTGATTTCGTCCCACGATGGCCATTCTCTATATGTTTCAAGAACTCCTCCATTGCTCGTCGGAGTATTCAGGAGGTCGGCCACCTCTTCTTTCAGAACGGTGATAGAGGCATGTTCTGTCTTAACCTGCTGCAACATCTTTTGAATCTTGTGGTATAGGACATCGTACATTTCTACCCTGTCTGTTCCACCCTCATCTCCGTGTCCGGTCCATGGTGGTTTTTGTGAACACCACGGTATCGTGCATGAGTTTCAGGGCTGCGTCTTCTTTGGCTTTGTCAAGGTTCATTGGGCATCCTTTCCTTGGGCCAAATCATGTAAATCTGGCGCACCTTTTTGGCCCATTGCAATTAAGAATCATTATCATCTGCCTCTTCCACTGTTTCGGGAGTGTGAGTTCCTTGATGATCTTGTGCACTTGATCCAATATTCTATGTCGTAGTTCGGAATGTCGATCTCACATTCGTCGCTGTATATCTCCACCTGCGTTTTGTGAGACTCGATTGTTTCATACATTGCTTTGAGGGGCTGATAGTCTTCTCTGATTTCGTCCATATTCATGATACGTTCCTTTTGGTGCCCGGTGGCAGCATCCTTTCTTTTTTGGACGCATACCAGACCTCGATTTTTGTTATATCTCCACGTTCGTCGTAGTCGATAGACATGTCTGGGAGGGCCCAGAACGTTCCTGCGCTTGGGCTATTTTTGACGTAGATGGAGACGCGATCGTTGCCTGGCTGATATACCACGTGATATTGCGGTGGTAGTCTTCTCAGTGTTGGCTCTTGTCTTTCCTTGGCCCTTATTTGTTTATCGGTCCACAGGTAAGCCATGACTGAGGAAATCGTTAATATTCTCATGATGAGGTTAAACATTTCATCCTACCTTTGCTTATCACCCTTTCGATACATGTTTCGGCCCAAGAAGTAAGATGTTGTCGCTACTGTCTGGAAAACAGTAAACCATATCAGTGGTGTAATGAAATCATATCCTTTCACAAGTGCAACGATAAAGCAGATGAAAAGCAATGCGGCGAACATTTGGGCGTAATATGCCACAATGCCAAACGTCAGGAGGGCCCAGAGTTTTAGCAGCATGGTTCTTGCCTTTCATTTACAGAGATCACCAAGAGATGTTCATGGGCAATTCTCTGAGTGATATTGAACTGTCCGAAGGTGACACGCTTGCATTTTTCCATAGCCGCCCTTTTAACAATTCTTGCCAAAAGTGCAAGACTGTCTTCTGAGAGTGGTCTTGGCCCAAATCGTGTTATGTTCATTTCTGCAACTGTATTGTTCTTGGGCCATAAGTCATTGATTTCCTTGAGTTTTTCCTCAAGTGCCCCAATGATCTTCGCTTTTTCTTCTGCCTTTAGGTGGTAGAAGTGCAGGCCTGACATTTTGAAATTTGGCAGCTCGACTGTTATTTCCTGTTTCATTACTTGTTCTCCACGGAGAGTATTTGCTCAATACTTCATGTGGCTTGGCCGGTGTTTTATTCCCGCTGTAGAACTGTGGAATGAAGATAGAGAAGTCTATTGCGGGAATCATCAGTGCTTGGCCTGACTTCTGTTTTCCACTACTTTAAAGCAGTAAATATTATCCATCTTATAGCACTGTGTTTGTAGGTGTTCAGCGTTCAGGCCCATCAGCATCATATCTTTGATCATGAACGCTAGACTGTCTAGGTCTTGCTCTGAGGGGTTTTCTTCTTTCACCTGTTCCCAGAGTTCGTTGCGGTCAATGACGATGGCCTCAATTTTGTCATCATCATCATCATCGCAGATCACTTTCACGTTCATTCGCTTGACCATATTTGTGACTCCTTACTGTCAGGTATTAGCCTCAGTGGGGGTCTCTCACTCACCCCTGTATCCCCAGAAATAGCACGTTTGTCAAGAGGTGTCAAGGGGGGCTTGCAAAGATTATTCAAGACGACAATATCAAACAAATCAATGATTTAAGCTCCATTGCCCCCCCCCTTTTGCCAGAGATTAAAAATTATTAATCTTCGGTGGATGGGGTAGGATGCGGCATGATTCTCTTGCATAGTTAAGGCATCTCTGCGGCAGCGCACCAAACATGTTATCGGAAATCACTGGATGCGTATTCCTTGGAAAAGAGGGCAAGGTAAACAACGATTTCCCGAGCTTGTTTTGCTTCTCGGTCTTGCATTGCCCAAAGAAGAGCCTTAAGAAGGTTCTGAGACTCTCCTTGCGTTTCTTGACTGGCCAATTCTATTAGCTGTGTTGCCTCTTTTTTACAGAGCTCTATAAATAAACATGAGGGTATTACGATATGTTGACTGTATTTCTGTGCTGGCATCAAGAAGGATAGGTCCCAAAATATCTAGTGATTTCTGAAGTGAATCTTCTCGACGCGTATTGATCCATCATCTGAACCTCCATTTTCAGTTGATAGTGATGACCGCTCTAATGCTTTCAGACTCCTCGGCCAGAAAGAGCTTGCGGTCGTGGCACCCGAGGATGATGTCCTGAGTTCTCATGTTGTTGAGCAATGTTCTTAGCATTTTTGTGTTTACTTTGAAAGATTGTTGCTCTGGAACAAGTGTTTCGCAATCGATAATTATATGGGTCTTTTTCTTTTCTGCCTCTATGGTGTCCTTGCCCAGTTTGAATGTGGCGAAGATCATGTTGTTGCTAGGTTCAGTGGCGTTGATGAGGTCGATGGCGCTGATGAGGTCAGACTTCTTGGCCTTGCTCACGAATTTCTTCTGCCGGAAGAGGCTCATGAGCATTTCAAAGGAGACCGCCTGTTGTTCCCTCGGAAGATAGAGGCTGAACTTCGAGTGGTTGACTTGCAGGCCCTTATCGTTCACCATCATCACCACTTCTTCGTTCTTGAAATAGTGCAGAAACGAAACGAGTGTATCTGCGAAGGGGAACTGGATTTCCATTTCCTCTGCATGGTGCGCGTTTGTTTCCGTTACTAACATGAAATAATTACATACACTGATTGTAAGTAGTTTATTATTGACGCACGCCACACGATTGGCCATTTCCTTGGACATGAGGAATCTGGCCTTTTGGGCAAACTGCTGACTATAGAATGTTACGGTTGCGCAATCATCCAGTTTCTCAGGAGGGGGCATGAGAATACGTGGTTGATCGTTGGTAAAGGTCACCCGGGCACTTTTCTGCTTCATGGTGACCTTGCCGTTCTTTTTGGTGATGTCAATAGGCTGGGAAAAGTTCAGCGATGATACCCAGCCGAGGTAACTCGTGTCGATGATGACAGGTTCGTCTGTTGGGTCACACTGGATTGCTTCGTCTGTGATGTAAAATCTGGCATCTCGGGATTGACCATAGATGCGGTTATGTGCGATGATGACGGCATCTGCTTGGATGTCTTTGGCTCTTGACAGTCCGAACACGAGCAGTTGCACTGGCACTTGCATGCGCTATTCTCCTTTACGGTTTTGACACGATCGTCTTCTCCGACCCCTCTAAGATGATATGTCACTAGGGCCAGAGCATTCCAAGCCACGTGGGCCATATGGTGCAGATTTGTTTCGCTATCGTAATCTTCACCTTCGGCCCAAGCGAATGTGTGGCGCAAAAGGGAGGCTAGGACTTCTCCATAGGGCATTCCCATTTCCCAATTGCGGGGTGCATACTTTTCGGCCCCGCGTGTATAGACCTTCACTAGCTCATTGAGTGCATCAAAGGGCAGGAGGTCCGTTCTGGGCTTGCCCTTGTTGAACCGATCACCTCTCATCTTTTTGCTCTGATGCCTTTCTGCGTCCGGCAGGAGGGGCTCCCTTATCTCTGGCTTCGGCGAGATCCTTAGGGGCATGGAAGATCGCGTTCTCCTTCTTGGCGTTCATCTTTCTGGTAAGATAGGCGCTAAAGAGCGACTGCGCAATACCCCCCTTGCCCGGATCATTTGGCGTCATATCAAGGAGTTGCGCCAAGGTCTTGAGTTCCTCTGGGGCATCGGGAGGCAGGAATTCGCTCACCGGCTTCATATCCAGCGCAATCCTCTGTTCGCGATAAGTCTGGGCCAGATTGCGTTCTTGATACTCGCGGTCACCCTCGACAGAGGACATGGCGGTCCAAGAGAATTTAAGGTTGGGCCAGTTTCTTTTAATAAGGTAATTGTCTATTAAATTTTCGAGATGTTGCAGGAGCACAATGCGACCAATGTCTTCCTGCTCCTCTCTATCCTTGTTCATGGGGTCCTTTGCGTTGGGCCCCTGACCAGAAATCTTCATTCCGAGTCGCGCAACTGGCATTCGGTATAGGGCGCAAATGAGCGCAAACGTCATGTTCATGTGGTGTTCATAGACATGATCGAGACCCTTGATGTCATTGAACTTGATCAGATCAACCTTTGCCTTTTCGCTGTCGAGGGCCATAACAGGAACGCCCCAACGCTTACTCACACCACGCACGGCATTGTTCCAGACACGTTTCAAAAAGTTTAGGGTATCACGCGAAATACCAACGACACCAGTAATCACCATCATACCATTTGGCATAGAATTGTTGGCAAAGGTATTGGCGTTCATGTCAAACGCATTCTGAAACGACTGTAGGATTTTAATGCCCAGTTCGACCTCGCTTTGGCCATAATATCGTGTCGTCTGATAGTTGCCGGGATTGCGCACATACCAGATAAGTTGGTCCCGAGTGAATGACTGTAGGACCTGTCCAGACGGGTCTATTTCAACGGCAAACTTGCTCTTGTCGAACTCATACCCCTCTGGCTTGGCGATCAGGATACTTGCTGCATTGAATGGAGTAAATGCGGTAACCTTGCCGTCTTTCACTTTTGTGAGGATGGCAATGTTGTCATAGATTAGAGAGTCCTGAACGATTGCGGCCAGAAAGCGCGGAAAGTCCATTGATTGATTCTCATCACGCTCAATAACACTCTTGTAAAGGCCGCCATTCTCAAGAAAATCAATGGCTTGTTTGATGGCCTCCTTGTCATCCTTGGTGGGGTATTTTTGCGAATCTCTCATTGTGATGCGCCATCCCGGCTTCCATGATTGATCGGAGTAATTGGCGTGGCGCAAAACGTCATCAATGCGGACTCTGATGACTGTCATGGCTCCGATTGAGCCGATGGCCCATCTCAGGATCGCGTCTGGCCCAAGTCCGGGGCGGGGCCAAAGAGTCTGATTGAACGTCGGGTCCGGAAAAAGATTGATCTGCGTGTTACCAAAAGTGGACGCATTGAAGTCCTTGGGCGCATTTCCTGAGAACAGAGGCGTGCCAAACCCTGCTTTGCTGATGATGTCTTCCACCAGCGATGGCGTAAGAATGCTGCCAGCCTGCACATATTTCTTTAGTTCCTCAGGGATTTCTGCGCCCCAAGTCCAAGATTCCCGAGCCGTTTCCTGAAGAAAGGCGTTGCGCTCCATGATTTCTTTCTGGAGCTTGACCAGTTCCTCGGGAGTGAGATCAGGATTTGTAAGGTCTAAATCGTCCCCAACGGGAAAGATGATGCTCATGTCTTAGTTATATCACAACGAAGGCTACCAATCAACCTCTGGCCCAGATTCAAAGAGTTCCTTGCTGGAGTATCTGGGGCAAGAGTCAAAGAACCTTTTCCTAACCTGAAGCAGTTTGCACATACTACCCTTGGCGTTATAGTTGATGCAGGTCATGCACATTTCGTCTGTATTGAAGAACTCGAGCATAGCAAACTGTATCGGATCGGCATTTGATTCATGAATGTTCTGTTTGATCTCATCCAACATTCCCATTGGTCCGGCTGGCGCTTGTTCATTGGATGGGGGCCGAACTTCCATTGTCTGAACATTTCCGCTGATGCCGAGTTTTATGGCGTGTGACACAAGATAAACCAGCGCATCCACGTCATCGAGTGACGCTGACGTTTCGCCATTGAATGTTAGAAGTGCCTCTTCTGTATATCTGTTCCAATCGCCCCTCAACAGTTTCACCCGGCCCAGCCTGAACCATCCTTGCACCGAGCCGTGCGATCCAGTGACGACTTCAATGGCCCTGAGCGCTTTTCCGCTTTTCGGCATAATGGGCACCACGGGCACACCATATTGAGGAAGCATTTGGGCCAGAGTAATTCCGGTTGAGCGATTCTCGATAATTACAGCGTGCGGGCGATACTTGTTGTTCATGCCCACGATCACATCAACAAGCTCGGCGAACTTCCAGTCTCCAACGTATCTGTCAACTACATACACATCATAATGTTCTTCCACCGAAGAACGGATTTGCGGATTGTGGTTTTTGTCGCAACGATAGAGGTATGCAACATATCCGGCAGTGTTGGCCTTTCCAGTTCCAAATGACGTGTCCCAAGCTGAGATCACATAATTGGGCGGCTCATCCGGAAGTTTGTCGGCGTATTGAATATCTTCTACCTTAAAGATTGAGCCCCCGAGCGGTTGTGGATCGCAGAAATATAGGGCCTGAGCGATATGTGGAGCACTCTTGACTTCAATTGTGACTTCTTTTTCCTTTTGCTTGTTTCCGGGCCAGAAGAATCCAGTTGGGGACTTGCCATAGGGGATTTTGAAATAGCGGTGCCCGTCTATGTGCCCGAATCGTCCCGGCTCGCTTTCCTTGCCAAGATATTCAGTAATGATATTCTTTGACGTTTCGGGAACGTAACAATCCCAGTATATCTCTTGGCTTTCTCTAAACGCTGGCAGGATTAGTGTGACAAAGTGGCCTGCGTGCATGAAGTGCCCGTAAATGTCGTTGGGTGACCATCTGCGCCCGGCCACAATGTATCTACAGCCTTTGGGATCAGCGCGGCCCAGAAGGGTGTGATAATAGAAGTTCTTGACCTTTTCACACTGCTCGATTGAAGCGGAGTTCTCGGCGTCGTGCACGTCGTCTATGATCATTGTCCGGCAATGCTTACCGGTGATGATCGAGGTGCCCAGACCCGTTGCAAAGTAACTGGGATCAGGCGAACCCGGAAGATGCCCCTTTACATACAGCCCCGCAATTTCCGACCATCCGGAGTCCTTGTCAGGCTCAATGTGCGGAAACAGTTTGTGGTAGTGTGGATCAAACTCAATGATACGTGAGACCGCATTCAAGAACCCCCGAATCAGATCGCGCCCCGCCGACACACCCAAGATGGTCTGAGTGGGGTCTTGGGCCAGTAGCCAAACAGGATAGAAGATCGAGACCAACTGACTTTTGCCAGACCCCGGCGCAACGATGATCTGAATATGCTCGATTGATTCGTCCTCAAGAATCTCGCAGATAGGGATGAAGTGCTTGGGTGGGTCCTTCATTCCCATCACCTGCGACATCATCACGTAGAAAGTTTTGAGGTCGATCTTTTTGCTCAAAATTCCCAAGCCCTCATAGAGGCATTGACTGTTCGCCGCATCCACCCTTGCAGGAACTCACGCTGCGATTGGTCCTCCATTACGAAATCGAAATAATGGCGCACAACAGTATCCCCGAGTTTGGCCATGAACTCTGGGCTAAACTGTTCCTTTGCAGCCTTTTCGGTAATTGGCCCAATGATGCCGTCTGCTGTTACGCCAAGACATTCTTGCAGGATTTTTGCGGCCAGCCCCGGCCCAACATTTACACCAAACTGGAAACAGAAAAATGCCATAGGCCCCGGCAAGTTCTCGAATGGCTTGTAATACTGTTGATAATAGATCATCCTGATCTGCTGACTACTCAATTTTGTCACATTAATCCCGGGATGCGAGCTTTGGGCAATGCCGGAATTGGTGACGCCACCCAGATCATTCGGGTTGTCAGAAATCGTCACGCCCTCATACTCGAGGACGATACGAAGCGCTCGCTCGAATCTGCTGTCCATGCTCATACCATGACTGTATCATATCCCGTCAATCTGGGCAAGAACGTTCCAAAAATTTAACTTGACCCCCCCCCTTGACGCCCCTATTTCTGGTATAACCACTGAGTGACCAAGCAAAGTAAGAGACTGAGATGGCTCATCTACAATGAACTGAGAAAACAGGTTGGAGATGATTTCCGCTACCTGATTCGTGAAAAACAGTTATCATCCTCCACCACGTCCTTGCTGAACGGTGATGTCAATGCTTACTTACGACAGAAACGCGCTAAAAGAGCAAATCGCAAAACTGGTCCTTGAAGGATTGCGCCGGGTGATCGAAATCGTGCGCGACCTTCCTCAACCCCAAGTTTTTGCCCATTGAGGAAGAAGCCGTTATCAAACTATATCGCTTGGCAAAAGCGTTGACGAAACGGACCC